>MDTA01050154.1_pt1 | contig 11220 bp, 15 predicted proteins | sample 811151 | NCBI WGS metagenome assembly MDTA01 (sample SAMN05326648, study PRJNA326480) | marine metagenome | isolation source: seawater | place: Indian Ocean: South | collected 2010 | reverse complement strand
TGTGTATCCTTTTGCTACACAATATTTGAAAAGACTGTTGAGTGCAGTGTGACGAAGGTTTTTGTTGCTCAGAGTTGTGCCGTCCTGACGATTTAAAAAATCGTATAAATGCTTCGCGTTGACATCAGCCACACTTTTCTTGTCGTACTTGTAGTCCCTTGAGAACTGATAGTAAATCGCCAAGTAGGTGGTAATTGTGTTGGGTGATGCTGCTAGTTTTCTTTTGTGTCCTTCGTACTCCCTGATAACATCCAAGAACTTCTTGGGCTTGCCCAAGGTAAGCTTGGAGTAGACTTCGCTGGACAAAATATCTAGCTTTGCAGCCCGCTCCATCTCCTCGATCTTGAGTTCTTTGACTAGGAGTTTTGCTTCTGATAATTGGGTAACACCAAGCGATGTTGATCTTGCAGTACCTTCTCTATCTGAGTATCTAACAGAATACACTCCACTCTTGTTTTTAATCAATTTCACTCGAAATACCTATAATATTCCTAGGTAACACTGGTCAAGTCTTTAGGCAATTTTTATATATTCAGAAACATAATTTCCGTCCTTTGCCATTCTCAAATAAGCAATATTGTTTTTGAAAAGATAATTAATTTCCTCTTCGTGTTTTTGAGCATAAGAAGAAAACATCCATAATTCTTCGTCTTCTTGTGATTGAATGTAATTAATTACTTTTTGATATTTATTGGTGAGTTTCATCCTATTGCCTCCAATGCAAGGTTGTTATTATTTCTGCTGTCTTGCAGCTTGAGTTGTAATTGAGTCCACTCGTCCTCGCAGTCATGCTCGTTCATGCAGTCGTCGCTGTCCGAGGAGAATGATAGGAAGTGTTCTGCAAAGATTTCCTGCACCCCCACATCCTGATAATCGTGGGGCAGGGACTCGCCATGCATGACCAATGTCGCCGCATCACGCTTCTGTGCAAGCTTGTCAAACATCATTTCCTCCACGCTACTGCCAATAAGAATAATATCCACAGTCACATCTTCCGGTGAGTTCAGTCTGTAGATTCTACCCATTGCCTGATTAAGTGCGCCATATGACCACTCCAAGCTGCCAATAATCAAACGCTTGCATTGATCAAACGAGTGGCCAACCGCACACTTGATGCCCATGAGCAGGACTTGCGTACTGCCCGCCTTGAACTCAGCAGCTTCTGTAGCCTGATCCAAACCGGGAGTACCATCTATGCGAGAGGTGGTGATGCCTGCTTCCTGTAGGCGTGTCTCAAGTTCCGTGTTTAAGCCTTGGAAGGCAGACACATGAATGACCTGCTCACCCGCCTGCACACATGAGGTAATCTTTGAAAGGATTGCAATCAGCTTTGGATTAACATTGGAGTCCACCATTTTAAAACCAGGAAATTGATTGAAGTCTCTGCCTTTGGGGTCAGCACATATACCACGCAATCTCATGTATTGAACGCCATGTTTCGTCCTGTGATCATTGTGTGGAATGTTGTTAAGCTCCATGTTGTATGAATACAGTTGCTTCTGATACTTGCCGAATGGGACGCGAATAGTATTGATTGAGCAATCAACAAGGTCTGGGTTGCAGTCTGCTTTGCTGGTGAAGGCGATGATCTTCTTAACTTTTCTAAGCAGTAATTGCTTGTTGCTCAGTATCGGAGACTTCTTGGGTGCTTTGTACTCCATTCTTCTGCGTGCAGTCTCATCGTGCTCCTTACTCTGATGGTCATTCACAAAGCGATTCAAGTCATGAGCCGAGTAATTGTAAGGCCAGCGTGGATTACTGACATTACCTTGGTACCAGTTAGGCACCGCCAGCCACCCCATGAGGGGGTAAAGATTGCTTACCTCGTTGGGTATTGGGGTCGCAGTCAGTGCAAACTTGTACTTTGCCTGTAGCCTGAGCATGTTCCTTGTAACTGCTGACCTTGGATTACAGATAAGGTGTGCCTCATCCAAGATAACCATGTCGAACTGTCTGCCGATGCGGGTGGCAAGGGTCGCTTCTGCGATGCAGGATATTCCGTTGCGGCATGTACCGATACCATGCGAACCGCCTTCCTTGTGGCTGTATCCGTACTTGCCCATCATCCACTTGTGAAACTTTTCGTCCTGAGTCTCTACAGACCACGATTGAGGTAAGCACTCCATACCCTTGAAGAACTGGGTGTGGTAAGAGAAGTATACTCCCGATGGCAACTCGCCATGCTTCTTGATGATGTTCAGGTAATCTTTTTCGCTGAACAGTTTGAATACCTTGCGGGATGGGGAGAACCTTTGGAACTCTTTCATCCACTGCGATGCAATGGACTGACCATCTTTCTCGCCGTCTCTTATCGTGCCCTTGGGGGCAAGCAACAGGGTGCGCTTGGTGTTCTTGAGTAGGTCGAGCAGGATGGCAATGAATGATTTACCCGTGCCTGTCTCTGCTGCTACCAAAGCGTAGTCCGTCAAGCTGAGTGCCGCTACATAATCCTTCTGTCCGGGGTAACACTTGAAGCCATTCAGAAACTCCAAGTCCTCAATCGTGCTGATTGTCTCTGCATACTTTTCTGGCATGGATGATTGGATGGTTGGCACCTCAGGTTTTTTGAAGTACTTCCACAGGAACACGCATGGCAACTCCTTGGGTGCAGTATCATTGTCCCTGAATCTGAATAGATTGCCGTGATCATCGCGGACAACAAGTGAGTGATCATGTCCACGCAGTTCGTATTCGTTTTGCACCACAATGGTCTGACCTTCTTCCAGTTTGAGTCTGGGTTTTTTGTACCTAGATCTGAATTGAATAGTTGAGTGCCTAACATTGTAAGTCGCTCCGTTACTGAACACGGGGAATTGTTGCATTGGCTTACGATCAATCAATGCCTTTACCATTGGGTCATCCGTTCCGATGCAGTTACAATCAGCAACGAGCGTTGAGTGATCATTGATATGCCCAAAGCGCTCGTAGTCGGTCGGTGGCAGTATTACAGGAGGTTCCTGCCTCTTGGCATTGAGAGCCTCATGCAGGGCGACCTTGGCTTCTATGCTGATCCTGATCTTTTTCTTCATCGACTGATCCATAAGCTTTGTCAGAGCCATGCGGTCAGTACCGAAGGTCAATGCCATCGGCTTCTTGCCGTTGACATAATCGAGCAGGGAGTTGGCAAGCTGGAAATCCGTTTCCTTGAGTGCCTTAAACTCTCCGTGCGGCGTTAGTGATAGGTGTGGTTTTTCTTCATGCATTCTGTAGTTTCTCCATGATCTGTTGATCCAGCATATCTTCCTGATCTTTTTCCGACGGCAGGTCTGACGAGTTCATTGTGTTCAACTCGTAAGCCTCTATCGTCGTGTCCATGATTAGTGTTACTGGTGCCTTTTGCCCCACTATCTTCACCATCCACAATGACCTGAAGTGTGGCTCGCAACTCACCCCCTCCTTGTGTTCGTGGAGCATCCTGTAGCTCTCGATGTGCATGCCTTCTGGATCGATTACCGGTGTCAGCGTTTCTAGGTTTACCTGTCTGTTGTAACCCATCTTCGCCCCTGCTTTCGCCATAGACAAAAAGCCCGAGGTGTTGGTGATTCTTTTCGTGTCTGATTGCATCTTTAGCTAAGTCCTCTAGGTTACTCATGAACTTTTAAGTTCTCTCCGGATATGACTACGGAGGTCTGCTTGCTTGCTTGTCCTGCGATCATCTCCTTGATTGTCCTGTCCTCGAAGAGCTTCATGAGGTCATTTTCTAGGTAGCCCTGCCCAAGGAGCGAGCAGCCCTTCGCTTGATCGCCTCTAGCCAACATGAATGTGCATCCATGGGAATCATTATCGTAACCTGAGTCTTTTTGCTGGCGTGCAAAACTATTTTCCAAATCTTCCTTGGACCTCCAAGCACCGTAAGTCCTATGAGTTGACAGGAGTATTACATTTACCAGTGCCTGTCCTACTGGCATTTGCTTGAAAAGCATGCGATGTGCCTTTGCATCCTCAGGCAGTCCTTCAATGAAAGCGGAGAGCAGATGATATATAAATCGCCATGCACCCCATGCTTCTGCCATTTCATACTCATCTCCACGCATGGCATCAGACCCTTTGGCATCTACATTTTCATATATAAGGAAGAATGTTTCTACCGTCCAATCGAACATATTTGATTCCCCGCTCATGTTGCCAATAACCTTTCGATCGTCATGATCGTAGGGTGTAATCATCCGAAACTGGTTATTCAGGTTGTCTCTGTATGCGTTTAGTTTTGCTTTCGAGGTCTTTGCGACCTGATCTTTTATTTGATCTATTAGTACATCCATTAGAATGCCTCCTTCAGTGTTTTCTTGATTAGTTTTTTGATTTGATCCTCATCCAACCCACCAACATTGGGGTTGTTACGGATTTCGTCTCGCACGATGCTACGAATGATGTCTTCGATTGTGCCGCCTGTTTTCTTTTTGGTTTTTGGCTTTGCCTTTATAACCACCGCATCCTCATCCACATCGAGGAAGTTTGTGGTTTCCTCGACTACCTGCTCGGTAACCTGCGGACCATCGTTATCCACATCTGTTTCAAGCTCTGCGACTTTTTCAATGAAGTCTTCGGGATTACCGATGTCTTCATTATCCTCATCCTCATCCTCCATCATGTCGATGGGGTTGACTGCGTCTTCACGCTCAGGCATTGGTGTGGGGCCGCCAGAATCTACAGAAAGCCCATTGTTGCCAATAGCCTCCCATACTGCTTGATACACTTTTTCCTTCTGCTCATTGAGCGCTTTTTCCATATCCTTCTTTGCTGTCGGCCAACCGCCGTCTGGCTCAGGTGTCCACTCACCGCTTTGATCGACATGGATTTGGTGGAGGCTTTCGAAGCCTTTGATTTTGTATTTATCTGCTACGAATTGAGCAATGGCTGCGGTCTTTTCTTCCTGACCGTCATGCCACTGCACAATATTTCTTAGAGTTTCACTAATTTTCACTCTCTTTCTCCTTTTCTACTTTATTTCGCCAGCCGTGATGCACGACTGAGCTTGGTTAAATGTGGAGCGTACGCCTTTGATTTTACTTAGTTGGCGTATCACTCCTTCACTCAGCGTGGTATTTGTTCTTAACCATTCTGAGATTTCGTTGGGAGAAGGGTTATCGAGTCGTACTTGATAGCACCGATCCTCGAACCGCTTCTCTAGGTTGTCTAGGTTGCTCGTGAAGCACACAAGGTAGCCCTTGGGCAGTGTGTCCATCACATGTAGAAACAAGTCTCTGCATTTCTTTGGAAGCAGGTCTGCCTCATCCACAATGATGGCCATGTAACCGCCCATGGGCACGGTTCGTGTGATGTCTTTTAGGTTGCGAACCCAGTCTATGTCTATGTCAGCTCCGGATTCTGTAATTATCGATGTTTGTCTAAAAGGATCGCTTACAAGTTGCCTTGCAAGAAACCCTGCCATACTCGTCTTGCCCACGCCAGGAGGGCCTTTCAAGAGAACCTTAAGGCTTCTTGACTTGCCCTCCTTGACGAGTTGCACGCTACCAAGTAGAAGTTTAGCCCACTTCTTTTGCGGAGAGCCTACAAAGTCATCAGGAGACTCAGGCTTGTATTCTCGTAAGTCCATGGTGTTGATTTTTCTACTTTTGTAAGTTCAAACAGCTCACCGTGCCTATGCACATAAACCACATCATTGACGGGATGTACCCACCTTGTCTCGGGCATGTGGTTTGGCGTAGCTGCCGCAGTTTGATCTGATGTTCGGGTAAGATAGAGTTCGAACACAGGGTCATAGATTGAATCGACCGTGAGCTGACCGTTGATTGTTTTGGTCAGCTTAACAATCATACCTCAATGACCTCTGGCTGAGCTTGTTTTTGCTTGGCTTCCCAAACGCGATTGAATCCAGAGAACTCGTCCAGTATCATAGTGACCGCACGGGTGCGCTCCTGATGTAGACCGCCGATAGCACCCCACTTCTTTGCTTCCTCTGTGAAAGCGTTTTGCAGCGCCCAGAAGTCGTTGCGCAAGAACTCCAAGTGCCCCGATCCGGTGAAGTAGTTTGTCCGCCATCCTGTTTTATTGCCGCCGGGGATGGACACACGCTTTTCTCTAGTTGGATGACCCTTGTCAAGAATGATGCCCTTGCCTGTGGCTCTGCCAAGAATTACATCGATAACATCTTCTTCCTCATTGAGTTCGTACACATTATCGAATGCCTTGTAGCGTCCCGGACCAATCTTTGCTGTTTTGTAATGAGCGACCCGTGCGTTGTGCTTTTCGAAATGCCCACGAGCTTTGCTGATCTTACCTGCTACAAGTTTGGGGAGGTCATCGTAGATGTTTTTGGTGTGTTTCCTCTCGAACTGTTCTTCCCCGAAAAAGCACATATTGTCGCACACAAACACCCTGTCCCCGAAGGCAAACCTTGCTTTCGAGTGCATGGTGTTGGAGTTCCTCAGACCAATGGTAGGCTCGTAATCCGAGAACTCAGACTTCAAGCATATGACGCCGAACATAGTGTCCTTTGGCTTCATCTCCTTAGACCAACGATCTTTGTCGAAGCTTTGAATAAGGCTGAAGTCCATATTCTTTTCGCCTCTCTCGTCCGTTGAAACTTCCCAGCCGTATTTCCCTAGCTGAGTCAGGCATTCATTTACAAACGCATCATGCCTCAGTGGATAATGCGTTGGAGTGAGCGGTTCTGGCTCTGGTAGTTTTTTGAGGTCATCAAATGACACTCGTTGAGCACCGCAGTGATTTAGTAGTCCCTTCATAGACTTGTTTTCCTTTTATTGTTACACAAGAAGCACACGCTCCTTGTAGGTTTCGATTGTTGCCTTTTGTTCGGCAGTTGTTTTTCCCGTTTTGGCTTGGGTTGGGATGCCCACTGACTGTAGGTAGCCTTCTCGATCAGATGGTGATAGGAGAGCAATCTCTCCAAGAAACGACAGTGCAGACATATCCGACCTGAGTTCACGCTTGGTATCTATGGCGATGGCATTGCCTTCAAATTCAATAGGCTCGTCACCGAGTTGTTGAATCTCCTTGGCTTGCTTCTCCAGTAAGGCTCGTGCATCCGGATTGGATACGGCGTTGTCAATCAGTCGAAGTAACCACTCCGCTGACTTATCGAGTCCGCTTTTCTTTACGATGTTCCACAAGAACTTTGGGTTTGTCGAACTAACTGGGAATAGCTTTTCGTAGTCTACGCCCAAGTCTTTGCAGGCTTGTTGCTTGGCTTCGGAGAACTCCTGTGGCTTGGTTAGGTCAACCACAACTGTGTGGCTTTCGACATCGAACTCGTATCCGTTCTCCACAGGGCTTTTAGAAGCGTCTTCAATGATTGCTCGGTTGAGTTCTTCTTTAGCTTCCCCTTGCCACTCCTCACCCATCTTGATGAGTGCGGTGCCTTTGAGGAAGCGGTCAGCCGCATCTTTAGCTTCTAGCTTTTTCCTTCGCTTTTGCTCCTTCTTGTTTGTTTCCGTTGCTGTCTTTTTGATTTTCAGGTCGGGCATTCTTTATCCTCCTAGTTTTTTGGGTTACAGCTATAGCCCGCCGATAAACATCCATAGCTTTCAGGTCTAACACCTTTGACTTGGTTTTGTGACTATAGCCTTTGAAGCCTTGCTTCTTCAGTAGCTTGAGTGCTTCCTGAGCATGACTTCCTTTGGGTTGAATGCCATGGAGCAAGATGGCGAAGTCGCCAACCTGCGGATCCATAGCGAGAGTGTCGTCGTGATCGATGACCAAGTCCATGTCGTCGGCTTCCTCCTGACTGTACACAATGTGTGCGGTCTTGAAGTAGGCTTGCATGTGGGGAAACCAGCCTCCGGACGAAGCGTTGATCACAAAGTTGGGGGCAATGTTCTTGTCCTTATTGTACTGTGTCCGAAAGAACGACAGGGACTTTGTGTAGCAGTACACCAGCATACCTTCGTGTTTCCATGCGAAATCATTCATCGCATCCGCATACATTTGGCTGAAGAAATCCCCACCAATGTGCGGGCGAAGGATGCCATTGAATCCATTGAGAAAGACCTGAGGGTTGTGCATGACCAAGCTACGCTCAATCAGATCAACGATCTGCTCGCGGGTCTTCATCGACGCAATCAGCTTGGTGTTGTGCCAGACTGTGTTACGCATGGAGGGGTAGATTGCTTCGAGTGATGCCATGTAGCATCGGAACTCGCCGAAATCTTTTATCTTTCCCGTTTTGCGATTGGCTCTAGAGAAGCAATCTCTTGCTCCTGGGCAAGTATGCCCGCTTGCAAGTGAGTACGCATTGACCATGCTACTGATCTTTGCCGAGTTTCCATGGAACTTTAGTACGGGTTCGGCATGGTCGACATCTACTTCCATTTCGGGTTCTGTTGTCCAGTCACCCATTTTCCATTCCTTCATTGAATTGTGAAGTCATCCATTTTCATTCATTGCATTCACTTTCTGCTCTTGCGTCGTTATAGTACTTCATGATCCATGGTATATCTCCCCTATCCATTTCTCGGGTCACATGCTTTTTTAGTAGTGGCTCCCACTCCTCATAGGGCTTGGACTCCATAATGTCCCAAGCCTTTTTAATGGCGTTTTCATTCCAATCCTCATACATGAGTTTCCTGAACCTTTCGTAGTGTATTTCAGCTATCTGCTCATTCTCTTGCTTATCTAGCTCATTAAGCCCTTCTTGGCTCACGAAGGATTCGGCAGTCGAGTGATCATCATGGTCATGATCCGCGTGGTCATCTTGGCTCACGATGTCCCAACCTTGCCATCCATCCATTTCATTGATACCCAATTTGAATGCTTCTAGCTCTGCTTTGGTCTTGAAGCTGTATGTCTTTGGCTCTGCATCATCCTCCGGAGATTCGCCCCACAGGATAGTAATTTCGTAAGTCTTATCCTCCTCCGTTTTGAACGCACCCATTGAATGTTGGTTTAAAATTGTGAAGGCTTGGCCCAAAGCACAGTCCAAACCTGCACTTCTATGGGTGTATGCGACTTCATTGGTAACTTTGTCGTGCAAATCTTCTAATGCATCAATTATTCGCTGTATTTTCATAATCTTAGTTGTTGATAAGACTCTTCCAGTCATAGAGTTCGAATTTGTTAGCTTCTTCCCAATCAAACTTATTGGGGTCGGGTTCAATCAGGTGGACATCTTCTATTTCGTAGGTGTCTTCCTCGGGTGGATGACCGAGTTCATTACCACGATGCGGGAACACCGCAGGAGCACCGGGGATGACTTGGTATTCAAGCCACCCCCGAGCAAACACTTCGTTGCCATTTTGCATTGTGATAGGAATCTCTTCGAAGTGCAGCTTCATGAATGAGGCACAACCTTTCTACCATGCTGCTCGGATTTATCTATTAACACCCCAATCAAAGCTCCCTTGTCGAGCCAAGGACACGGGCTTTCCTTCCATATGGAAGGCTCTTCGTACTCAGGGTGACCCTTGTACTCCTCAACCTTTTCCTCAGCTTCCCGTTGCGTAGCGAAACGACAGCCCAAGTAAGAGAATATTCTCTCTCTTTCGTGCATGAGCATACGCTCTTTTTCTAACGCTTCAGCTTGTGAAAGCTCCCCGTCCTCCCATAAACACGCATCATCATCGAGCATGCACATGACCTCAGCAACCCGACGGATTGCCTGAATCCTAAAGGCGGTGTCACGGTTGATATCTATGTCTGTATCCATTATCCTCTCCTTTCTTTAAGGAGCCGCTCAAAGCCTTTGGAGGCTGTAGCGTGATCAGGTAGTTCACGCTTGCGAAGCAAGCGTTGGTTGAACTCATGGATGAATGAACTCTTCGTCTGCATGAACTCCAGCTTCTTCTCATCCTCTGACTTCATGCCTGATCTTTCGATTACGCTCATTCCCACAACCATCTTCTTGGTCTGACGGTTTTGCTGGCTGAGCTTTTTCTTTACATGATCAGCAATCTCTTCCCTGTGTAGCACACGGAAGCCACGCTCATTCATACCACGCTGGGTGGTGAAGAATCCGCAGCTTTGCAAGCGTTCTTCAAGTTGCATCCAGAAGAATGCAAACTTGGGATTTACCACGTTGTGTACCAAGCGAGGAATTTCTGACAACTCCTCGATCTTAGTCCATTCAACAACCGCACCGTAGTGCAGGTCATCCTTGATGGACTCCCAGACATGAAGATGCATTGGAAATGTCTTGGTTTCGCTCACTGCCGTACCTCCACGACCTCAAAGCGACCAAAACGACCGGGTTTTGGTGAAGATGGACGCCAGTCACCAAGACCGACAACATGCCCAGCCCGCTTGACAAAGTCCACAACTTGATCAGGGTCTATGCCATCGACATCAACGAGCAGTTTGATGGTGCCTGTCCAGCCGCTTGGTATCTGTGGACGAGTGCGTTGTACGGTCTTCATGCCGTTCTTAACATTCGCACGCTTTCTCATTGCCGGGTCGTGTGCGAGACGATCCAAGTTCTTTGAGTTTTTGAACGCCAACGGCATGTCATCATCCACCAGAATGTGAATGGATTGTTTGCCTTGCTTGCTAAGCCGCATCGATCCTGCGATCATGGATGCAAGATTCTCTGCAGGAATATGAACGCCAAGCTCATCATTCCAATAGAGGTTCTTCCTCCACTCGATGTCCGACATCAGGATGTGATCCTCTTCGGTCTTTTTTGTTTTGCCGGACACCTTTTTAAGTTCCTTGGCAAACTGATTTAGAGGGTCAGCGCCCTCTGCGTTATTCATCAGTAAGGCGCTTGTGCCCCTTACGTCTATTTGTATATTTTTCATATGTTTTATGGGTTATTGTTATGTGAAATCTGTAACCTTGCCTCGCCTGACCAAGCCTTACCCGACCGGGCCGTGCCTAGCATAGCCTCACACCTTCCTTGCCTCGCCGATCCAAGCCCTACCTTGTCATACCGTGCCGCACCGTACCTAACCTGACCTCGCCACGCCAAACCATGCTTCGCCCAGCCGTGCCTCTCCAAGCCTGACCGTTAAAGTCATCACCACCTTCCTTGCCTTGCCAATCCAAACCTTACCAAACCTTACTTAGCCGGACCTAGCCTAACCATGCCTCGCCGGGCCACTCCTCGCCTCGCCTTTTAAAATCATACCACCTTCCTTGCCATGCCAAGCCACGCCGAGCCACGCCCAGCCAAGCCACGCAGAGCCACGCCCAGCCGCACCGCACCATGCCACGCCCAGCCGTTAAATTCATACCACCTTCCTTGCCTCGCCCTGCCATACCACGCCACGCCAAACCGAGCGCTGCCGCACCTCACGCTGCGCTGCC
>MDTA01037384.1_pt1 | contig 11220 bp, 11 predicted proteins | sample 811151 | NCBI WGS metagenome assembly MDTA01 (sample SAMN05326648, study PRJNA326480) | marine metagenome | isolation source: seawater | place: Indian Ocean: South | collected 2010 | reverse complement strand
CGTGATGTTTCTCTCCGATAACGGGGCATGTGCCGAGGAGGATGCGGCCTTCAACACCACCGCCAGGGGGATTGCTCCAGGTCCCTTGGAGTCCTATCGTACGCAGGGTTTGCCCTGGGCCAACGTGAGCAATACCCCTTTCCGTAAGTTCAAGTGGTGGCTTCATGAGGGAGGGATTGCGTCACCGCTGATTGTTCATTGGCCCCGGGTGATCAGGAGGGGCGGGATGGTGACCGGGCAGGTGGGTCATATCATGGACCTCATGCCTACCTTTCTGGAGGTTGCGGGGGTCGACTATCCTGTTAGCAAGGGCAACCAGAAGCTCATACCCCTTGAGGGGTTGAGCTTGTTTCCTATTATGAAGGGCAGGAAACGCATGGGGCACGAGGCTCTTTACTGGAGATTCGGGCAGTGCCGGGCGGTGCGGAAGGGAAAGTGGAAGCTGGTGGCCTCTCATCCCAATTCCCGACTCGGAATTGATTTCTTCAAGGAGAACCAGCTGCCGAAAAAAAAGGACAGGAGAGAGGTTGCCTGGGAGCTTTATGACATGGAAGAGGATCGCACGGAGAGAAGAGACCTCGCGGACCTTTTTCCGGGACGGGTTCAGGAAATGTCAGCGTTATTCAGATCCTGGGTCTCTCGTATGGAGAACTGAGGAGGCGCCAGGGTATCAGCCTTGTTTCTCGGCTCTGGCGATGGTCTCGAAGTCCCCTTCCTCACAGCAGCGGACAAATCCCTCGGCATAGCGTTTCAGGGTGTCCCAGCTATCGCGAATACTGCCAGCCTCCTCCGGGGTAATGGAGTGATCGAGGGCGGATTCGGAGATCCTGCGCAGGAGCTTGGAGAACTGATCGATGATCTCGCTGGTGGCAGGGAGGACTTCGAAGCCGTCGTCGCAATTACTGTCAGGATTACGAACAAAGTAGCCGTCGGATTGCTGGCAGAGCCACTCAACGAGGCGCGTGTCATCTGTGATCCGGATAATTTCAAGGAGGCGATCAAGTGGATTGCGGCTCCCGCTCCCGGTATCCGACTGATCCTGGGCCCACTTGTAGACAAGGGAAAGAGAGACGCCGAGTTCGGCAGCCACAGCCTTCGGACTTGTTTTCTCAAAGGAGTGCTTGAGGACCTCGTGGGATTCCATGCTTACCATGCTAGGGCAGGAATCAGCCTGCTGGCAAGAGAGGGGGAGGGAAGCTCTTCCGGATTGGGACCTCAAGTGAGGTCAGGGTGTTGCCAGTTCCGGGATTCCGCTCTCAAGGTGGGAGATGTATTCGGCTGCCACGTCTTCGATTTCGGAGAGCGAGATCACGGTGGAAAGGCGGCGTCGCAGGGGTTTGGCACCCGGAAAGCCCTTGCAATAGGCCATGAGTCGGGAGCGCATCGCCATCATGGTCTGCTTTTCGTTACCATAGCGGCTACTGTTGATGGCGAGGCTGCAGTGTCGCACGATGAGGTGCCAGCGTTCAGAAATGGGAACGGGTGGGAGTTGGCCGCCGGTTTCGAGATAGTGCTTTGCCTCACGGAAGATCCATGGGTTCTGCATTGCTGCTCGACCGATCATGACACCTGAGACCCCGGTTGACTCCCGGCGTTTCCTGATGTCTTCGCCGGTCGTGAGATCCCCATTTCCAACGATGGGGACAGAAACATGATGGGAGCATTCATCGATAACTTCCCAGTTGGCCTCGCCCCGGTAGGCCTGGGAACGAGTCCGTCCATGGATGGAGATGGCCTGCATACCGCAGTCCTGGAGGATGCCGCATACCTCGGGGGCATTGATGGATTGCTCGTCCCACCCGATGCGAATCTTGGCGGTAACCGGAACCTGGTCTCCCACCGCCTTGGCAACTCCGCTGGCTACCGAGGCCAGGATGGGGCAGTCCTTGAGCAGGGAGGACCCGCCGTTCTTGGAGACGACCTTGTTGACAGGGCATCCAAAGTTGATGTCGATGAAATCGGGTTGCTTCCAGTCGATGACCTTCCGGGCCGCTTCCCCCATCCTGACGCCATCCGCGCCGAAAAGCTGCACCCCGACAGGGCGTTGCTCATCAGTGAATTCGGTATATTTCCTGGTACGTGTGTCCTGGCGGATAATGCCTTCGCTGGAGACGAACTCGGTGACCATCACATCGGCTCCCAGTTCCTTGCATATGCTGCGGAAGACAACATCGGTCACTCCCGCCATCGGGGCGAGATACAGAGGGAAGGCGCCGTTCTGAAACCACGGGAGCACGACGGGGAGAATAACCCGTCAGAGGCCGGTCCTAAACGATAAATTGCAGGGGAGGCAGGAAGGTGATGAGGACAGTCGGTTGTTGCCGATCTCCACCACTCCTATTCAACCGGCTTAGCCTCCCAGCCAATGTCATCGAGGACGTTCTCGACCTGGTTGCCATACTCGACATAACTCTTGTAGCACTGTTTCCAGTCCGGCTTTTTCCCGTCCTTCACGTGGAAGACCGTGGCGACATGAGGTTCGATGGCAAAGCCCCCATCGTAGCGGCGGGCCTTGAGGTCGCGCATGATATGCTGGAGGTGGCAGTCACCCTCTCCGGGCATGGTGTATTCAGGTTCCGTCTCGCCGACCTTGGGGTAACGGCAGTCCTTGATATGAACATGGACGACGTGCTCCTTGATGTCGTTGTAGAAACCGAGGGCGTCCTGGAAGGGATGAGGTTCGGACTTCGATCGATCACGCTGGAACACCGGATTGCCCGTGTCGAAGACAAGTTTGAGTCCGGGTACTTCTTCAATCAGCCTGAGGGTATGTTTTGCTGAGAACCCTCCCCAGTTTGCACAGTTCTCGTGGGCTGCGGTCATTCCTTCATCGGCGAACCTTTGCTGGATGACCCGGAGGCGTTTGAATCGCTCTTCCTCGTGCTGGTCTTCTCCCCAGGGTTCCTGCGCGTAGGACATTATCCGGATGATCTTTGTGCCGAGGCGCTTCATACGGGGAATAGCCCGCTCGATCTCTCCCAGGGTGACCTCGAAATCATCGGTGATCTTCTTTCCCCAGTTTCCAATCAGGGAGCCAATCTCTGGAATGCGTATTTCCTCCTTCTCAAGAAGTTTCAGAGCCTTGTTGAAATTCTTGTCGGAGAGTTCGTGGATGCTGGTCCCATCAATGGATCGTGCCGAGATGGCATTCCATCCAAGTTCCTTGGTTGCCTTGATCTGGGTGGCCAGGTCCTGTGCTGCCTCGTCAGCGAAACCGGTGAGATACATGTTGGGGAAGGAAAGAGTAATTGCAGGAATCTGGCAAGAGTGAGATGTGGTTTGATTTTCCTTTGTGCCGGAGGGTAGCGGGGCCTGATGGCATTTTGGAGGCTTGCGGACTGGAGATCTCGCTTTTCTGGGGTCATATTGGGCCCGTGAAGAGGCTTCTACCCATCGTTGTTTTCCTTCTCCTTGGCAGTTTTTCCGCCCCTGCGGTGGAGTTCGAGAAGGACGTCCTGCCGATCCTGAAAAGTAACTGCATCAAGTGTCACAAGGATGGGAAGGAAAAGGGGGACCTCAATCTTGAGCCGCATGCAATCAAGCGGCACATCGGATCAGGGTTACAGATAGTGCCCGGGAGACCCAACGGAGGACTTTTCATGAAAGTGATTCAGTCGGAGGACCCGGAGAACAGGATGCCTCCGAAGGGTCCCGGATTGAGTGAAAGGGAAATCAACACCCTCAAGCTCTGGATCACTCAGGGAGCCTAGCTTGGGGCAGAAGAGGAGCCGGTCCCGGCCGGAAAGCCTCCCCTCGAGGGAGTCTGGACCAACAAGGATGGCAAGAAGATCAGGGCTGCCCTCCTCCGCGTGGAAGGGGACAAGGCTATTCTGAAGCTGGCCAGCGGTAAGATCTACAAATACCCCATCGAGAATCTCGACGAGGAAAGCCAGAAGAAGGTAAGGGAGTTCGCGGAGGGATCAGAGTAAGAACGAGGAATGCCGTCTACCCGGGGGTAATCCTGCTGCCTCCGTTCCTTGCGCTCTCGTAGATGGCGCAGATGAGGGAGACCGCCTTGCGCGCCTCCACGGCATTGACACTGGCCTCCCGGCCTTCAGCGATTGCATTCACCACTTCCTCGAAGTTCTTCTGGTGCCCCTCGAAGTTGATGGCCTTGGGATCGTTGGCCCCGAGGCCTGCTTCGGACCCCTTCATCATGCTCTGGTGAACCTCGGTGTCCCCGGGGATCGCATCCATGAAGTCCCAGATCTCGAAGGCTTCGTCAGCGAGGAAGACACTGCCACGGTCTCCGCAGAGTTGCACACGGGCAGGGTGACCGTCTTTGGACCAGTTGGAAGTGGATCCCTCGATCACTCCGCGGGCTCCATTGGCAAATTCGACGATGGCTACCGCAGTGTCCTCGACTTCGATATCCGAGTGGGTCAGGCAGGCGGTGCTGGCCTGCACGCTTGCAACTGGACCGGCGAGGTAGAGAAGGGCGTCGATGGTGTGAATCGACTGGTTCATGAGGGCTCCTCCGCCGTCGAGAGCCCAGGTGCCCCTCCATGCGGCTGAATCGTAATAGGCCTGGTCGCGGTACCACTTTACGTAGGCAGAGGCCGAGGTGAGGGTTCCGAAGCGTCCGGAGTCCACGGCGGCCTTGAAGGCATCCATGGCGGGGTGAAAGCGGCGGTTGAGAACCGCGGCGAGGGTGACTCCGCTTTCCTCCGCAGTCTCCATCATGAGGTCGATTCGTTCAGGGGTGACCTCAAGGGGTTTTTCGCAGATGACATGCTTGCCTGCCTTGAGGGCGGCGAGGGAGGGGTCGAGGTGGGCCCCGGAAGGAGTTCCCACGGTGACGACCTGCAGTTCGTCATCGCCGAGGAACTGGTCAATGTCGCTGAACGGCTTGGCTCCGAATTGCTCTGCGAGTTGCTCCGCGGCTTCGGCCCGGAGGTCGAAGACGGAGTGCAGTTCTCCGCCCGCCATGGCCTCGATGGCCTTCCCATGGAACTGGCCGATCATGCCGGCCCCGATGATTCCGAATTTCATGAAAGGAAGAGTTGTTAGTCGTCGGGTGTCAGTTCTTGGCTAGCCGCGGGCGCTGGATTTCTTGGGCAGGAAGAATCCGATGACGACAAGGATGATGAAAGTGATGATGAAATATTTCCCAAGTGGGATGGCGTTTTCTCCGACCTTGAGGGTCTTATTCCATCCGGTCCAACCAGCAGCCAATCCTGTGATCACGCAGGAGATGATGAGGGGGATGTTCCAGGCGAGCTTGGCTTTTCCAGTGGGAACTTGATCGCCGAGGACCTTTTTCGAGTTGATCATCGTGATGAAGGCAAGGAAGGCGATGGGGAAGAGGACATACCCGAAGGTGGAGGTGGTGACGGCTAGATAGGCCTTGGATTCTCCGCCCCAGAGCAGGGGCCAGAGGACACCGGTGGAAGCGAGAGCGGTGCCGACTTTAAATGCTGCGCTATTTCGCGGTTGGCCGGTGACCTCACACGCAACGAAGCCGGAGATAAGCATCAGAATCGAGATGGTGGAGAGCCCCATCGCCAGAACGCCGAGGCCGAAGACCTTCTGTGACCAGAATTCGCTTCCAAAGAGACCGGAGAGGGCGCTGGCCAGGTGTTTGGTGTCGCGTTTGATGAGCATTGCGGCGAGTCGCTTCTCGCCATCAGCGAGGGTGGTATCTTGGCCAATGGTCTTGTTTCGAGCCTCGATGGCTTTGCTGTAATCTCCAAATTTTTCGTTGGTTTCGACGATGACGACTTTCCCGCTTTCCTCTGTCAAGAGGCCCTCGAATGCCTTGCCGTGGAATTGGGAGCCTGCTGCAATGACCACACACCCGGTGGCAAGGATGAAGGGAACCATCATGCCGGTGACCAAGTCGAAACGGGACAGTCCGCGATGCTTTTTGCCCCATCCCCGGGCCTTCAGGGCCCAAGGCATGAGGAAGGTCATGTTGATGCCGACGGCGGCGGCAGCGGAGGCGACCATGGGATCGCGCTGAGCTTTGAGCACGACATTGGTCCAGTAGTCTTTGACTTCTGCGGAGGTCAGGGAGTCGAGGATTTCCTTATAAGCGCCTGCAGGTTCCCAGATGAGAGATGGATTTGGAATGAATCCGGCGAAGATCGCGCCCCATTCGAGGCTGCCGGCGAGCCGAATGACGACTCCAAAGAAGGATAGCACCACGATCCCGACGAGAACTTTAAGGGTGTTTTCGTAGATGCGATAACCACGGCCCTTTCCGGATCCGAGGAAGTTAATGGCGAGCATGACGCCGAGGATCAGGAAGGAGATGATATACTTGGTGGAATCCTCTCCCTTTGATTCAGCGAAGAAATTAGGGAAAAGGTTATCTGTAAGGGCGGCGTAGGAGAGCGAGTACTGGGGAAGAACCCAGATCATGTTGGCGAGCTGTGAGGCCGCGAGCCAGCCCCAGGCGAGGACAGGGTTGATCTCTTGGCGGAGACTTTGAAAGGGGGTGCGTTCTGTGCTGAGCGTGACGTAGGAAATCGCCGCGAGCAGGATAACGCCCATGAGCATGGCCATGGGTTGGACCCAGAGCATCGCCACCCCACCCATGACGGCGAGGAACATGGCTCCGCCAAGGGATCCACCGCCGAGGGTGATGGCACTTTGGAGCCAGCCGGGGCCGGAGAGCTTGCTGTAGGCCTTGGCCTTTTGGAGGGCGCCCTTGTCGGCTACCGAATCGAGGATCTCGATCTCACGGTTGGGTTGGTCGTCGTTGCTGCTCATGGTGTTTTGGGGACCCTAACCGGGATGGGGCAGCACCGGCAAAGAGGAAATTCAGCCGCGTATGGTTCTCCGGGGAATCAGGTGGCCGGGAGATACACTCTTTGCAGGTATTCCATGCTTTGACGGGCGATTTCGTCCGGGCTGGGCTCATATTTGAAGACCTCGACGGAGACCCAGCCCTCGTAGCCGATTTCGTGCAGGGCACGGGCGGCGGGCGTGTGATCGACCTCTCCCATTCCCGGGCCAAGGAGATTGGGGTCGTTGGCATGGTAATGGGCGATACGGGGGGCATTGTCCCGGACGAGGTCTCCCAGTCCCTTCTGCTCGGAGCTCATGGCCTTGACGTCGAGATGCAGCTGGAGATTCGGATGGTCGACAATATCAAGGAGGGCCGTGGTTTCCTCGGCGGTATTCAGGAAGTTGGTTTCGGAGCGGGCGAGGGGCTCCATTGCGATGGTGATTCCGAGTTCGGCACAATACTCAGCGGCGGGGCGAAGCACCTCTACGGCCCGTTCAACGGACTCTCCGTAGTCCCACCCCTCCTCAAGGGAGCGTTGCTGGGGGCTTCCCCAGACCATGATGCTTCCACCCAGGGCAGCACAGAGATCGGCCAACTGGCGGGCGTAGACGGAGGTGGCGGATCGAACATTGTCGTCGGGACTGGTGAGGTGATAGCCCTCGGTCTTGGCCAGAAGCCAATGCAGGCCGATGATTTCCAGACCGTGGTCAGCCGCTGCGCTGCGGTAATCTGTAATCTCCTGTTTCGAAATGAGGGAGATGTCGTCGGCAAGGGTGAAGGGAGCAATCTCGATCCCGGTATAGCCAGCGGCCTCTGCAGCCTGGCACTGATCGAAAAAGCTGCGGTCCTGGAAGGTCTCGTTGCAAATCGCGAACTTCATGGGAGGGATCTAATGCCGTGGAAGAATAATTGTCAGGTTTTTCTGGAGGATCTTCCTCTCCCGGGATTGCGGAGTGAGCAGGATGAGTCCATAGTCCCGGGACGTGACGGAGGAAGTGGCTGATTCGGAACCCGGTGCTGCCGGGGCTGTCCCGAGCCTGCGGGAGGATCTGGCTACTCTTATCAAGCTGCGCCTCAACATCTTTGTGTTGTTGACGACCTTCTTCGGGTTCCTGGTGGCGACCCTGAGTGGAGATGAAGGGTGGGGGGCGAGCCGGGTCTGGTTACTCTTTCATACCCTTGTTGGGACCGCCTCAGCGGCTTTTGGGTCGGCGGTCTTCAACCAGTTGATGGAAATCAAGGAAGATGCCCGGATGAGGCGTACTGCGGACCGGCCCCTGCCCTCGGAGCGGGTTCTGCCAACGGGAGCCTTCCTGCTCGGCTGGATCCTCAGTGCTTTCGGGATCATTCACCTGGCAGCGAAAGTGAATCATGAAGCGGCCCTTCTGGTGGGGATCACCATTGCGACCTATGTCTTCGTCTACACCCCGCTGAAGAGGCGAAGCTCGATCAATACCCTCGTAGGAGCGGTGCCGGGGGCCCTGCCTCCACTGATTGGATGGGTTGGAGGAGGCGGAGGGATGGAAGACCCCCGGGGGTGGTTTCTCTTCTCTTTACTGTTTTTGTGGCAGCTCCCGCACTTCGTCTCGATCAACTGGCTCTGCCGGGAGCAGTATGAGGAAGCGGGTTTCCGGATGTGGTCCGATGGAGATGAGTCAGGGAGGCGCTCGGGAGGATTGGCGGCAGCCTTTTCCGTTTTGCTGGGGGGACTGGGGCTGATTGGAGTTCTGCTGGGTTTCACCGGCTGGTTTTTTGGAGTGGTGGGACTGGCGTCCGGCCTGTTGCTGGCCTGGCTGGCGGTGCGCTTTTCCCGTTCAGGGGAGCGGCCGGCATTCCGGAGATTCTTCCTGCTGACCCTGTTATACCTCCCGGTGGTCCTCACGGTGCTTGCAATTGACTGGCAGTGAGGTTCACAGGCTCCCCGGAGGCCGCCTGATCAGCCATACTTCTTCAAAGGTTGTCGGAATTTCCCCTGTGCAATTTCCCTTTCCGGGACTATTTTATTCCCGTAGTGGCAAGAACAACCGGTCACTTGGAACCTGCCGAGCGGGACCCTGCTCAGTTGCGGAGAACGGGATTGGCAATCGCGGTTGTCATGTTGATTGGTGGCGTCTTGGTAACCATGGCCTACCGGATCAAGCACCGGGAAGATGAACAGGATTCCCGACCGCATGTGGTACAGCGCCTGACGGAGGTTTTTTTCGGTCGGGACCAGAACAACAAGGCCTTCAGCACGGAGCAACTCAAGGGCAGGATCACCCTGTTCACGCCCCTCTCCCTCAGGGAAGAGGAGCGCATGATGGAATCGCTCAAGGCCATGAAAGAGGTCGCCCTGAAGTTTCCAGAGGATGAGAAGCTCTGTTTCCTGGGGATTACGGTTGATCCGGAGCAGGATAATCCCGAATTACTCAAAGCGGCTCTGGAGAAGCTCGGGGTAGGAGAGGACGAGCGTTGGTTTTTTGTCCAGGCAGAGGAAGAGGCGGCGCGAGGTTACATTCGCCACAAGGTCCGGGCCGAGTTCATTGAGTCGATCCCATCACCTGCTGGTCCTCGGAAGCGGTTTCGCTCCACCTTGGTCTTCATTGACGAGAATCTACACGTTCTCGCCCCTGCCTTTGACCTGAACCGGGCCCGGGAAGTTGCGCTGGATGCGCAAAAACTACTCTCCGAAGACCCGGGAGAGGCCAAGAGGCTGGGCGCGAGCGAGCGGATCGATGATGTAGAGAGGGCCTTGGAGCGTTTTCATGAGGTTCTGCAATATATTCGAGACGGGGACCTCAAGGAGGGGTAGTAGTAATCATGAGCGACCGGGGAAAAATCATCACCATCTATGTTGTCGTTGCCATTCTGAGCGTGGCAGTACTGGGCACTTCGTTATGGCTCAGGGAGTCGCGGAAGCGCAGGTTCACTCCCATCGCGGACAAGGTCGGGGCGGATGTAGCTGAAGACTTTGGTAGATTGGAGAAGGACCTTGTTCTCACTAACCAGGAGGGGAAGGAGGTTAAGCTTTCAGCGCTCCGGGACAAGGTCTGGGTGGCGACCAATTTCTTCGCAACCTGCCCTTATTGTCTCCAGACCGCCTCCGAGGACCTCAAGGCCCTCTATGCGGAATTTTCCGAGGATCCCGCGTTTCACATGGTATCGATCTCAATTGACCCGGAGTCCGATCAACTGGAGCAACTAAGGGATTATGCCCGGGTGATGGAGGCGGACAGCAGCAACTGGTGGTTCCTGCGAGGAGAAGAGAAGGCGGTTCATGAATACCTGGAGAAGGAAATGGGCTTCATGAAAGTGGTGAAGAATAAGGTGCCTCCTGCCAAGAATCCCTTTTCCCACGACCGGGGGTTGCTGGTCTACAACGGGTGGAAGTGCGTGAAGAAGCGGGATCTTCAGTTTGCCCGGACCCAGGGAGAGAGGGTGAAGGACTACTACTTCCAGGATGTGCGGAAATCCATCCTGAAAAGTCTCGCGGACAGGGGCGCCTCTGCATCGACAAACCCATGAACGAGTTGGAAGCTTACCGGAGCCGTGAGGCCAACATGGCGCTGGCGGGGAAGTTGAAGATCGCCGTCTGGGTTGTGACGGCGCTGGTCCTGTTCCTCGTGGGATTGATGCGACAGGTAAAGATCGGCCTGCCAGAGGGAGTCAGTCTGCATTTTCTTCCGCCGTTACATGCCATGTTGAACAGTGTTGCGGCTGCGGCGCTGATTCTTGCCCTGCTTCATATCAGGAGAGGGCGGGTGATCCAGCACCAGCGCATGATCTATGTCGCGATGGGATGCTCTCTGCTTTTTCTTCTCTCCTATGTGACATATCACTTCACGACTCCCGAGACCATCTACGGGGATCTTGATGGGAATGGAGAGCTTAGTGAGGCGGAAAGGACGGAGGCAGGGCCCATGCGGATGGTGTATCTTGTGATTCTGCTGTCTCATATTGCTCTCGCGGCCTTGAGCCTGCCCTTCATCCTGCTGAGTTTCGTCTACGGATTTACCAACCAGGCTGCGAGGCATCGCAGGCTTGCGGGGAGGGTTTTCCCGGTCTGGCTTTACGTGGCGGTGACCGGGCCAGTGGTCTACCTCCTGCTGCGACCGTATTACTAGTGGAAGAGATTCCCGGGGGCTTGGGAGATCTGCTCTACGCCCCGGCCCCTCCAGTCACAATTTTTCGAGCTCGGGGTCTGGGACCGTGTATCCGGGAGGAGGAGTAATCCCGGGGGGGAGCGGGGTAATCGGTTTGCGCCACATCCGAATACCCCAGAAGGCGAGAGCAATGGTAGGGATCCATCCCCAGAGAAAATGAATGGCCATCATAAAAGTGATCATGTTTGAGAGAAAAAAGAGGACTGCAGCTATCGCGACGATTACGATCCCTAGATACTGCTTGCTCCTGCCTCGCCTCTGCCAAGCTTCAATTCTCGCGATGACTTGTTTGTCGTCCGGAGAAAAGAAGGGGGTTTGTGGTGCGGGAGCAGGAGCAGGAGCAGG
>MDTA01000964.1_pt1 | contig 11220 bp, 7 predicted proteins | sample 811151 | NCBI WGS metagenome assembly MDTA01 (sample SAMN05326648, study PRJNA326480) | marine metagenome | isolation source: seawater | place: Indian Ocean: South | collected 2010 | reverse complement strand
TTGGATATACAGAATTAAATACTCTTTTTAGATACGAAAATCTTATAAAAATGAATAAATTAGAAAAAATATACCAATGGGCAGAAACTATGGCCTATCCTTTATCAGAAAATTGCAGATTAAATAACATTTATAAATTATCTGGATTTTTCCCTGTTACCGAAGAAACTTTATATCTATTTAGAAAAGAAATGATAAAAGCGATGAGAGATATTAATTTGTTAGGTTCTTGGGTTAAAGGAGAAGATAAATATATTAAACACTTATCCAAAGTCAAAGTTTGCAATTTAATTGATATTGAACCTTATTTTTCTTCTAATCCATGGAGTCTTGCTCTTGAAGGGAAAAAAGTATTAGTAATACATCCCTTCTCAGAGGATATTGAAAATCAATATATAAATAAAAGAAATGATCTTTTTAGAAACAAAAATATCCTACCAGAATTTGATTTAAAAACATTAAAAACACCTATTACATATCCAGGAGGTAATACTATTAAAAAAAACTGGTTCGAAATCTTAGATTATTTAACTGCGGAATCATTAAAATTGGATTTCGACATCGCAATAATTGGGTGTGGTGCTTATGGAATGCCATTGGCCTCTCGTATAAAAAAAGCTGGTAAAAAATCTATTCACCTTGGTGGCTCTGTACAAATACTGTTTGGACTCAAAGGGAAGAGATGGGACCAAATGGAAGAATTCAAAAAAATGTATAATAAATTCTGGATTTATCCATCATCAAGAAATAAAGTTTTTAAACATGTAGAGAACGGTTGTTATTGGTAATCTGCATTGACTAAATAAATATTGAAAGAGTAGATAAATATTTTGGAAAAATAAAAATAAAAAATTTGAATGGATAATATTTTTATTGAAGACAATTATTATTAGAAGTTTCCTGCTGTTGCGAAAATGTGAAGATTATCAATTTTTTCATAACATCTTTGATTAAATTTAATTAAAAATATTAAGCTCTGTAAGATTGATAAATTAATAGAGTCTGCAAATAATCAAAATTAAATAAATACTAACAATTACTGGAATATAGTTTAATATTACACTTCCTCCTCTTATTTTGATAAATTTAATTCTTCTTATTTGTAAGGAAAAAAAAGGGATAGAGGAAGTAAACAAAAAAACATAAAAAAAATTAACAACTAATTTAGCAAAATTATAAAATCTAAATCTAATAAGATAATCTCCAATGATTAAAAAGCAAAGTATTAAAAGAAGATTAAAAAACATTATTGACCAATATTCTTTATTTTTTGAACTGGTCTTAAAATTAAATGTTTTTAACCAGAAATTTTTGTAGAATTTTAAAAACAAAATTTTTCCTAAAATATGAAAATAAAATAAATATATTTTAAATTTTTAATCAACATCCAATAAATTTAAAGCACAATCTGGAAATGCTGCATAAATTTTTTCTGTAATAGTGTTAATCTTTTTGAAGTTTTCAGGTACTATAGATAGTGAAATTATGGCCTCTTTATTACCTTCTGAGGAAATACTCATACTATTAAAGATAACTTTTTCACAATTTTCTGTAAGTATTTGAATGACTGCGTTAATATCAGATATTTTAATTCTACTAAGGGAAAGTTTTACATAATTGTTATTTATTTTTTTCCTTTCTAATGAGTCATATAAATATATGAATAAAATAACAAAAAATAATCCTACAATAGCAGCTTTAAATTGATAAGCGCCTGTTGCTAAACCAATAGCTATAGACAAAAAAATGTATGAGATTTCTTCAGGTTCCTTTATAGGTGTCCTAAACCTTACTATAGATAAAGCACCTACTAATCCCAAAGATAAAGCTAAAGAAGATTTTACAACAGTTATAATAATTGATGTTGTAAGACTTATAACTGGTAAGACTCTCGCTAATGATTTGGGATTCGAGAATGTTCTTGATTTAAGTATGTATATTCTGGAAATTACAAGAGATAATATAAAACATATAATTATTGATAAAATAAAAGAACCTGTACTCAAAGAGCTATATTCAAAATTTATTTTATTAAAAATATCACTTTCGTTCACAATAACTTAGTCATTTAAATAATCTATTTATAACCTAGCATGCTAATAGTAAAAAAATATTTATTATTTAAATATATCAATACAAAATAAAATAATAAGATTTAATAAATTTCTTTTAAGTTAATATTACTTTTTGCACCATTAATAATTAAGTAAATAAGAGGATATCTTAGTTAGAAATTTTAGAATTTAATTTGTTTAAGTTCATATTGATAAGTAAAGATAAAATAAATTATCAAATGGCTCATTATATAAAATTAATAAGTTCATATTAACCCTTGTATCAAATTAAATTAGCTGATCTAATAATATTAGATTTATTAAAATGGAATTTTATAATACTCAAATAATATTGTCATAAAAATCTCAATAATCTTTTTAAAAGAAAAAATAATTTGTATAAAATTTAAAATTACTCATGAAATTTACAATCATCAAAATCAAAACAATTATTAAATAAAAGAAATTTTTAATGCTAATCTTTTATACATAAAGATTATTTTCTAAGAATGTTAATTTCTTCAAAAAAAGAGGATGATTTAAACATAAATAATTTAATAAGAAATAAAATATTTAAATTATTTTTCAGAAAAAGACTTTTTCTTTATACTTTTTTTATTTTTATTTTTGGAACGATTTTGACAATTCCTCTTGATTATGGAAGGGATAAATCAGCCTTTATGGATCGAACAAGAAAAGTTTTGTCTATCTCACTAGGAGCAATTAACCCAAAATATAGAATGATTAATGATGAAATTTATCAATATGGAGGAAATTTATTTGGAATTAGTAAAAGATTTATAAATGCTTCTTTTAATAAAGTTGATGAAATAAAAATAAATCTTAACTTCAAAAACTACCAAAAACTAAAACTTCTTAGAGATAAAGCAATGAATGAAGGGATACTAATTAGATCTAAAAATGATGAGGCTTCAGGATATTTAACTTACAAGGGTAAAAATTATCCAATAAAAATTAGATTAAAGGGTGATTGGACTGATCATTTATTAGGTGATAAGTGGTCATTTAGAGTTAAAACGAAAGGAAATCATGCTTTATTAGGAATGGAGAATTTCTCCTTGCAACATCCAAGAATTAGAAAATATATAAATGAATTTATATTTCATAAATTACTTGAATATGAAAAATTACCTTTCTTGAGATATACATTTTTACCTTTATATATCAATGATAAATATTTGGGCATTTACGCATTAGAAGAACATTTTGGCAAAAATTTATTAGAAAATAGTGGATACAGGGAAGGCCCAATACTTAAATTTTCTGATAAAGATCTTAGAAATAATTTTCAATATATTTCTTTTAATCTAAAAGATAATGGACTAGATGGAACAAAGAACTTTATTGACTCTGATCTAAACAATGCTGAAATACAGACATTTAATATGAATAAATTATTAAAAAATGATTCTATTATTGATCAATATATTTTAGCAAGATCTCTTTTAGATAAATTTTTAAGAAAAGAACTTACCGCCTCGGAAGTTTTTGATTTGGATAAAACAGCAAAGTTTTATGCTATTTCTGATTTATTACAGCAATTACCTGTCTGGTACGACATAAGATTTTATTATGACCCTTTGAAAGGACGCTTAGTCCCAATAGGTTATGATTTAGGTTCAGGCATTAGGACAAGCAATAGAAAATTAGCAATTGACGTGAATACATTAAATATTTTTGATGATGAAGAATTTACTAAACTTTATATTTCTAATCTTGAAAAATTAATCTCTCCAGATTATTTAGATAAATTTTTAATATCCATTTCTAAAGAAACTAATAAAGAATTATTAAATATCAACAAATCTTATCCTCACGTAAGATTTCTGAAAAATGAACTTAAAAAAAATAAAAAATATATAGAGACGAGACTCAATACTAAAGAACCAATATATATAAGTAAATATTCAAACTTTAATGTAGAAAAGCCTAATTTAAAAATTTTCAATAAAACTTTTTTTCCAATAGAGATTATAGAATTAAGTTATAAAAATAAAACTTTTATTCCCAATTTTGAAAATACTTTAAAAGGTAGAGATAAATTCAAAAGAGTTAATTCAAATAATTATAAATTTAAAACTATTGAAGTCACTAATAAAGAAGCAGAAAAATTTTCTGAAAATTTAATTATTTCTTATCGTTATAAAGGAGGTTCAAAAATCTTTACTTTTACTACAAGATTACTTCCACAACATGATGCTACTTCATATAAAAATCCGTTAATAAATAGAAATAATAACTTAGATGATTTTCCTTCACTAATTGTTAATAAAAAAGAAAAAGTTATAACTTTAAAAAATGATTTAGAAATTAAAAAACCTCTTATTATTCCTAAAGGATACAAATTAATTATTAATCAAGGTTTAAGAATAAATCTTACAGATCAGGGAATGATATTTTTAAGTGGTCCATTAGTTATAAATGGCAAATCTAATAATCCCGTAGTTTTTAAGTCTACAAAAGGAGGTAAAGGAATTATAGTTGTTGATTCTAGTGAAACATCTCAGATTAAATACTCCACATTTGATAATCTTAACTCTCCTAGTCAAAACTCCCTCAATATAAGTGGTGGTATTACTTTCTATAATTCACCTGTAATTATTAAAAATTCAAAATTTACAAATTCAAATGCAGAAGATTCTCTCAATATAGTAGGAACTTTTTTTGAAATTATAGATTCTTATTTCTACTCAAGTAAGTCAGATGCTTTAGATGTAGATTTTTCTAATGGTAAAATCTACAATACATACTTTCAGGACATAGGTAATGATGCTATTGATATTTCAGGAGGAGAAGTTTTTTTAAGAAATATCTCTGTAGATATAGCAGGTGACAAGGCTATTAGTTCAGGAGAAAAGAGTGAAGTTATTATTGATAAACTCAAGGTATCCAACGCATTTATCGGCATAGCAAGTAAAGATAATTCAAAAGTAAAATTAAATAGAATTAAAATAAATGATGTAAAATATTGTTTAGCTGCATATCAAAAGAAGCCAGAATATGGTCCAGGTTTAATCGAATATAATGGAGATAATTCTTATTGTAGAGTTAATTTCCTATTAGAGAAGGGATCTTTAATAGATTCTGATGACTATAGATTTATTCCAAATATTGATAATGCATTCTCTAAGTTATATGAGGAAGTAAGTTGATGGATAAATCTAATACTTATAGATATGAGAGGAAATTAATTGTTGATTCTTTTGATTTTTATTCATTAAAAGATCTGAATAATTTATACGATTTAGGCATCAGTGAAATTTACAAAGAAAGAAGAGTAAATTCTATTTATTATGATAATAATCAATTTTTTTATGCAAAAGAACATTTAGATGGAGCGAACAAACGCTTAAAATGTAGAGTAAGATTTTATGGAAATATTTTAGAATTCAATAATCCCTTTTTAGAATTTAAATTAAAGAGTGGTTCAGTTGGAACTAAATATAAGTTTCAAATACAAAAAAGTGAAGTCTTAAATAGGAATAAATTTTTAAAATTTATCTTAGATAAAGATTTCAGTATTCAAAATTTAAATCAGGATATACTTAGCTTTTTATACCCGAAATTATTTATTACTTATTTAAGAACTTACTATTTATCGAAATGTATGAATTTTAGATTTACCTTTGATCGAGAAATAAATTTTTATTTAATAGAAAATTCTTTTTTACAATGTTCAAATATTTCTAATTTTAATTCCTATGAATTTGAAAAAAATATTATTGAAATAAAATATAAAAGTGAATTTGATAAAATTGCTTATGGATTTATAAATAAATTACCTTTCAGACTCACAGATTGTTCAAAATATATTATCGGACTAAGAAAATTTGGAATAATTGAATAATTTTTAATTTAATATGAAATAGATTTACTATTGAATATAAATAAAAAAGAAATTATTGAAAAACATAAATATTTTCTATTGCAACAAACATCTATGTTTACAGAGAGAATATAAAGATTATAAATAGAATTAAATTACAATAATTAATTTACCGATAATAATATTTATAAAAATAAAATCCATTCAATTATATTATCCATTAAATTTTTTACTTCTAAATATCAATAAATAATCTTAATCTTTACCTCCAAACTTAGTCAATCAAAAGAACTCATTAATCTAACTCTCTACAACAAACAATCTTACTATTTTTTATTTGATTAATTTATCATTTAATATACAAATATATTTTCGATTACGAAATAATTGATGAGCAATTTAAAATAATGTATTATCCAAATAAAATTTGAAATTATTATATTTGTAATTGCTTAACACTTTTACTATAAAAGCTAATTTTTAAAAACTTTTAACCTTATTATAAAATAAATCTCCATCCAACTTAACTGGAAAAAATCTAAAAAAGCTCTTTTTCATAATATCTTGAAAAACTGTAGAACTAATAGTAAAAATCATATAAATCATTCTTATATTATCCCTTCTCCCAAAACAAATAAAGATTTGAAAAATTATTTTTATTGTCTACAATTGCAGTAGTTGTTGAAATCAACTTCCAACCTGCAGAATTCCTTTTGTTTATAATTGCTCCAATTTCATTTTCTTGCCTTTGAGTATTAGAATTCCCTGCTGCATAATAAATATCAAGATCATTTTCTACTTTTGCCATTTTTAAATTTACTAGTTTATTAAAAGTTAATATTACACAATTTTACATTAATATTTGCATGGATTCGTTATAGTAATTAAAAATAAGTTTGATATGGTTTTACCCTCTACTCAAGTTGCATTTGGGTTATTGTTAATAAGCATTGGTATAGTTGTGACATTTGACATCAGGATTGATTTATTTAAGGATAAAGAATAAAAATATATGATTAAAATCTACAGAATAATAAGATTAGATGGATACAAAAATATTTTATAATTTCTTGGAGATTAAAAATAATTTATACAATTAAAATTTGCAACTATAAATTTTTTTTTCTTATTTATCTTGATTAACTTTTATCTTCTTATATACCTTCATAGTTGATATAGAGGGGCAAATTGGATTTTTTTTAACTTTGCAATTCTTTTGTATCAACTACATTTTTATTTAAAAAGAAAATAAAATTATGTTATTAAATTAAAAGTAATTTATTATTAAACTTGAGTCCACTTAGCAAACTTTTATTGATAATTAAGAAACTTATCTCTAAGTTAAGAATGATTCAAAAATAATAAATTGAGTTTAATAGAAATTTATAATTAAATTTATGCTCCTTATAAATAATGTGTGAAAGTTCAAGGAAAGGAATAATTCTAGCCGGTGGGGCCGGCACAAGATTATATCCATTAACTAAAGCTGTAAGCAAGCAGTTAATGCCTGTTTACGATAAGCCGATGATTTATTATCCCCTAACAACCTTGATGAATTGCGGGATAAAAGAAATTCTAATTATCTGCAACCAATATCATTTAAATGATTTTAAGAATTTATTAGGTAATGGTAAGCAGTGGGGAATTGAAATTCAATATAAATGTCAGCCTTCTCCTGACGGAATTGCTCAGGCTTTTTTATTAGGTAAAGATTTCTTAGAAGATAAGAATGTGGTATTGATACTTGGAGATAATCTATTCTACGGAAATAATTTTGAAAACAACCTAAAAGAAGCAAATCAAGAAAAAAATGGAGCAACAATATTTGCTTATCCAGTAAGTAATCCCTCAAGATATGGAATCGTAAATTTTGATAAAAATACAAATAAAGTAATTGATTTCACTGAAAAACCTCAAAAACCAAAAAGTAATTATGCTGTTACAGGTCTCTATTTTTTTGATAATAAAGTTATCAATTACGCTGGGGATCTTGCTCCATCAAATAGAAATGAATTAGAAATTACTGATATATTTAACAGGTATCTTGGTGAAAATAATATAAAAGTTCAAGTACTTGGGACAGGAATAGCTTGGTTAGATACTGGCACGTTTGATTCATTGCAGGAAGCTGGCACATTTATAAGAACTTTAGAGAAAAGACAGGGATTAAAAATTGGCTCACCTGAAGAAACAGCTTGGAGAAACAAATTTATTAATAATGATGAGTTATTGCAACTTGCTAAGGAAATTTCCAAAAGTTCTTATGGAAATTATTTAATAAACCTAATAAAGCAAAAATTCCCCCAGAAAAATAAACTTTAAATGAATTATTCAGTTGCGCGTTTAATATCTATGAACAAAAGAGCTTTAGCATGAAAAATAAAAAAGAAAAAATTATTATTACTGGAGGAGCCGGATTTATAGGCGGGACACTTATTAGACAACTTTTAAAACAAAAAAAGTTTATGGTTTTTAATTTTGACCAATTGGGATATGCCAGTGATCTCTCTTGGACAAAAGATTCAAAATATGATCAGTCTCTTCATAATTTCCTAAAAATAGATTTGAGGAATAAAGAAATTTTAGAAAAGACAGTTGAAGAAATTAGTCCTGCAATGATTATAAATCTTGCGGCTGAAAGTCATGTTGATCGTTCAATTGATGATCCATCAAATTTTATCGAGAGTAATATAGTTGGAACATTCAATCTACTCGAAGCAGCAAGATCATACTGGGGGAAACTAAACGAGACAAAAAAATCAAGCTTTAAATTTATACACATCAGCACTGATGAGGTTTTTGGCTCATTGGGGTCAAAAGGGAAATTTGACGAGAGTACTAAGTATGCTCCAACAAGTCCATACTCTGCGAGCAAAGCATCTAGTGATCATTTAGTTAAAAGTTGGCATAATACTTATGGACTACCAACTATTATTTCAAACTGTAGTAATAATTACGGACCATATCAATTCCCTGAAAAACTTATCCCCTTATGTATCATTAAAGCAATTAAAGGTGAAGATATCCCGCTTTACGGTGATGGTTTAAATGTTAGAGATTGGTTACATGTTGAAGATCATGTTGAAGCTTTACTATTAATCTCCCAAATAGGGAAAAGTGGGGAAAATTATTGTATTGGTGGTTTTGGGGAGAAAACTAATAAAGAAGTACAATTTAAAATATGTAGTATCTTAGATGAATTTGCTCCAAAAGATTTCCCTCATTCATCTCTAATAACAAAAGTAAAAGATAGACCTGGCCATGACAAAAGGTATGCTATTAATTCAAATAAAATCAAAGAAGAATTAGGGTGGGAACCTCAAATCAAATTTGAGGATGGATTAAAGCAAACCGTACTTTGGTATCTTAATCATTCTGAATGGTGGAAATCTATAATGAGACACTCTGGTTATTCAGGTGAGAGATTCGGAAATAAAAACTAATTTACTACTAAATATTTAATCCTAAATAAATTTTTCTATTTAAAAGAGGAATTTGTTAAAGAATTTTTTGGAGAAATAGTTAAAAAAGTCAAAATTATTCGTTAGATATGCAATTTTTAAATTCTTATAGAATCTCTTATATAAGAATTTTTATTAACAATAAATTAGTAATTTTAATCTGCCGGTTTATCATAAATTTTAGATTAATATTTACGTTGTCCTTTTCAAATTTTTCAAAAGAAGATATACAAAAAAAATGGCTTGAAATAACTTTAAGTTCTTATAATTTAGTAATAGCAACAGTCATAACAAGAAATTTCAGTGGTTGGCCATTCTATTTTAGAGACAAAATTATTCATAATCTAGTCCCTCCCGAGGTTAAGGTATTAAAAATAGAGTTTGATTATAAATTACTTAGTGAGATGGAAAAAAAGAGTCTTAATAGAGAAAAAAGCGGCAGAACAGTTCATGGAATTATGTGTACAGAACTGCAAAATATTATTCCAGAAAAATCGCTTTGTCTCCTCATTGATATTGATGCTTATCCTCTTAATAAAGAGGCTATTATGATTTCATTTATAGCGGCAAAAGAGAATGGCGTTTTTGGAAATATTCAAGGTTACGGGGATCATTTGTACATAGGACCATCATTCATGTGTTTTGATAATGAAAAAGTTAAAAACATCTTTGGAGATAAAGTATGGCGTATTAATGAAAGATCTGATATGGGTGGAGAGATTACTTGGATTTTGCCAGAAGTTTTAGATCAGGATTTATTTAGACCATTAAAAACAATCTTTAAACCATTTTGGCGACTAGATAAGTTAGAAAAACCTTCAATTGGAATAGGTACTACATTTGGATATAAAAATAAACCAATGACTTACCATCACTTTTATTCGAGAGTATGGATCAGTAAGGTTCATTTCTTTTTTGTGAGTTTTATTGCATATCTAAAAATTAAATTTAAGTATATAAACAGAATAAAAATTTTGGATATTCTGAAAAAAATGAATTTCACGATACGTCATGAAACAAAATATGGTATTAAATATATCAGGAATAAACTTTATGAATAAATGCTTTATGTGATTAACCAAGCCTGAAGATAGCCAAGCTTACCTAGATCCAAATAAGTTAAAAAATAAAGGAAATTAAATACTTATTCAACTTTTAAAATTTAAGGATTAACTCGACAAAAAGAACCAAGTAATTTTATATTTCGATTAATTTTCCTTTAATAAAAATTATTTTAAGATACAAAATCCACAATCAATGATGAGAAAATATTCCAAAATAGTATGAACTTTTAAATTTAAAAAGATTTTCGTATTTTTAAATTAAAAAAGAATAACAGATATAAATACAATTTATTTTTTTTAAGAATAGAAATTTAAATCACTCGAACATCCTTACGAAACAAATTTTAAGTTTTTATGTTTAGACAAGATGACAGAGTAGAATTTATATATGAGAAAATTTTAATCCAGAAATACTTTTAAAAGTAAATAGTGGATAATTTGATTTTATAATAATTGAAATCATGAAAGATATATACCATAGCTTCAAATTAAATTAACTTTGAGATCACTATATTTTTCATGGGGTATAAAGTTCAACAAGTACTTTTTCCTATAGGCAAGACTTTAAATGTAATAATATTTCATGGCAAATTTATTGTTCCTTAAAGATAAGTTGCCAAGAGTTAAATTAAATTAGATATTTCGATTGAGTGAAAAATTTTGAATGTTGAACTAAAAGTTGATAGTGTATAAGCACTGGAGAGGTGGCTGAGTGGTTGAAAGCGGCTCCCTGCTAAGGAGTTACAGGAGGTAACTTTTGTCGAGGGTTCGAATCCCTCTCTCTCCGTAATTAT
>MDTA01075639.1_pt1 | contig 11221 bp, 9 predicted proteins | sample 811151 | NCBI WGS metagenome assembly MDTA01 (sample SAMN05326648, study PRJNA326480) | marine metagenome | isolation source: seawater | place: Indian Ocean: South | collected 2010 | reverse complement strand
CGTCATGTTCGGCTTTGGCTGTCCGGGCGATGCGGCTCGTTCCGCATGGGGCGCCAAGGCCAACACCGGGCTGCTCGATCAGGTCCAGGCGTTACGCTGGGTGCAGGGCAACATCCGCGCCTTTGGCGGCGATCCCGGCAACGTCACCGTATTCGGCGAGTCGGCCGGTTCCGCCGCCGTTGCCTGCCTGCTTACGATGCCCGCCGCGCGCGGGTTGTTCCGCAAGGCCATTATGCAGAGTGGCGCAGGGGATCCTGCAGCCTACGAGGCCATGGCGGAGCGCAGCGGCGCCGTATTCGGGTCAATCGGAGTCGACCCCGCAGACGCGAACCTGATTCGTTCGCTTGCGCCCGAGGCGCTGGTCAGGGCTGGCCAGGAGAGTGAATCGGGCACGCGGGGGTGCGGCCTCACACTCGACCCGGAGACGCTCCCCGGGCCGCCAATGTCAGGTGAGGGACGTGTGGATGTGCCGCTCCTGATTGGCACGAATCGTGATGAGTCGCGATTGTTCAACGTGTTCCGGGGCCGGCCGGAACTGGGCGATGCGGAACTCGTCGCCGGCGTGGGTGCGCTCTGCGCCGTGCAGCCTGACGAGGCGAGCAGCATCCTGCGGACGTTCCGCGATTCCCGTGCGCAAGCGGGCCTTGGTACCGACAATCACGCGCTGTACGACGCGGTTGCGACGGTGCGTGCGTTTCGTCTGCCGTCGGCTCGCTTCGCCACAGTGCATCGTGCCCTAGCGTATCAGTATCTGTTTGACTGGGAGTCACCCGCCATGCGTGGTGCGCTCGGTTCCTGTCACGCGCTCGAGATGCCGTTTGTGTTCGGCACGCTGTCCGCGCCAACGCAGGATCGGTTCGCCGGCACCGGCGAGGCGGTGCGTGCGCTGGCGGGGACGATGATGGATGCCTGGAGTGCCTTCGCGCGCTCGGGCGACCCGACGACGGGTCAGCTTGGCTGGCAGCCTTACACGCAGACTGCCAACAAGACCATGCGGCTGGGGCGGGAATGCGGGATGGGGCCGAACCGTTCGCCGTCGAACGGGAAGTCCTCGAACCCTATTGCTGAGTGTGTTGCGCGCGGCGCGGCCTGCCGTCCTGCCGTACGGGCGACCTGATATAGTCCCCGGCAAAAAAGGGGGTATTCGATGGACGCCATCAAACTGAAACGTGCGCTCAAGCGCGGCGAGCACGTGTTCGGCTTCATGAGCTCGGCGATGGCGTCGGCACGTTGGGCCGGTTCGCTGCGTGGAAGCACGGCGGACTACTGCATCATTGATTCGGAACACGGCTCGAGGGACCGTACCGAGATCCAGACCCTGGTCCGGATGCTGCGAGCCTCGGACGTCACCCCGATCGTGCGGATTCCCGTGCCAAAGGCCGAGTACGTCGCCATGGCGCTCGACGCCGGCACGGCAGGCATCCTCGCCCCGTATTGCGAAACCGTCGAGCAGGTCGAAGAGGTTGTCGCGACCGGCAAGTGGCATCCGCTCAAGGGTGAGTACCTGACCCGGGCGGTCCGCGACAACGTTTTTCCCAGTGCCGAGACGAAAAAGTACCTGCAACGCCGGCACCGGGAGTCGCTGGTCGTCATCGGTATCGAGTCCGAGCCTGCGTACGAGAATCTCGAGAGCATCCTGGAGGTCGGCGGCATCGATGGCGTCTTCGTGGGTCCGAACGACATGTCGACGTCGCTCGGCATTCCGGACGACTACTCCAATCCGAGATACCGCAAGGTCGTCAAAGACATTATCAGGCGCTGCGAGGCGCGCGGCATTCCCGTCATGGTCCACCAGCAGACCGTCGACACGTCTGCGGCCGCGATCAAGCTCGGGTCGCGATTCGTGTTGCACGCGACCGATGCCGGGATGCTGCAGAGGGCGGTGGCCGGCGAGCTGAACGAACTGCGCAAGGTCGCCGGGAAGAGCGCAGGGAAGCTGCGCAACACGGTCGACGTCGTCTGACACGCGAACGCGCCGTGTCTGCACTTCTGCGGGTCATGTTCGTGGCGGTGGCGCTGACCATGGCGACGGCGCAGGCGTCGACGGACTATGCCCACGGCACCTCGTTCCTTGCGCCACTCAAGTACACCGCCAACTTCGGCCATTTCGAGTACGCGAACCCGGTGGCACCGAAGGGCGGCATCGTACGCTTTCCCGAGTTGGGGACGTTCGATAGCTTCAACAACATGCTCGACAAGGGTCGGCCGCCAAGCGGGGTATCGTTTACCGGCGTCAACAACCTCATCTATGACCGATTGCTCGAACCGGCGATCGATGAGTCGGCGAGCTTCTACGGGCGGCTTGCCGAGGGTGTGTGGATTGCTGACGACTACAAGGAGGCGCGATTTCTGCTGCGGGAGGGCGCGCGTTGGCACGACGGTCGTCCGATCACCGTACAGGATGTGAAGTTCACCTTTGATACCTATCGGGACAGCGCGTCTGCTGGAATTCGTACGGCGCTGCGCGATCTGGAAACGGTGGAGATCACCGGGCCGCGTGAAATCCGCTTCGTGGCAAGTGCCGAGTCGGTCGGCAATCCCAATCTGCCGTTTGCGATCGGCAGTTTTCCGATTCTCCCGAAACATTACTGGGCATCGCGGGACATCACCCGGACGACCGTGGAGCCGCCGCTTGGCAGCGGCCCGTATCGCGTGGGTGAACATGTCCTCGGACGCTATGTCGTGTACGAGCGTGTGGACGATTACTGGGGGCAGGACATTCCGGTCAATCGGGGTCGCTACAACTTCGACCGGGTGAAGTTCGACTATTTTCGCGACGAGGCGATCATGCTCGAGGCGCTGAAGGGAGACGTGCTCGATGTCCGGCACGAGACCGTGTCGAAAGCGTGGACCAACGAATACAACTTCCCTGCAGTCCAGGCCGGCTACTTCAAGAAGGAACTGATCATTCTCGAACGCCCCTGGGGGATGTGGTGGCCGGTCATCTGGAACCTCGACAAGCAACGGTTTCAGGACATTCGCGTGCGGGAAGCGCTGTGGCTCCTGAACGACTTCCCCTGGGAGAACAGGGTACTGCTGTTCGGCTTCTACAAGCCGGCGGACAGCTTCTTCTACAACTCACCGATGGCGCAGAGCGGGCTGCCGGATGAAGCCGAGCTCGAACTGCTGGAGCCGCTGCGCGGACAGATTCCCGACCGCGTATTCACCGACGTGTGGCAGCAGCCGCAGACCGACGGCTACGGCTACAACCGTGAGAACTTCGCTCGGGCCCTCGAACTGTTCGCCGAAGCCGGCTGGGTGCTGCAGGACGGCGTACTCACACATGAGCCCACGGGTGAGCCGTTCGAGGTCGACTTCATTTTCGTCTCGCCGATGCTGCTGCGCAGCAAGCTCAACTACATGTCGACGCTCAACAAAGTAGGTATCGCCACGACGGCCCGCTCTCCGGAGGTGTCGAACTGGGAATACCGCATGCGGAAGGGCATGTTCGACGGCGGCGCGGCGAACTACATCCCGAGCAACACGCCGGGCCTCGAACTCCGAAACCGGTTCAGTTCACATTCCGCGAACCAGGAATACGCGCAGAACTGGCCGCGAATCCGCAATCCCGCGGTCGATACGTTGATCGACAAAGTCCTCCAGTCACGTGATCAGGCATCATTTTATGCCGCGACGCGCGCACTGGATCGGGTATTGCTGTGGAATTTCTATTACATTCCGGGAATGGCGCAGCCGGGGTTCCGGCTCGTGTACTGGGACAAGTTCGGACAACCGGACGACGTTCCCAATCTGCAGCGTGTCGCGTGGATCGATACGTGGTGGTGGGACGAGGCAAAGTCGGCACGGGTCCGCGAGGGGATGGCGGAACTGACCGGAGCCCGGCAGTCGAACAGGACAGGCAACAAAAGACAATGACAAGAACAACAAACGACGCCCGCTCTCTGCGGACAGGGAGCGGATAGATGGGCCGCTACATAGCCAAACGTGTTGCGCTGATCCTGCCGACTCTGTTTGGGATCATTCTGATCAACTTCGTCATCGTTCAGTTCGCGCCGGGAGGACCGGTCGAGCAGATCATTGCCCAGGTCACGACCGGAAACGTGTCCTCGACCTCGGGGATCAGTGGTGGTGGCGACTCGGGGGTGACGGACACGTCCGTCGATACCGGGGCCAACGCGGACCTTGGTAGCTACGGGCTCGACCCGGAGCTCATCAAGGATCTCGAGCGACAGTTCGGCTTCGACAAGCCGGCACACGTCAGGTTCGCCGAGATGGTCTGGAATTATGCCCGCCTGGACTTCGGCACCAGCTTCTTCCAGGACCGGCCGGTGATTGAACTCATCGTCGAGCGTATGCCGGTCTCAATTTCGCTCGGTCTGTGGTCGGTGTTGTTGATTTACGGCATTTCAATTCCGCTGGGCGTGGCGAAAGCCGTCCGCGACGGCACCCGGTTCGATTTCTGGACGAGTTCGTTGATCTTTGTCGGCTACGCAATTCCGGGTTTCCTCTTTGCGGTCATGCTCATCGTCGTCTTCGCCGGTGGCAACTATTTCGATATCTTCCCGCTGCGCGGACTCACCTCGGAGAATTTCGAGGAACTGTCGACGTTTGGCCAGATCAAGGACTACTTCTGGCATCTGGCACTCCCGATTACCGCGCTGACGATCGGTGGCTTCGCAACGCTGACGATGCTGACGAAGAACTCCTTCATGGAGGAGATCAATAAACAGTTCGTCCTGACAGCCCGGGCGAAAGGTCTGACAGAGAAACGGGTGCTGTATGGCCACGTGTTTCGCAATGCAATGCTGATTGTCATCGCGGGCTTCCCCTCGGCGTTCGTCGGCATCTTCTTTACCGGATCGCTTCTGATCGAGGTGATCTTCTCGCTCGATGGGATGGGGCTCCTGTCGTTCGAGGCGCTGGTCAAACGGGACTACCCGATCCTGTTCGGGACGATGTTCTGTTTCACTCTGATCGGACTGGTCATGCACCTGATCGGCGACCTGACCTATGTGCTCGTCGATCCACGCATCGACTTCGAATCGCGCGACTGAGGGGACGCTGATGACGCCAATCACACAACGACGCATCGGGCAGTTCAAGGCAAACCGGAGAGGGTATTACTCGCTTTGGGTGTTCATGTTCCTGTTCGTCCTGTCGCTCTTCGCCGAGTTCATCGCGAACGACAAGCCAATCCTGATGAGTCACAACGACGAGCTCTGGATGCCCGTGCTCTTCGCATATACAGAGGAGGATCTCGGCGGGGAGCTTCCAATCGAAGCCCAGTACACGGATCCGTTTGTCCAGGACCTAGTCAAGGCGAGCGGCGGATGGATGGTGTGGCCCCTCATTCCGTTTACCTACAATCGTGCCGACCTTTACATCGAACAGTCCGCGCCGGCGCCGCCATCGGCCCGCCACTGGCTCGGCACCGACGACAGCGGCAAGGACACGCTTGCGCGGCTTATCTATGGCTTCCGGTTGTCGGTCCTGTTCGGGGTCACGCTGACGATCCTCTCGTCGATGATCGGGGTCACGGTCGGCGCGCTGCAGGGCTACTTTGGCGGCCTCGTTGACCTGTTCGGACAGCGCCTTGTGGAGATCTGGGCAGGGTTGCCGGTCCTGCTGCTGCTCATCATCCTAGCGAGCATCGTCGAGCCGAACGTATTCTGGCTGTTGGGGATTCTGACCCTGTTCAGCTGGATGCCGCTTGTCGGGGTGGTTCGCGCGGAGGTCCTGCGGACACGTAATTTCGAATACGTTCGCGCCGCACGGGCACTCGGTGTTCGCAATATCGAACTGCTGAAGCGACATGTCTTGCCGAACGCCATGGTCGCAACGCTGACGTTCGTGCCGTTCATCCTGAGCGGTGCCGTGACGACGCTGACTGCGCTGGACTTTCTCGGCTTCGGGCTGCCCGCCGGGTCGCCTTCGCTCGGTGAACTGCTGGCGCAGGGCAAGGCAAATCTGCACGCGCCATGGCTTGGGCTGACTGGGTTCGTCACCCTCGGCGTCATGCTGACGCTGCTCATCTTCATTGGGGAGGGTGTCCGCGACGCTCTTGACCCGCGTCGAATCAACGTCTCGGGCGAAGGCCGGGCCGCGGCCTGACGACGCCCTTCATCCATTTCACAGGAGGAACACCATGTCCGAAGAAGCACTGCAGAAGGCATACGAGGTCATGCAAGGCCGTATTGGCGAGCAAACGAGCCAGTCCGAGTGGTTCGAAATCACGCAGGAGCGCGTCAACGATTTTGCCGATGTGACGCTGGATCACCAGTGGATTCACGTGGACGTCGAGCGCGCTAAAGCCGGCCCGTTCGGAGCACCGATTGCGCACGGGCAGTTGACGCTTTCCATCATGGGGCATCTCCCGCGTGCGGCCGAAGCATCCATGGAGGGTCCGAAGATCGAGGGCCAGAAACTGTCGATCAACTACGGGTTCGACAAGGTCCGGTTCCCCTCGCCGGTCCCGGTAGGCGCTAGGATTCGGACGACGGGCACGCTCAAGCGCGTTGAAATCAAGGGCGGCATGATCGAAACGATGAACGAGCTCGTTGTCGAGATTGAAGGCCAGGAGAAACCCTGCTGCGTCGCCGAGAGTCTGGGACGCATGGTCTTCTGACGCGCTCGTGCGCATTCTGAGCTGGAACGTCAACGGCCTGCGGGCGTGCGCCCGAAAGGGTTTCGTCTCGGTCCTCGACGCGTCGGGGGCCGACTTCTTCGGCGTGCAGGAGGTGCGCGCCTTTCCGGAACAGCTGGACCCCGCTGTCAGGCAGCCGGACGGCTGGCATGCGTCATTCAGTTCCGCTGAAAGGCCGGGCTACAGCGGCGTCGGCCTGTACTCGCGGCAGGCTCCTGATTCGGTGATCACGTCGCTGGGCGATGCCCGGTTCGATGTTGAGGGCCGGTTCCTTATGGCCCGTTTCGGGCGCACCTCGGTGGCAACCGTCTACTTCCCCAAGGGCAGTGGCAAAGAGCGCGACAACAGCCGCGTGCCCTACAAGCTCGACTTCTACGCGGCCGTATTTGACCGCCTGGCGAGCGCCCGACGGTATGGGCCCGTCTACGTCATGGGTGACTACAATACCGCCCATGAGGAGCTGGACCTCGCGCGGCCGGCGACGAACAGGAAGTCCAGCGGGTTTCTGCCCGAGGAACGTGCGGAACTGACGCGGTGGATCGACGCCGGCTGGGTCGACGTGTTCCGCAGACAGCATCCCGATGAACCCGGGCACTACACGTGGTGGCGTCAGTGGGGTGGAGCGCGTGAGAACAACGTGGGTTGGCGCATTGACTACGTGCTGTGTTCGCCGTCGGCCGCAAAACGTGTGACCGCCAGCTACATCCTCAAGGACATCGAGGGTTCTGATCATTGCCCGCTGGGCGTTGATACGTCCGATTAGACCGTCCGTCACCGAGCGGCGAATAGTCGCGACAGATGGTGATTGCGCCTTCTTGAACTGTGGAGACGTTCACTAAATCTCGGAAGCCGAGCGCCTACGCTTGTAAGCGTTTCATTACAAGAACGAGCGAACGTCATGGGGAATGGTGTACTAAGAATTGGAGCCGCGATGCTCTGTATGCTCATCGGAGCAGTCGCAAATGCCAGTCAGGATCGGTCGCTCAGATACTTTGACCTGTTGGCTGGCGACGCGGCGGGACACGTCGCAGAAGCACGCTATCTGACAGAAACCGAGCGCGGCCACATGACCGAGTATCTGGCTGGCGCCGGTCCCTAGCTGACCGCGCGGTTCCTGGAGGTCACGCAGTGGCTCGGCTGCAAGAATGGTCCGGTGGCCGCGGAGCAGCAGAACTACCTGCAGCACATTCTCGTGGAAATATACGCCGCCCATGTGCGTTAGGCGCTGCACCGCTTCGAACTCCTCTACGGGGACAGGGCTGACCGAGTACTCGCTGGCCTCCCGGGTAGGGCGTCCGGGACTGCTCCCGACATGACAACCATCGTGCAGACCAACCTTGCTGCATGCGGGGGCATGCCGGAGCTGCAGACCGCACATTCCGACTAGCAGCGACGAACGGTTGGGGAACCGGGTGAACGCTCAGTAAAGGGCCTGTCGTCCGGGCTAGAATTCCTCGTTACGATCGTCAGGTCAGAGAAGATGGAGACGATCGGACTTCTGGCCGGCGGTGTTGCGCACGACCTGAACAACATCCTGTCGGAAGCGGTCACATACCCGGAATTGGCAATGCTCGACCTCCCTGAAGACAGCCCGATCAAACGGCCGCTGGAACTGACGCGACAGGCGGGCCTGTGGGCCGCCGCGATGATCGAAGACCTGCTGACTCTGACGCGACGGGGGGTTGTCGCGCGGGAAGTGCTTGATCTGAACGAGGTGATCAAGGGGGAACTGCGGTCGGTCGCGTACCAGTCACTCTCCGAAGCGCACCCGCGGGTCAGCGTGATCACCGAGCTCAGCCCTGATCTTGATCGCATCGAGGGCTCGCCCGCGCACCTTTCCAAATTCCTGATGAATCTGCTCTCGAACGCCTTTGAAGCGGTGTCGGACCAGGGCCTGGTCACCTTGTCGACCCGCAACGAGTCGATTGAAGGGCGTGAACTCTTCTACAGCGAGATCGCGGACGGCGACTACGTCGTTTTCACCATTGAGGACGAAGGTGACGGGATCGAACCTGATGACCTCGACCGACTCTTCGAGCCTTTCTTCACGACCAAGGTACTCGGGCAGAGCGGCACGGGCCTCGGCATGGCGGTGGTCTGGGGGGTTGTGAAAGATCACGGGGGGGTGATGATCGACATTCTTTCGCAGAAAGGTGACGGCACACGCTTCGAGATCTACCTCCCGAGGACGTTGCAGCAACTGCCCGAGCCGGAACGTCCGGTGCCTTTTACAGAGTTGATGGGTGACGGGGAAGATATTCTGATCGTTGACGACATGCCGGCTGAAGGCTCTTCTTCCGCTGAGGGCTCAGATCCCCAGGGCGGGGTTGGCGGTTGGCATTGAAAACGGAGGCGATCCTGTTCGACGCGGACGGTGTCATCCAGATGCCAGCGCGAAGTGTCGAGGCGATGATGCGCGACGTCTTCGGTCACCTGCCGCAGGACTATCGGGCACTCGTCAGAGACATCGTCGAGACCGAGAAGCCGTGTCAGTGGGGTGACGGGGAGTTTGCCGCCCGACTGCCCCCGGTTCTTGCCGGCTGGGGCTATGGGGCGGGAACCGCGCAGCGCCTCATTCGCGCGTGGACCACCGTCCACGTGAGCGATGAGATCCTGTCCGTCATCGACGCGCTGCGGAGCCATACTCCTTGCTGGCTGGCGTCGAATCAGGAACCGTCGCGTGCCCGACACATGTCGGAACGGCTCGGTTACCGCAACGTCTTCGACCGGGAGTTCTACTCCTGTGATCTGGGCGTCGCGAAGCCCGATCCGGCCTACTTCGCGTCGATTGCCGAGAGCGCGGCCGTCGCGCCCGATGCTCTTGTCTTCGTGGACGACCGGGAGGAGAACGTTGTCGCGGCGCGGACATGCGGATTGCGCGCCGCGGTATTCAATCTTCGTCACGAGGACGCGCCCGCTGATGCGCTGAGAGCGGTGTTAGGCTCCCTCGGTGTCGAGTCCGGGTTGAACCCGTAAGATCCGCGGGGCGCCGGCGGCAAAGGCCGTAACGTCTTGAAGTTCGTCAAAGGCGGCCATAAGGTGAGGATTCGGGCGCGTGCGCCAGGCGTGCCCGGTTTCAAGCAGAACATCAGGGGGAACCATGGCACGGATCGCAACTTTCATGCTGTCCGCGGCGCTCGCGTTTGGCGCGGGCGCCAACGGCGTCCAGACAGTCGACGACTTCACGCTCATCGATCACGGCGGCGAGGCCCACCGGTTGTCGTACTACGCGGACGCACCCGCGGTTGTCCTGTTTGTCCAGGGCAACGGCTGCCCGATCGTGCGCAACGTGTTGCCGGACCTGAAGGCTGTCCGGGATCGCTTCGAGCCCCGGGGCGTCCGTTTTCTCATGTTGAACGCGAATCTGCAGGACACGCGTCAGGCGATCGCGGAAGAAACGCAGGAGTGGGGCATCGACTTTGACGTGCTGCACGACGAGGCACAGCTCGTCGCAACCTCCCTCGAAGTGGAGCGCACGGCGGAGGTGTTCGTCATCGAGCCAAAGACGATGCAGATTGTCTATCGCGGGGCAGTGAACGATCGACTGACGTACGAACGTCAGAAGAAAGAGGCGAGCAAACACTACCTCGCGGACGCGCTGACGCAAACGCTCGAAGGCAAGGACGTTGCCACCCCCCACGTTGCGGCACGTGGGTGTCTCGTGAATCTGGAACCTGAGGCCGAGGTCGCGTCCTACACTGACACCATTGCGCCCATGCTGAAGGACCACTGTGCGGAGTGTCATCGGCCCGGAGGCATTGGCCCTTGGGCAATGACCTCGCACGCGATGGTCAAGGGATTTGCACCGATGATCCGCGAAGTCGTGCGCACGCGACGGATGCCTCCCTGGCACGCCGATCCGGCTGTCGGACGCTGGCAGAATGATGGAGGGCTGGCAGCATCCGACGCGAAAACGCTTGTCCGCTGGATCGAGGCGGGTGCACCGCGCGGCAAGGGCCCTGATCCTCTGGAAACCGTTGTGGTGGCGGATGAGGACTGGCCACTTGGCGAACCGGATCTCGTCGTGGACATACCGGCCTTCGATATCCCGGAAGCAGGGGTTGTCGACTATCAGTTCCCGGTGGTTGCCAATCCCCTGGACGAGGATGTCTGGGTGCGCGCGATTACCATCCTGCCGGGTGCGACCGAAGTGGTGCATCACGTGCTGGTCGGAACGGGTGAAGGCGCCACGAACGGCGAGAGTGTCTTCGACAACTATCTGGGGGGTTACGCGCCAGGCACCGGTTCGACGATCATGCCTGAAGGGACCGGCGTACTTGTGAAGAAAGGTGAAGTGTTCCAGTTCCAGCTTCACTACACGCCGTATGGCAAAGCGGTGACGGACCGGACACGTCTGGGGGTCTATCTGCACGATGAGAAGCCGAAGAACTTCCTCCGTCACGAAGTGGTTATGAGTCCGGCCATCCGGATTCCGGCACATGCGGCCGCACACGAGGAACGGGCGTATTTCGAGTTCAATCGCAAGGCGGTGCTGTACACGATTCTGCCGCACTCACATTACCGGGGTAAGAGTTCGACGTTCTCGCTGCGATATGCGGACGGCAAGGAGGAACTGCTCCTGTCGGTTCCGAACTATGACTTCAACTGGCAGCGCGG
>MDTA01092092.1_pt1 | contig 11222 bp, 10 predicted proteins | sample 811151 | NCBI WGS metagenome assembly MDTA01 (sample SAMN05326648, study PRJNA326480) | marine metagenome | isolation source: seawater | place: Indian Ocean: South | collected 2010 | reverse complement strand
TCCCAAAATACTGCCTTTTGCACTCCAACAAATAGAAAACAAAAATGCTCATATAAATAAAGCGGAAATTAAAAGAATCAGACGCGCCTTTTATGCTCTGTGTACTCATATCGACCACCAATTGCGTTTAGTGCTCGGCACTCTTCGCGAAGAGGGACTGCTAGAGAACGCAATTTTACTTTTCACCTCTGACCATGGTGACATGTTGGGAAATCACGGCCTCTGGGCTAAGCGCCTTTTCTATGAAGGATCCGCAAATGTACCGATGATATTAGTAGGTGGGCGCAACAAACGTGTCGAACATCATAGCGTCGACCATCGTCTGGTAGGATGGCGCGACATAATGCCGACCCTTTTAGATTTAGCCGAGATAGACATACCAAAAACTGTAGAAGGCTTATCAATGGTAGACTCCAAAAAGCGAGAATCGCTCTATGGAGAATGTGGAGAAGGTCACGTAGCTACCCGCATGTTACGCGACGAACGCTACAAATTAATCTACTACCCGACAGGAAATCACCTACAGCTATTTGACCTGCAGAAAGACCCTAATGAGATGGTGGACCTAAGTAGATACGACGAACACAAACCTAAATTAGAACATCTAACAAAAATTCTAATAGGCGAATTATATGATGAAGACTTAGAGTGGATATCTCAAGAAACGCTAATAGGCCTACCCGACCTTCCATTCACACCAGGTCCAAATAAAAGCCTTTCGGGAGTTCGTGGAAGCCACTTTCCTCCCCCGCCAATTGATACATCCGGATCAGTCGTAGGTATTCCATAGGGCAAAATAATTGGACGCAAAAAACTTTCTTTTTATCCTTTCAGACCAACATCATCGCAGATTTAGCGGTGCATATGGTCACCCGTGTGTTGAAACTCCGAATCTCGATGCCCTAGCGAAAAGAGGAACCATATTTGAAAACGCTTATACCAACTGCCCAATCTGTGTGCCTGCTCGGGCATCTTTGGCAACTGGACGCTTTGTACACGATATAAAGTTTTGGGACAATGGACATCCATATGATGGATCCATCCCCTCTTGGCATGCTCGCTTGCGAGAACAAAAAATTTTGTGTGACTCGATAGGAAAGTTGCATTTCAAAGGGTTGGGAACGGACCATGGATTCAACCGCGAAATCGAACCGCTACACGTCGTAGATGGAGTGGGCGATACCCTAGGATGTATTCGGGATAATCCTCCTCTTCGAGACAAAGTCCAAGAATTAGAAAATGCCGGCGGAGGCAATTCAACCTATTTAAAATACGATACAAGATGCGCTGCCCACGCACGAGACTGGCTCAAAAGTCACAGAACCGACAAACAACCTTGGGCATTATTCCTCAATTTCGTTTGCCCTCATCCACCATACATCGGACCTAATAAATATTTTAACAAATACAAAAATGTGGATTTCCCTTTGCCACCCCAATGGGAAACAACCAATTGGCCTACCCATCCGTCCATAATGGAGTTTAGACGTTTTTTTAGTTTTGCAAATGGGCATACTGAAGAGTCTATACGGAGAGTGAGTGCAGCATATATGGCGGCGGTATCCTTTTTAGATTACCAAATCGGTACTGTAATAGCAGAACTTCAAAAATCCGGTTTAGCTGGAGAAACGCGCATAATTTATAGCTCCGACCACGGTGAATGTCTGGGTGCAAGAGGCCTGTTCGGAAAATTCACTCTTTACGACGAAGCAACTGCTGTTCCGTTAATCATGGCTGGACCTGATGTACCACAAAATAAGGTAGTTAAAACGCCTGTATCCCTAATAGATATTTTTCCAACTGCTATAGATTGCGTAGGAGCCAAGTTGGTAGATAACAATTTACCTGGTAATTCTCTATTTGAGATCGCAAATAATTCAGATAACGAACGTACCGTTCTAAGCGAATATCACGCTCTCGGATCTAAAAACGCAAGCTTTATGCTTCGTAAGAGCCGTTACAAGTACATTTATCACGTAAACAATCCCCCCCAACTATTTGACTTAAGAAATGACCCGCTTGAAATAGATGACCTATTCTACAAAAAAAAATATTCGACGATTTCTAGTGATTTTGAAAAAGATTTACGAAGCATACTTAATCCGGAAGAGGTAAACCAAACGGCGCATAACGATCAAAAATTGATGATACAAAATTGCGGTGGCAAAGATGCAATACGCTCAAAAGGTGCATTTGATCACTCTCCTACCCCTGGGGAAAAACCTCATTATCGAATCCATTGAAACAATGACCCTACTTTTTCATCACGTACATAGTTTGCCTACTCTTTTTTGGTAAGTTAGTTTTTCAAGGCTCGTCTGAGTTACCTTCTTAAACACATGAGCTTTATTTATGATAGATACGCAAAAAGATTTAGAGTTCGTTTGCGATCAAGCTATGTCTGTTTCTGCAGTCGCCATAGATACCGAATTTGTTTGGAACCGAACATACTATCCAAAACTCGGTGTTGTACAACTCGGGATCAATGAACGTGAATGTTACCTGATAGATGCCGATGCGACTATGGACCTCTCGCCTCTTGGTAAATTGATCTCAGATCCGGAAATTGAAAAAATCCTACACGATGCCCAACAAGACCTAGCAATCATTCGACGGGCAACCGGTGCATTCCCGCGCAATATTTTTGACACACGCCGAGCAGCTGGGATAGCTGGGATAGGCTCCACCTGTTCTCTTGCATTATTAATCGACGAGATTTTCGGCGTAACCTTGGATAAAAGCGAAACAAGGACAGATTGGTTAAAGCGCCCGCTGACAGAGGAACAAATCCGTTATGCCATAGAGGATATTAGTTATCTCCACGCCGCAAGAGACCACCTAATCACAAAAATCGAAGAAATGGGTAGAGCAGATTGGCTTCTTGAGGAACTATCCAACTACGACGAACCAAACCAGTACAGAGAGAGAGACCCTAGACTACAGTACGAACGAATAAAAGGTGTAGGACGATCGGCACCTCGGGAACGTGCCATATTGCGCGAGTTAGCCGCATGGCGCGAGAAAGAGGCTCGTCGACGAAACAAGCCGCGAAATCATATACTGTCGGATGATGTTATATTAAAACTTGCTAGGCTCGCTCCTAAAACATCTGATGCAATAAAAAACGTTCGCGGTGTTGGACGGAGAGATATTATAGATATTCAGAAACAAATTCAATCCGGATTAGAAGTTCCCGATATAGACTGTCCCCGTAAGAAACGACACAAACGTTTATTAAACGATGAAACCTTCGACGACTTACTTCACCAATCTATGAAAGTATTGCGGAGTCAATGCGAAATTTATGGATTGGACGCTCCGTTCGTAGCGTCTCGAGCTGAGGTAAGGTCCCTACTATATTCCTATATCGAGGGTGTCGAAGTATCGTTGCCCATCACAAAGGGATGGCGAGAAAATATCGCTGGGAAACACATAATTAATTTACTTGATGAAGCTAAAATAAAAATGTTTTAGCGATAATGGATTGCTATTAAATATATGTCAGAAATAAAAACCCCCTTAGGAGAGTTGTTACTTAACATTGGCATGGACTTAACATCTGCCCAATTGACTGCACAACTCCTTACCATTTTTATAACAATATTAATTGCTTTTTTTGCTCATTCCATAGCTCGCGGTCCTCTGCTCAGGGCAATTCAAAAAATTGTAGCAAAAACTAATACCCAGTGGGACGATGCTTTGATAGAGCGAAGAGTATTACACCGACTCGCTCATTTAGCTCCTGGTTTAATCATCTATCGTTTAGCCCCATTAGCTCTACAAGATTTTGATCAGGTAGAATCAATCGTTCACACCGGTTCAAAACTTTACCTTCTTTTTGTCGGCACAATAACCATCGATGCTCTGCTCAGCGCCGGGTTGGATATTTATCGAACTACTAATGCATCCAAAGAAATTTCGATCAAAAGTCTGATACAATTTGTTAAGGTAATCCTTTATTTCGTAGCCGGCCTCTTCGCCCTTTCCATCCTTTTAAATCAACCTCCTAGCGTACTGATCGGCGGACTAACTGCGCTTACCGCTGTCTTACTTTTGGTTTTTAAGGACGCAATCTTAGGTCTTGTAGCAGGTATTCAACTCACGGTAAATAGAATGGTTGCACGCGGTGACTGGATTGAGATGCCAAAATATGGTGCTGATGGCGATGTTTTAGACGTCTCCCTTACGACTGTAAAGATCCAAAACTGGGATAAAACTATTACTACTATTCCATCTTACACATTAATCAGTGAATCATTCAGGAACTGGCGCGGCATGAAAGAGTCTGGTGGACGGCGGATCAAACGCGCAATAAACATAGACCTTTCGAGCGTTTCCTTCTGCGATGAAGAAATGTTAGCTCGTTTTTCACAAATCCAATACATAACTGAACATATCGATAGCAAAAGAACTACATTAGCTGAATACAATAATTCTAACAACATCGATCTCAGTCACCTAGTAAATGGTCGTCGTATGACAAACATAGGTACTTTTCGTGCTTATATTATAGCCTATTTGAAAAATCATCCTGATATAAGTGACGAGATGACGTTTTTGGTTCGGCAATTGGCTCCAACGGACTGCGGGGTCCCCATTGAAATCTACGTCTTTTGTCGGGACACCGTGTGGGCAAACTATGAAAGTATACAAGCAGATATATTTGATCACATTTTTGCGATCACACCTGAATTCGATCTTAGGATATTCCAACGACCTTCCGGTACAGATTTGAAGGGTTTAACTCGCTAAATAATTTTGGCACTATTTTGATACACACCTACATAAATACCCCCGTCGGCATCTTAGAAATAACCGGAAGCAGTACGCGGATAGAAAAGGTTTTTTTCTCTAACAGCACCCTTGTGTCTACAAAAGGCTTAAACCAAATCAATGCTTTTCCCTACCCAATTTTAGAGCAATTTCACGAATATTTTTCTGGCGTCAGGCGCAACTTTGACTTAATTATTACGCCTAACGGAAATCTATTCCAAAAAAAGGTATGGTCTACACTTCAATCTATCCGATATGGAGACACTGTCTCTTATTCAGAGATTGCTTTAAAAATTGGACGCCCAAAAGCAGTACGATCTGTGGCAACTGCAATTGGTAAAAATCCTTTACCGATCATAATTCCCTGTCATCGTGTAATAGGTAAAAACGGAGCGTTAAGGGGTTATATTGGCGGATTAAAGATTAAACAAACTTTGTTACATATTGAAAAAACATTTGCAAAAACAACAAAATCATTCCCATGAGTACATCGGCATCCCATCAACACCTTCTATCCTAAGCGCTACAGAGCCCAAATTTTGATATAAACTCTTAAGCGTTATCAAATTGAAAAACAACACTCTAGTTAATTGCGCTTCACAAGGGTCGTCGGAAGAAATGTGAAAAAGTCGTAGCAAATGTTGCGGAGGTATAGAGCGCGTAGCGATACCGGTATCTACTAATTGGAAATAATGAGGTCGACAACCACCCGTATAACTTATTTGTATTGCAAGAGTATCTCCAAATACTGCAGTATCAATTACTTTTAACGGAACGGAATTTGAAGGACTATTTTCCCTTTCCGTAAGGGGCAATAAATTGAGATCGTTTCTCGTGAATTCTGTCTCTTTATTTTCGGTTTCAGATACACACTTTCCTTCTTCTAATGCCAACTTTGGCTCTTGTATGTATATACAATCCGACGTGGTTTGTTCCCTGATATTTAGATCGTGTTCAAGACGATTATAATTTGCTACCTTATTTAATAAAGTTTCTGCTTCTTTAGCAGTATCAGAGTAAACTAGATATTCCCAAGGTCCACCACAGGGTTTAGCTCCGAAGGCAACGGCACGACAATTATAAATTTCACCTTCTTCTTGAACAAGACTTACAATCTCGTTTCGCAACTTACCCAATTGATTGCGGTCTACCTTACTATCCTCAAGTTTTATTATGCCTTTACCACAAGCAAATAACATTGAGGTAAATAAAAAAAACCCCGTCGACAACATATTCAGTTCCTTGTAAAATGACTTTATAATAACTCTTGCTTGTCGTAAGAGTATTTTACCTATTTGTCCTATCCAATATGTTCAGGAATTCAACAAATTCGATGTGATATTTAGACTCCAACTCGTGCGCATATTTTTGTTGAACCATTTTATCAAATCCGTTAAACGTAAAGTTTAACAAAATCGCTATTATATTTCCTCTCCGAGGCACCGGCAAAAAATAAATTTGTTTTCCAAATGTCTTTCTCATTCTAATTTTAATTTTTTCAAGCTCGGCTGTTCTCGTATTTCCCCAAAGGTTAACCGATATAAACCCTGGACTGCTTAGTTTATCCCTGCAGCGATCAAAAAACAATTCACTGTGTAATACTGGTGCCATTCCGTTATCAGTAAAAAGATCAATAAAAATGCTATCGTATTTTACACAATCAGTCCGAATTAAAAATTTTTCGGCATCCATCAAATTTATCGACAAATGGAGGTCTTTGGGGAGTAAAAAGTAATCGTGGGCTAACTGGACGACAGCCTGACGTAATTCTACAGCCTCCACTTTATTCAATTCCATTTTCTCTAAAAGGAATTTCGCCAATGAACCTCCACCCAAACCCAGAATTAGTGCGGAACATGGTTTAGGTCTAAAGAGGAGGCCCGCAAGCATCGCACGGCAGTAAGACAGTTCTAACTTATTGGGGTCATCCAAGGATATTGCGCTTTGTCGTGCACTTGAATTAAAATGCAACGTACGCAAAGCCTTATTCTCAACCACAGCAATATCACCGTAGGAATCTCTTAGAAAAAAAACAACATCTCCGTCATAAAACGGTTTCTTTTTATCGAGAGTTGTTTTCTTTTTCAAACGCCAGATCCTTCCATTTTTGATAATTTGGAGATAGAGTCATCGCTCCTTCTGGCTGCTCTAACAGTCGTCCACCACTTCCTCTAGGGTCACCTCGCTTTTCATTTATCTCAGCTAAGCATCTACGCCAAAAGCTTAGCCTTCCCGATTTAACAGGGTCCTTCGATAAATCAAAACATTCACCTGGATCACTTACTAGATCAAAAAACTGTTCGTCACCTGTGTGATGAAACCAAATAAATTTTTCGCGCCCATCGGTTATATACTGCATCCCGTGTGCGTGATCATAGCACGTTGTATGCTCTCCTTGTACAAATTCACGCCACGGAACTGATGAGTCTTCAGCAAGAGACAATAAACTTTGACCATCAACCGACTCAGGAATAATAACGGTAGCGGCATCCAACATAGTTGGCATTATATCCCGTAATTCAATAGGTGCTTCGATTTTCTTTCCCCTATCAAAATTCCAAGCCTCTGGAAAACGCATAACGAAAGGCACCCGAGCCGAACCTTCATATCCATAAGTCTTCCGCCAATGATGATGGTCACCCATCATATCACCATGATCAGACGTAAATATGATCAAAGTATTTGCATATGCATCTGGATCTCTATGACGTAATTCGTAAAGCAGTCTTCCTATTTGATGATCTATAAAAGTTATGTTACCGTAATATCCAATTCGGGCTCTTTCCGTTTCGCGTACACTACGACGGCTACGAGGTGCATTAACGTCTGCTATGACTTCATCAAAAGATACAGCCCAATCCCCTACAAAAGGCTTTGGTATTTCCGGGTTATCTGCATACATGTTCCAATAAGATTGTGGGGGGTCGTAGGGCGAATGAGGACGAGCAAATGACAGCCATAAAAAAAAAGGCGCTGAAGGGTCACGGTTTTCCAGAAAACGAATACCTTCACTAGCCGTCCAATATGTTGGATGCATGTGCTCAGGTAAATGAGAGGGTCTAGCCATCCAACTATTCCAATCTATGCTATGGTCCCTATACCCATAATTACCCTCTTTATTCTGTTCAAAGAACCGTTGATAATCGCTGACAAAATTAGGATCTCCTTTTCTCCCACTCTCGTCCAACACCATATTATGAAATCCGTAGAGTCGGCGTTGAGGAAAATGATGTGCTTTACCTACCAATTGCGTATGGTAGCCGGCTTTAACTAATTCACCAGGCAACGTAGAAGGGTATTCTAACGCATCATTACCGGTCATTGTTAACCTTCCGTGATTCCATTGATCCATACCAGTAATTATAGCTGCCCTTGCTGGCGTACAGGACGGAACAGAGGAATAGGCATATGGAAAATACAATCCATTAGCAGCCAATTCATCTATGTATGGTGTTTCTACTACCGGATGATCAGCGCAACCAAGGCAATCGCCTCGCTGCTGGTCCGTGGTGATCAACAATAGATTTGGAGGCGAAGACGGCATAGGTAACTCTCCCAAAAAATTTACACTGTGGAGCTATTCCCCCACCGAGTTGCTATAAGAGCATCAATTATTATTTGTCCAAAATGAAAGGTAATGCAAGGGATGGCTATTAATCCCTTTGTATCTTCAGGAACTGGGAAAAAGGCCAGTACCGTCATAGCTACAGGTATCGTCTTTTGACTAGATAATAATACAACAGCCTTACCTTCCTTCCAATCAATTCTTAATACTCTGACTACTCCGGCGTTAAAAATGATGTAAAAAACATGAATAAATACACCTGCAAAAATCAAAACTATTAACTCATTCATATTCACTTCAGCCAAACGAGTTGACGACTGACTAAATTTCATCCAAGGCACACTTATAAGAGCCAAGTTGCTTATTACACTCAATTTCGGCCGACGCTTGTCTAACCAATTCTCACTAAATTTGCGACAGAATTTACCCAAAAATAGGGGGCAAAGAATAGATACACATAGATTCAACAACAGATTTCCTGCCGATATTTCTACAGGCCCAATGAATTGTAATAGCGGACCCACTAAAAATACCAATGCAAATGGAACAGTTATAATACCACCGATGTTCGTTAAAACCGTTAGTAACAAGGCCAAAGCTACATTTCCACGTGCCTGACCCGTAAGTGCGACTCCCGATGAAAGTGTTGTTGGCATACAACAAAACAAGGATAATCCGATTTGAAAAATAGGGTCTATCGGTAACATTACGGCCAACGTCACACCAATTAATGGAGTTACAAATAAAATAGAGCTACAACCCCAAACAATACCCTTCCAAGCAGATACTGCTCTCCAGATTTCATCGGTTTTGAGAAGTAACCCTGCTATAAAGAAAATGATACTGATAACGACGGAGGCAGTTGGAAGTTGTGCCATGTAGATGCCAGGAGCAGGAAAGAAAATGCCGACGCATACCGCAAGCAACAATCCCAATGGTAGAAACTGCTTTTGAATAAAAGAGTTCATAAATAGCCTAAAAAAAATCCGGATCGGAATTGGAACCGATCCGGCGAGAAACTTTTCAGAATCAAAATGCTAACTAATTAGCCTCCATGGCTTCCTGTTCATTGTTAAATTTCTCACGATCCGAACTTTTCAAGTCTTGCATAAAACATCTCGCACATTTTTTATCAGAAAAAAGCTCGTTTAGAAACCACTTTAATCTAGATCGAGTTTCCGAACTTATCAAATGTTCCACCTTACACGCATCAATCATTGCGTCATCCTCATCCATCCCAAGCGCCTCCACAAGAAATCTCTGCATTACCAAACGCGTAGATTCCGTGTCAGTGACGACCTTGATTCCTTTTTCGGTCAACTCAAGAAATCTATTGTGGTCTTCCCCAACGTAGCCACGCTCTTTTAACAACTTCATCGCTGTGGACACACTTCCTTTGGTGATATTTAAATGTTTGGCAATATCTGAAACTCTCGCATAACCCGTCTCTTTACGCAATGAGTGTATAGCCATCAAGTGGTGAGCGGCACTATGGCTTAATTCATTTTCTTCGTATGCTCTCCAAACTTCCTCAAACATTGTTCTTCAACCTCCTTAGTTTGAACTCATACCAAATCAGCCCAAACGTTTTAGTAAGTCTACGCAACGATTTGAATATCCCCACTCATTATCGTACCAACCTAATATCTTTACCATATTGCCTTCGACCACATTTGTCGATTGTGCATCAAAAACACAGGAGTGTGGATTTCCAATGATATCAGCAAGCACTAACGGATCTTCAGAATACTCTAATATTCCCTGTAATGAATTTTCTGCCGACTCCTTGAATGCCATATTTATATCGTCAACAGTTACATCTTTTTCAAGAATGGCCGTGAAATCCGTGAGAGATCCATCCGGAGTCGGTACACGTACAGATAATCCATCGAGTTTGCCTGCTAAATCTGGAAGGACTTTACCAACTGCTGCGGCTGCGCCAGTGGTAGTCGGAATCATTGATACCGCTGCCGAACGCGCACGTCTCAGGTCCTTGTGCGGAAGATCTAAGATTCGCTGATCGTTGGTATAGGAATGAATCGTGTTCATCATTCCTTTCACAATTCCAAAATGTTCGTGTAAAACTTTTGCCATCGGGGCTAAACAATTTGTAGTACACGAGGCGTTCGATAGAATCGTGTGTCCCGAATCTATCTCCTGATCGTTAACTCCCAGTACTACAGTTAAATCTTCTCCCTTTGCGGGCTGTGAAATAACAACTTTTTTGGCGCCAGCTTGAATATGGGCTTCGGCTTGTGCTCTTTCAGAGAAAAGGCCGGTGGACTCCAAAACCAAATCCGCACCCATATTTCCCCATGGTAGTTTTGCAGGATCACGTTCGGCTATGATACGAATACGTTTCCCGTTGACAATAAGGTCATCACCATCTACTCCAACTTCACCATTAAAACGACCATGGGTTGAGTCAAACTTGAGTAAATGAGCAAGAGTTTGAGCGTCTGTAAGATCATTGATTGCTTTGACTTCTATGCCGCCCTGTTCACATGCAGCCCGAAACACAAGGCGTCCTATACGACCAAACCCGTTAATACCTACAGGTACATCCGACATTTTTATTTTGTTTCCTCTCTTGATTCGAGTAAATATTGGCTGCCTATAGAAGCATGGAGATCAAACAACATCGCTTTACAGCCCGACCATTTATCCTAAATTGTTCTTAACAGAAGATACGTTACTCACTACCGCATGGCGGTGTGCTGAAAATCAAATATACGCCTATATACTATATATATAATACTACGACGACGTTCGGTTTGCAACAGCAGCCTAGATGTGAACCATTACGTTAACCAAGACTACCGCCGGATTTTGACCTTGCTATGATAAAAACCCTACAACTAATTGAAAAAAGTCTCGAGCGATC
>MDTA01019623.1_pt1 | contig 11222 bp, 8 predicted proteins | sample 811151 | NCBI WGS metagenome assembly MDTA01 (sample SAMN05326648, study PRJNA326480) | marine metagenome | isolation source: seawater | place: Indian Ocean: South | collected 2010 | reverse complement strand
CCAAGAAGAATAAAGCTAATAAATAAAGATGGTTTTCTTGATGATTTCTGTGATGAATATAAAGAGCCAGAGCCATCAAGACGACAAGATTTCACTCCAGATGCCTTTATTAGAAGTGGAAGTATTTATTTAACGAAGACAGAACAAATTATGAAACAAAAATTAATAAGAGGTCAGTATGTCAAACCCCTAGAAATTTCAGAATTTTACTCTGTTAATATTGATGAAGAGGTTGATTTTTTTAAAGCCGAAGCCTTAATTAATTCAAACAAATACAAAAAAGAATTAGATGTTTTTGATAAACTAAAATTTAAGTATGATGCATAAAGCGCTTATAGGATTTGATATAAATGAGTATCCAGAAATAGAGATATTTCAGAAATACTTTGAATGTGATTTTTGTGAATACAGCGAGGACTATCTTAATAAGAATATTTCTAAATATAGCATCCTAGTTCCGCATTTATATCTGAAACTTACACATGAGCTTATCAATAAAGCATCTAACTTAAAATATATATTTACACCATCAACTGGCACCAATCATTTAGATCTTAAAGCAATAGATAATAATGATATTAACCTTTATTGTTTGAGTGATAATGCGGAATTTATTTCAGAAATATCAAGCACTGCTGAGCTCGCATGGCTTTTAATCCTAGCTGCAAATAGAAAAATTCTTCATCTTAATAAAAGAGTTCTAACCGAGAATAGTTGGAAAAATAATGACTTAAGAGGCAATCAACTTAAAAATAAGACAATTGGTATTATTGGTTTTGGCAGGCTTGGTAAAATGATTTTTAACTATGCAAAGTCATTTGATATGAATATATTAATATACGATACAGACAAATCATCTACTAATGGATACGAAGATCACGCAAAAGATTTTAATGAACTTCTAAAAGAATCAGACATTATTACACTCCACCCAAAGCTAAACGAAACATCTTATGAAATGATTAATTCTGAAAGCTTAGAACACATGAAGGAGGGAGTTATTATTATTAATACTTCACGAGGTGATGTAATAAATTCAAATGATTTATTGGATTCAATCAAATCAGGAAAAGTCAGATTTGCTGCATTGGATGTATTGAGAAATGAATTTCATTCAGGAAAACTTCCTAATGATCCTTTAATTGAATATGCATTAAAAGAAGATAATTCTGATAAGATTCTAATAACTCCTCATGCTGGCGGCGCAACATTAGATGCTCATAGTTTAGTATTTAAGCATGTTGCTAAAACATTAAAGGATAAATTGTATGAATAAAAAAGTATTACTCTATATTGGCAGTAGAGCTAACTATAGTAGCGCAAGATCATTATTGAAAGCTTTTAAGAGTCACGAAAGGCTAGATCCAATAGTTATTCTGGGCGCAGCTGCATTGGTAGATAAATATGGCAACCTCGAAGAATTAATTAAATCCGATGGCTTTAATATTGATCATAAAATTAGTTTTCTAGTAGAGGGAGGAAAATTAGAAAACATGGCACAGTCGTGTGGAATTGCCATGAATAATTTCCCATCAATAATTGAAAAATACAATCCAGACTATATTTTTGTTATAGGAGATAGGTTCGATGTACTCCCGATAGCATCAACAGCAATGCTTATGAATATACCTTTAGCTCACTCAATGGGTGGCGAAAGATCAGGAACAGTTGATGAGTCAATCAGACATGCTATCTCAAAGATGGCAAACCTTCATTTTGTTGCAAATCAAGATGCAATGGATAGGCTTATTAAAATGGGCGAACTGCCTGAGACTATATTTAATGTAGGTTGCCCAAGAATAGACTACATTAATGAAACAGTTAATGAATTTAAAAAAGGTAATATGCTATCTTCAGAAACCATTTTTGAAAGATATCAGGGTGTTGGTAATGAATTTGACGTATTAAAAGAAGACTTTTTGCTAGTATCGTTTCATCCAGTCACCACTGAATATAAAGACATGCGAGAACTAACAAGGAATTTATTGCAGGCATTAAGTTCATCAAAAATAAAGGTTATTATGCTGTGGCCAAATGCAGACGCTGGCAATGACTTTATTTCAAAAGAAATAAGAGTATTCAGAGAAAAGCATGCACCAAGTTGGCTCTACTTATTTAAGAATCTTCCAGTTGAAGTTTATCTTCAGCTTTTGTATTTGTGCAAATGCCTTGTTGGAAACTCAAGCAGTGCTGTTCGAGAGGGTGAATTTATTGGAGTAAAAGCTGTAAATATTGGTAGTAGACAGAATGCACGACTAAGAGGAAAAAATCTAATAGATTGTGATTATTCTCAAGAATCTATTCAACAGGCAATTAGTCAGCAGGTTTCAAATAAAGGTGATTTAAAATCTGAATATTTATATGGATCAGGAAATTCTGCCAATGAAGTAGCAGATATATTAGCAAATACAAATATAGAAAATACTCAAAAACTTAATTCATATTAAAAAAATGTTTTTTGAGAGTTATGGAGCAATAAATGATTATAAAAGATTGGAAAAATTTTTTTATTTCCATGAAATATTTTTTAAAACTTATTTTTTCTCGAAAAGAATATGATGTAGTTTTTGTTAGTTCTGTAATTTTTAATAGAGGGTCAGAGAGTGAAAATATACTTTTTAGACCAATGATAGATTGCTGCAAAAAAAACAACTTAAAATATATAATATTTGAAGATACAGACCTTAAAGGTATTTATAGTAATTTTAATAGATCAAAAGAAGCAGTTCCTTTTGACTTTGTATCGCTAATTCAGATTGTTTTAAGAAAACTTTTTAATCTTTTCTTTAAAGAACCAACTGAAATTAATGAAACTTATTCTAGAGAAAAGAAAATTTCAAAAATCTTAAGAATAATATTTTTTAATAGATTTTATTCAAAAGTTTATATTACCCTTATCTGGAACAATGCTACCTTATGGAGAAGCATTAATAATGATGCATGTATAATTGATTATCAACACGGAGTAATATTCAACGGTCATGAAGGATATCTCTTAGATGGTAGCCCGCCTAAAGTAAAGTTACTAAACAAAATTGATACTATGGTCTATGGGGATACTTTTAAAAAGATTTTAATGGCCAATGATAGATCTAATTTTTACAATGAAGACAACCTCATAAAAGTTGGTTTCAATAAAACTAGTGGCCCTCTTAAAGAACTACCATCTTTAAATAAAAAAATACTATTCACCCTGCAAATAACTCCTGATTCGATTACAAAAGTAGTTAATGAGAACTATATAAAGATTGTAGAAAATCTTATATCTTTGAATGCAGATTTCTTAAAAATAAATGATTTTAAACTGATCTTTAGACAACATCCTAGATTTAGCCCAGACCATTGTCCATCTGTTAATTTAGAATATGACTTTATAAGCTATGACAACTCTACACCTATGGCTGATTTGATTGATGATGTTAGTATGCATATCACATTTAACTCAACTTCCGTTTTTGAAGCTTCCATGATTGGACTACCAACAATTTTTATTGATATGCATGATCAAGAATTTCCTAAAGAAACATATTCTAATAAGGTTTTTTCAAATGATGTTTTTTTAAATGATTATAAATATCCTTATAAAGATCTATTTGTAAAAACCTACAAAGATTTAGAAAATATCTTAATTAAACTAAATGATAAAACGGTCTATGATGATTGCTGTAAAAGAGTATATGAATGGTCTAAAGATCTTTATAGTGATTTTGACACAGCTGCATTCGAAAATTTCTTATTACAGAAAATCAATATAAAGAATAAGGACGCTAGGAGTTAAATTTATCGAAAATAGAAAAACAAGTGTCGTAGTAACTACATATAACGATGGTGAGTTCTTAAAAAGATCATTACCATCAATTATCAATCAAAGTCAAAAACCCCTAGAGATAATTGTTGTAGATGATGGTTCTGATAATAATTTAGCTGAGACATTAGCTAATTCATTTATAAGTAATTCTGATATTCCAATAATTTATGAAAAAAAAGAAAATGGAGGTCCATCAAGTGCTCGTAATTTTGGAATAAAAATAGCTAAAGGTGAGTATATTCTTTTTTTAGACTCAGATGATGAATTATTGGGTGAATCTTTGGAGTGGCGTCAAAAAACATTAGATTCTCTTGGCAAAGACTATGCATCTGTTTATTGCAGTTCAATAAATTGTTTCAAAAATAAACAAAAAATTATAGATGAAGTAAATGAGATTGATGGAGAAATAGATGGTTGTTTAGTTGGAAGAAAGAAAGGACTTCCTGGAGGTTCGCCTTACCATTTTTTTAGAAAGAAAGTCTTAATAGAATCAAATGGATATCATGAATCTCTTAAATTTAATGAAGATTTTGAATTAATTCTTCGGATTTCTAAGAGATGGAAATTTTTTGGTGTTAATAGACCAGGTTTCATTAGACATATTCGAGATAATTCATGGAGTAATACAGATCCTTATATTTCATATAATGGTGTTGAAAGCTTTTTAGATATTGCCTTAAAGGACGAATTACTTCCTATGATTGAAATCAATAAGCGTAGAAAAGACAACAGACTCTCATTGATAAAAAAACTTTTAATCCAAAGAAGAAAATTTAAAGAAGTCATCCCATATATAGATGAAGCATTCGATATAATGTATCCAAAAAATATCAAGGAATTTTTATTATATATATTAAATAGAATGATAAAAATCATCTATGGTTTAAAATGAATAAAGGATCATCTATGAAGATTTTACATATTATTTCTGGATTAAAAGGAGGAGGTGCTGAAAATATTTTATATCGTTTGTGCCAGCACGATAAAGAACACAGACATGTCATAATTTCTCTTACTGACTCTCAAGATGATGGAATGTTGCCTAATAAAGAATATGTTTCAGTTCATAAACTTAATTTTTCAAATAGAAAGATAAATCTATTTGAATTATTTAAACTTTATAAACACATTAAGCAAATAAAGCCAGACGTTGTCCAAACTTGGATGATTCATGCTGATATGATCGGGGGTATTGTAGCTAGATTGGCTGGAGTGAATAATATCTTTTGGAGCGTGCATTACACTAATTTAGTAAAAGGTAAATCAAAAAGATTAACAATTTTATTAACCAAAATTAATGCATTTCTATCATATTTTATACCAAAAAAAATTATTTATTGCGCTGAAAAATCTAGAGAAGTTCAGGAATCACTTGGTTTTAAAAAAACAAAAGGTGTGGTTGTGCAAAATGGTTATGATGTTGAGAGTTTCATTCAAAATACTTCTTTAGGTTCAAAATTTCGCAATGAGTTAGATATTCATCCAGAAGCTTTCGTCATTGGACATGTTGGAAGTTATCACCCTCTTAAAGATCAGGCTAATTTGGTTAAAGCATTGACTCTTTTAGATCAGAGAGGATTTAACTTTTATGCAGTATTTGCTGGAGCCAATCTTGATAATAATAATAATAGTTTAGTTTCTCTAATAAAGCATAAAGGATTGAGTAATCGGGTTCATTTATTAGGAAGAAGAAACGATATCCCATCAATTATGAATGGTATAGATTTATTTATACTCTCATCAGAATCTGAAGCATTCCCAAATGTTCTAAATGAAGCTATGGCATGTGGAACACCATGTGTATCAACAGATGTGGGGGACGCGTCACTTATTTTGGGTGATACAGGATGGATTGTGCCTTCAAAAGATTCAGAATCATTATATAGCTCGGTAATTAAAGCAGCTCAAGAAAAGGAATCAAATCATAGATCATGGTTGCAAAGGAGCATTGCATGTCGCCAAAGAATTGTTCAAAAATTTAGTCTTGAGAAAATGGTAAAAAAATATAAAGAGGTATGGATGAATGTTAAGAAGCATGCAGTTTAAAACAATTCCAATTATTGTTACTAAAAGAATTAGCATCAATGTTTTTTGATATACTTCGTTAAACTAAAGTGAATAAAATTCTATAGATGTTTTTTTACGACATTCCAAATCTACTAGCAATATTAATTTTAATAGCTGCGTCTTTCAGAATGGGCTTAATACCATTATGGCTATCATTTTTTTTAGGGGTGTTTGCTTTAACTCCTTTTTTTCTTAATGATGTACTTTTTCCTGCAACTTATATGCCTGATCAATTTGCATATTATGACAGGGTTCATGATATTCGTTCTCAAGGAATCATTAGTGGGTTGTTTAATATAGATTCTGATTTTAATGTCAAGATGTTGGTTTCTAACTGGTTGTTAGCTATTATTCCTTTGCCTTATGTAGAAACAATTAAAAGCTTAGGTTTTTTTAATAGATTGATAGCCACTGCCTTAACAATTTGGCTTTATTCATCTAAAAATTTACGTGGCTGGCCTCTTATATTTGTTTTATTTTATCCAAGTTTTCTTCTATACAGCTCGTTGGCTCTCAGAGACACATTAGTACTAGTATTTATGATAGCCCCAGTAATTCTTTTCATAGAGAATCGCAGATTACTTGCATTAATTGTTTCTTCGCCCTTATTTTTTATCAAGTTTCAAAATTTTTTCTTAATACTTATTTTTTTTGTAGTTCATCTTTACTATTCAAGAGGCTCGATTTTTTACAGATATAGATATATGTTTTTAATTATTGTTGTAGGCGGATTGACTCCTTTTATAATGGAAATCATTAAGTTATTAGATTTTTATAGGTGGGCATTATTTTATGAAGATGGAGGATTGTTTAGTGATTATGTTCCAATAAAAACTTTTAGTGAATTCATGGTTATAGCTCTTCAATCAGCCCCTTATTTCTTAATGAAGCCATTTCCATGGGAGGCAAGTAATTTTTTACAGCTTATCCAAAGTATAGAAAATATTTTTATATTTGCTGTTTTAGCTTTTATGTTCTTTAAAGCATCATCGATTGACAAAAAAATTACTATTAAATGGCTGGTATATATCATTGCAGCATTTAGTATTTATGGCTTAGTTGTTTTCAACTTTGGAACAGCTGTTCGTTATAAATTTCCTTTTATTTTGATTGTCATTATAGGAATGGCTTACGAACTATATTTAAAACATGGTAAATTAATTTTAAACAAGGAAAGTAAAAATTAAGAATTAGAGCTTGATTTGATTTATAAAAGGAAAATATAAATGTGTGGAATAGCCGGTTATCTAGGAAGAACTCCAAATCCAATTATTTGTTTAAATAAAATGGCTGAGGCAATCAACCACCGCGGACCAGACAACTCAGGAAATTGGGTTGATGAAAGTGAAGGAATTGGTTTTGCACACGCTAGGTTATCTATTCTTGATTTAAGTTCAGCAGGCCATCAACCCATGCACTCAGTTTCAAAGAATTTTGTCATAATATTTAATGGTGAAATATATAACCATTTGGCTCTTCGTTCAGAATTAGATTCAATCAATCAAAGATATTGGCATGGACACTCTGATACAGAAACACTTTTGGCTGCTATTGAAGAATGGGGCTTAGATAGAACATTAAAAAAGGCTAAAGGGATGTTTGCAATTGCTTTATGGAATAAGAATAATAAAAATTTGTCTTTAGCTTGTGATCGAGTTGGTGAGAAACCAATTTATTACGGATGGGTAAACAATCAATTTGTATTTGCATCTGAGCTAAAGGCTATAAAAAAATTTCCCAAATTTAAAAATTCAATAGATCGAAGTTCATTGGCTTTATTCTTAAGACTAAATTCTATACCTGCACCATATTCAATATATAAAGATATATATAAGGTAGAACCTGGCCAAATTATTCGTCTTGAAGCAGGCTCAAAGAAAGTTAAAAAGCATAACTTTTGGTCAATTGAAGAAGTTTATAAGAAAGGTAGTATGAATCAGTTTTCTTTTTCGTCATCAGAGGCTGTAAATAAACTTGAAAGTGTTTTATCAAATGCAGTTTCTTCACAAATGCAGTCAGATGTACCTTTGGGAGCTTTTTTATCAGGAGGAATAGATTCCAGTACAGTTGTTGCTTTAATGCAATCTTTTTCTAATAACAAAGTAAACACATTTACTATTGGCTTTAATGCAAAAGAGTTCGATGAAGCTAAGCATGCTGGAATGGTAGCCAAACACCTAGGGACCAATCATTTTGAAAAATATGTTACTGAAGGTGATGCATTAGATGTCATCCCCAATATACCTTATATTTATGATGAGCCTTTTGCCGATTCTTCACAGATACCAACATATTTGGTTTCAAAGTTTGCTAAGCAAAAAGTTACTGTTGCTCTTTCTGGAGATGCAGGTGATGAGCTCTTTGGGGGGTATAACCGTTATGTTTACGGGGGAAAAATATTTAATAAGGTTGTTAAAGCACCTATTTTTATGAAGAAATTAATGTCTCAAACTATTTTTAGTATGACAGAAGAAAAGTGGGACAGCATATTAGGAGGGTTGACTAATAAACGTTTTGCTAATATCGGTCATAAACTTCACAAAGTTGGCAATGTTCTTTCTTCCAAATCAATCCGTGATTTACATTTTAAATTAGTTTCTCAAATCTATAATCCATCAGATTGGCTGATAAATGCAAAAGAGCATAAAACATTATTAAATGATGATACTGAACGTTTTGAAGAATTAAATCCTGTTGAGCAGATGATGGCCTACGATTTAATAACTTATTTGCCAACTGACATATTAACCAAAGTTGATAGGGCAGCCATGTCAGTTTCTCTTGAAACTAGAGTCCCATTTTTAGATCCAGAAGTCATTAAATTTTGTGCATCATTGCCAATGGAATTTAAAATTAGAAACGGCGTCACTAAATGGGCACTTCGAGAGGTCCTTTATAAACATGTACCTAAAGATTTAATCGAAAGACCAAAAATGGGTTTTGGCGTTCCGTTGTCTGAATGGCTTCGAGGACCATTAAAAGACTGGGCTGAATCCTTATTAGATGAAAAACGTTTACATCAAGAAGGTTTTTTTAATGTAGAATTCGTACGAAGTAAATGGTTAGAACATTTAAGTGGTAAGCGAAATTGGCATCACCAATTATGGAATGTTTTGATGTTTCAAGCTTGGCTTGAGAAGAATTAATTAATTTATGAGGATAACTTATGCAGCTTAATGATATATCAATAGCAGTAGTAGGCTTGGGATATGTTGGTTTGCCCCTTGCAGTTGAGTTTGGTCGTAAACGAAAGGTTATTGGTTTTGATACTAATGATGTGAGGATCAAAGAATTGAATGAAGGTCTAGATAGAACTCTCGAGACAACAGATAAAGAATTAAATGATGCCGTATATCTTAGTTATACAAATAATATAGAAGATTTAAGAGATTGTAATATTTATATTATTACAGTGCCTACACCAATTGATCATGATAAAAATCCTGACCTTGCTCCTTTAGTAAAAGCAAGCAAGGCGATAGGATCTATTTTAAAAACTGGTGACATTGTTATTTACGAATCAACTGTATATCCTGGTGCTACAGAAGAGATTTGTGTACCAATTCTAGAAAAACAATCCGGTCTTTTATTTAATAATGATTTTTTCTGTGGATATTCTCCTGAACGAATAAACCCAGGTGACAAAGAGCATCGAATAACAACTATTAGAAAAGTTACCTCAGGATCAACTCCTGAAATTGCAAAAAAAATTGATAAGCTTTATCAAGAGATTATTACTGAAGGAACTTATATGGCAAATAGTATAAAAGTTGCTGAAGCAGCAAAAGTAATTGAAAACACTCAAAGAGATGTAAACATAGCTTTAATTAATGAATTGTCTCTAATTTTTAATGAATTAGATATTGATACAGAATCAGTGCTTGAGGCAGCTGGCACAAAGTGGAATTTCCTACCATTTCGCCCTGGTCTTGTTGGAGGACATTGTATTGGAGTTGATCCATATTACCTCACTCATAAGGCATTAGAGGTTGGTTACAATCCAGAGATGATCCTAGCCGGTAGAAGAATAAACGATAACATGAGTTTTTTTATTGCAGAACAAGTATCAAAGTTGATGACTAAGAAAGACATTAGTATAAATGGATCAAACATATTGATGATGGGATTAGCTTTTAAAGAAAATTGTCCAGATATTCGAAATACAAAAGTGGTGGATTTAATTAAAGAATTAAATAACTTTGATTGTAGCGTAGATGTTTATGATCCTTGGGTTGACAAACTTGAGGCAATGCATGAGTACAATATTGAGCTTATTAATGCTCCAACAAAAGGAAAATATGATGCAATAGTTATAGCAGTTGCTCATGATAAATTTAAAGATTACTCTCCAAATGAAATAAAAGACTTTGGTAAAGATAATCACGTAATTTATGATATTAAATATTTATTAAGTGCTGATCATGTTGATGGAAGACTTTAAATGACAAAATATGAGGAATTACAAGAATATTTAAAAAACAATCAATCCACATGGTTAATTAGTGGTGTTGCTGGTTTTATTGGATCAAATTTACTTGAAAAATTACTTGTGTTAAATCAAAAGGTTATAGGTTTAGATAGCTTCGATACTGGCTATCAAAAAAATATTGATGAGGCAATTCTTGATGCTAACGAAATTGTAGGAAAGGATGTAAGTAATAATTTTAAATTTATAAAAGGTGACATTAAGTCCTTTAATGATTGCAAACAAGCTTGTAATGGCGTTGATTATGTTCTTCATCAGGCCGCACTTGGTTCTGTGCCTAGATCTATTGAAGATCCTATCAGTACCAATGAAGCAAATATTGATGGATTTATTAACATGTTGGTAGCAAGCAAGGATTCGAAAGTTAAAAGATTTGTATATGCAGCATCAAGCTCTTCATATGGTGATAATGCTGATCTACCAAAAGTTGAGAATATGATTGGCAACCCTTTAAGCCCATACGCTGTTACGAAACTTGTTAATGAGTACTATGCAAGTGTTTTTGCAAAAAATTATGACTTCAAAACTATTGGTTTAAGATATTTTAATATCTTTGGTAAAAGACAAGATCCAAATGGAGCTTATGCAGCGGTAATACCCAAGTGGATATCATCTATTTTAAATAAAGATAGTGTTTATATAAATGGTGATGGAGAAACAAGCAGGGATTTCTGTTACATAGATAATGCAGTGCAAACTAACATATTGGCTGCTATGACCGAAAACAGTGAAGCTACAGATCAAGTTTATAATGTAGCCTTAAATGATAGAACTAGTCTAAATGAACTTTATAGAATGATTGAGGATAGCTTAATAAAAAATGTGAAAGGATTGGAAAAGAAAGAACCAATTTACAGAGAT
>MDTA01172684.1_pt1 | contig 11224 bp, 12 predicted proteins | sample 811151 | NCBI WGS metagenome assembly MDTA01 (sample SAMN05326648, study PRJNA326480) | marine metagenome | isolation source: seawater | place: Indian Ocean: South | collected 2010 | reverse complement strand
GTTTATAGCAAGTTGGGCTTCAAAATTAACGGGAGATATAACTGCTAAGAACGAGGAATTAATGCAGCTTGAGCAGGAAAAAATCAAACTCTCGCGTCTTGTGGATAACATTATTGTTAGGTCCCCAGCTGAAGGAATTGTGCTAGATATACCAGCTGTTTCCAGTGGTGGTAATATTAGAGAAGGTGAACCCATCGTCACCCTTGTTCAGTCGAATCAACCATTGTTTCTTGAAGTTGATATAGATCCTAAGAAAATTACCGACATGAAGCTTGGAATGCCAGTTTCTGTCAAGCTAGACGCAATGCCATTTCAAGAATTTGGCGGATTAGATGGTGAGTTAATATATATCTCTAACGATACATTTAATGAGTCTTTATCCGGTGATAAAGGTGTTTTTTACCGGGGACGTGTAAAGGTGCGAGATGTCAGGCAATCTAAAATGCCAAAGGATTTTGTTCTGTCTCAAGGGATGATGGCTTCAGCAGATATTATGGTAGGGAAACGGCCTCTGATTTCTTACTTTACTTATCCCATAATGAAGGCCTTTGAGGAATCCTTTAATGAGCCGGAATGATAAAATAAGTTAAATATTCCAAATGATAGGAAATCGTCGGTAGAAATCTAGAGGAGTTAGCACCAGTGCTGGTGATAGACGCACAGGTTCATGCATATGAGTGTAATCACAAGAACCGTCCATGGATCGATGAATTGGTGGGGCCGGACGAGGTTACCGGAGAAAACCTGGTTAAAGAGATGGAATGTGTTGGCGTAGATGGCGCAATTTTGGTTTCCCCGTGGACTATGTATAGATATGACGCCAGCTACGCTCAGAGTGTTTATGAGAAATACCCTAATAAGTTTAGATTAGTGAAGCCAGTAGATCCCAATAATCCAGAAGTCGGTGAAATAATACAAGAGTGGGCCAAAAACAATGGAGCTGTCGCGATAAGACTAATGTTGGCTTATGAGGAGCAGAGAAATTTGAGCGATCATGGCTTAGATGTAGTAATGAGAACGGCCTCAAGGTGTAACTTCCCTGTAAACCTTCTTTGTTGGGAAAATGTCGAGGAGGCCGGGCACCTGGCAAAACAATACCCTGATACTCGGCTGGTCATTGACCATTTGGGTATAAAGCAACCGTTCAAACCACCAGTTCCAAATAATCCTTTTTCTAAACTGCAAAAGGTTTTAGAACTCGCAAGTCATGATAATGTCGTGATAAAAATTACTGGTGTTTGCACGCTATCACACCAGGCTTTCCCATTTCCTGACATCTGGAATCCATTAGAAGAAGTTTTCTCCAAATTTTCGCTCGAAAGATGCATGTGGGGTACAGATTGGACGCGTGCGGTTAATTTCGTTTCTTACAGAGAAAGTGTGGACTGTTTTCTTAACAGTTCACCGCTCAGCTTAAGTGAAAAAGCCCAACTGATGGGCAAAACCTTAGATAATGTTTATGGTTGGTCAGCGAATACTTCCTATTTTTGAATAGTTAAGTTGATATGAGGTGATGTACTAAACATCGAGTGATAGAAGCTAAGTTGTTACAATGATACTGAACACCATCGGAAAAATACCGTTTCTGTAAAGATAATAAACGGTGGCTGCAAACTGGTGCTGCCGGACAGATTTGAACTGTCGACCTCGCCATTACCAATGGAGTGCTCTACCCCTGAGCTACGGCAGCGTATCGTGTAAGTTTATTCTCAAATTTTCAAGGCACAATGCCACACGCCTATCATAGATAGCAAGTTTATTTGATGATGTTAAGCAGTTGAGATATCGTAAAATTAATGGTTCCTATCATCAAATATTTACGAAGCGTGCGAAAGATGGTTAAAAGAAACTCAGCAACCCAGACTAAAAAGAAAGAAATTGAAGCCAGGCGAGCTAAAGCTCTTCGGGCCAACTTGAAACGAAGAAAACTTCAACAGCAACCTGACAGGGGTCGCGGCGACAGTTCCAATTAGCTTTTTCTTAAAATCGTGGTAATTATTTGTTGCTGACAACAGGTACAATAGTTGTAACTAGACTATTATCTTAACTTCAATGAAAAACTCTGGAAGTTTTTTAAATAAGTGTATACGAGGTGTGCATGGATAAAATCATTTTAACTGGGGGACCAAAACTTTCGGGAAAAATTGATATTAGCGGGGCAAAAAATGCCGCTCTTCCACTCATGGCTACAACTTTGTTAACAAATGAGGAAATGTTTTTAGAAAACACACCACGTTTAGGCGATGTTGGTTCTATGCGTGAATTGCTAGAGGGGGTTGGAGTAGAAATAGAGGATTCAATGAAAAGTCCCAGATGCCTGAGGCTAAAGTGCGAAAAAATTACAAATACAGAGGCTCCGTACGATATTGTTAGAAAAATGCGGGCCTCAATTTTAGTGCTGGGTCCGCTGATAGCTCGTTCGGGGAAAGCTCGTGTTTCTTTGCCAGGCGGTTGTGCTATTGGGAATAGGCCGGTGGATTTACATTTAAATGCCCTGATGCAAATGGGGGTCCAAATTGACTTGTCTCGTGGTTATGTGGAAGCCAAGGTAGCACGAGGAAATCGTCTACAAGGTAGTAGGATAAACTTTCCAATGGTTTCAGTAGGCGCTACGGAAAACATAATGCTTGCTGCGTCCTTAGCCGATGGTGAGACAGAGTTATCAAATGTTGCCCGCGAGCCAGAAATAGTTAATTTGGCGGAATGCTTGATAAAAATGGGTGCCGAAATAGAAGGCCATGGTACCGACACTATTCGAATTCAAGGTAAAGATAGCTTGGGTGGAACTACTCATTCGGTTATTGCTGATAGAATAGAGGCTGGCACATTTGCGATAGCAGCCTGCATTACTGGGGGTAAATTAGAACTTGTAGGCGCAAATTTCAGTGATTTGAGAGCTGTACTCGAAGTACTTTCAGCGTCTGGTGCAAGGATAGAAGAGAATAGCTCCGGGATATTGGTGGAAGGTCCTACCAGTAGTCCAGGCGCTGTGGATATTATGACCGACCCATATCCCGGATTTCCTACAGACCTGCAAGCTCAGATTATGGCGTACATGACCCGCGTCGATGGAGCTAGTATGATTACAGAAACAATTTTTGAAAATAGATTTATGCATGTGCCGGAGTTAAATCGTATGGGGGCCAATATAAACGTGCACAACTCTACAGCGCTGATTAGAGGCGTAAAAAAACTCATGGGAGCTCCGGTTATGGCAACAGACTTACGTGCATCGGTTTCCTTGGTGCTCGCGGGATTAGCAGCTAGTGGCGAAACAACTATAAATCGGATCTATCATTTAGACAGAGGCTATGAAAGCCTTGTCTCTAAATTAAAATCCTGTGGTGCAATGATAGATCGAGTAAGAACTTGACGTGAAATGATAAAAGGACGGCTTAATTGAAACATCAATTCCAGCAGAAATTATGCACCAATTATCTGCGTTTGCAGGCAACATCACCCGATGATCTGAAGGTTCTTTCCGCATTATTGCAGGATTCTATTGTTCCAATTGCCGATATATTATACACCCCTTCACAAAAGAAAGTCATCATGGTCCTTCAAAGGTTCAGATGGGAATTAACAAAAAACGCAGAGACAATAGGGAAACCAATTGGTTACCAACGATGCCTTTGCGGTTTAGTAATCGATAAAGTGGAATATATGCAAACGCGACAAATTGATATGAATGATAGGTCACAATTTTTAAACTTTTTGACTTTCTGTAAGAGTGATCAACACCTAGATTTACAATGCTCTGATTCAAAAACGATTAGGCTAAGTGTAAATGGCTTAAAAGTAACGGCTAAAGATATAGGAGAAAGTTGGCCTACCACACAATGTCCCAAACATGAGGAAACGACTTAGATGGAGATTCAACAACCATTGGTGCTCGCTATTCCGAAAGGACGGATCCTGTCTGATGTGGCACCACTCATGGCTAGTGCGGGAATTGAGCCCGAGGACGACTTTTTCGATGAGAGTTCGCGTCGTCTTCAATTTTCAACGAAAGACCCGAGCATAGATTTAATTAGAGTAAGAAGCTTTGATACCGCAACATTTCTAGCCTTTGGAGCAGCGCATCTAGCTATTTGTGGAAGCGACGTGTTGATGGAATTTGATCATTCCGAAATTTACTCGCCAGTTGATCTTAAGGTCGGGAAGTGTAGATTATCTGTCGCGGGCCCCAAGGTATTAGCTGCTACGGAGGACCCAATGCAATGGAGCCATCTAAGGATTGCGACAAAGTACCCAAATATAACTAAACGGTATTTTGCGGCCCGTGGGGTCCAAGCGGAGTGCATAAAACTAAATGGAGCAATGGAACTTGCACCGAGGCTAGGACTTTGCCGAAGGATTGTTGATTTGGTTTCCTCTGGTGCTACTTTAAGAGCAAACGGTCTGGTTGAAATGGAAAAAATTTCAGAGATCAGTGCGCGATTGGCGGTAAATAGGGCTGCTTTCAAAACAAATCCACAGACAATAAATATGTGGATAAATCGTTTTAAAGAGGTTTCGGATGGCAGTGAAAATAAATAGTTGCGACCCTAAGTTTAATGAGTCGTTTGAAAGGCTCTTGGGGAGAAGAGCGACAAAGGTCGAAGATGCTACAAAGGTTTCTGCAGATATTATCGAAAAAGTCAGAAGAAAAGGAGATGAGGCGCTTATTAAACTCACTAACGAGTTGGATAGGCTCGATCTAACTTCGACTGATTTGATTATAAATAGACACGAAATTGATGAAGCTGTTAATAAAATTACTACCGATCAGTATAACTCACTGAAATTTGCAGCAGATAGGATAACGGCGTTTCATCTAAAACAGATGCCAGATAATTTCGACTATTTAGATGAGGCAGAGGTAAAAATGGGAATGCGCTGGAGTTCAGTCGACTCTGTCGGTCTATATGTGCCAGGTGGCACAGCGTCTTACCCAAGCTCGGTGTTAATGAATGCTATACCGGCAAAAGTAGCAGGAGTACCTAGACGTGTGATTACTGTACCTCAAACCCGTGAAGCTATAAACCCATTGGTTCTCGCTGCAGCAAAACTGTCTGGGGTGCAAGAAGTTTATCGAATCGGGGGGGCTCAAGCTATAGCAGCGTTGGCTTATGGAACGGAGACAATTCGCCCAGTAGACAAAATCGTTGGGCCAGGGAACGCCTATGTCGCTGCCGCAAAGAAACTAGTCTATGGTGTTGTTGGAATAGACTCTATCGCGGGGCCGTCAGAAATTTTAATTGTTGCAGATAAATTCAACGACCCCAAATGGATAGCTTATGATCTGTTAGCGCAAGCAGAGCATGACGAAGTTGCTCGATCAATCCTAATAACTGACAGTGAAAAATTTTCCGGACAGGTAATGAACGCGGTGGACGAAATCCTTGTGTTGTTGCAACGGTCTCAAATTGCTAAAGCTAGTTGGGAAAAACAAGGTGCTATAATTGTTGTAAATTCATTAGCTGAAGCACCAGAATTAGTTGACCGCATAGCTCCGGAACATCTGGAGCTCGCTGTCGAAAACCCTTATGAATTAATGAAATTAATAAAGCATGCGGGTGCAATTTTCTTAGGGAGGTATACGCCAGAGGCGATTGGTGATTATGTTGCTGGCCCTAATCATGTTTTACCAACTGATCGAGCAGCAAGGTTCTCATCTGGATTATCGGTCTTCGATTTTATGAAAAGATCAACGTTTGTTGAATGTAATTTAAGGAGCTTGGAGAAGATTGGCCCACCAGCCGTAACCCTAGCTGAAGCGGAGGGTCTTCCGGCTCATGCAGAATCAATTAGAGTTCGTTTGAGCAGCTCGAAGTGATAGTTGTAGGAGATGTATATCGCCAGGTAACGACCACCTAAACTTTTATAGACAGTTGCACGAGAAATAATCTAATAAGTTTTTAAGTTCAAAAAAACGGCTTGACGTTACGGCCATTCGCCCGCAGGTTTAGGGAATCTTTTTAACATGATAGGAGTATAAGTTGGGTAAAGAAGATGTTTTGGAAGTTGCGGGTACAATTTCGGAGTTGCTACCAAATGCCATGTTTAGAGTTAAGCTAGATAATGACCACGAAGTTTTGGCTCATACCAGCGGGAGAATGAGGAAAAATCGCATTAGAGTACTAGCAGGCGATAGAGTGAATGTTGAGATGACGCCCTATGATTTAACCAAGGGCCGAATTACATTTAGGTTTAAGTAAAGTATTTCATTAAGTTTCGTGGAAAACGGAAAAAAAGTTTTTTTACCTCCAAATGGCCTAGAATTAGTTTTGGCCTCGGCGTCCCCAAGGCGAAGTGATCTTTTAAAACAAATTGGCCTCGAAAACTTTTTAGCAGACGCGCCTGACGTTGATGAAACTATTAAAAAGCTAGAGGCCCCCAAAAATTATGCTGCCAGACTCGCTTTGGAAAAAGCGGAAACGGTAAGACGTAGACACTCACGGTGTTTTGTTTTAGCCGCTGATACGGTTGTAACTTGCGGCACAAGGGTGATAGATAAACCGGCATCAAAGAACCAAGCGGAGAAATGTTTGCGGAGACTTTCGGGCCGTAGCCACAAGGTTTTGGGGGCATTTGTGGTTATTGGAGCAGATAATCAATATGTAAAAAGGTTAGTTATTTCGTCTGTAACTTTCAAACGTTTAGATGAGAAAGAGATAAGTAATTACTTAGCTAGTGGCGAATGGATTGGAAAGGCTGGGGGGTACGCTATTCAAGGTAGAGGAGCTGCTTTTATTAAAAAAATACAAGGTTCCTATTCTAATGTGGTGGGTTTGCCTATTCATGAGGTTTACAATGCTTTGAGGGGATTAGGTTTTAAATATAAAATATAGCCGGTGAGAACATTATGCTTTCTAACGAAAAAATAATTATCGATACATCTCCAGGCGAAAAAAGAGTTGCCGTTTTAAAAAATAATCGCTTGGCGAATTTGTTTATAGAGCGCCATCATACACCATGGTTAAGAGGTGCCATCATACTCGCTAAAGTGACGGCTACCCGAAAAGAGCTAGGAGCCAGTTTTTTAGATCTTGGTACTTCTTCTGGGTATTTAGAGCAAAGAAAAATATCCCAGCCAATTGATGGAGAGTCTTTACTTGTCCAAGTTTTAAGTGATGCTTACAGAAAAAAATCGGCTAGAGTAAGCTCAAATATTTGTTTTAAGGGGAAGTATTTGGACCTCTACCCATTGATGGGTAGCTCGTCAATTTCACGAAAAATCAAATCAAAAAAAAAGAGAGGCCTGTTAAAACAATTTATAGATGAGAATGTTCCAAAAGGTATAGGTGTACATATAAGAGCCCCTTTTGACGTGAGCGATTTGCTTCGCATGAAGGCATTAACGTTGGCCCAAATTCAAAAGTGGGAAAATATTAAAGAAAAAATTGCAAAAAGTCGATCACCCTCAATAGTCGTTCCATCAGGTGGTGCTTTAGGGCTTGCGATGGAAAAGTATCCGAGGGCAGATATTTATGAGGGTAACGATGGTGTTTTATTTAAGGAGTATGAAGTAGATTTTGAGATAAATAGCGCACTGGAGCGAAAAATAGTAGTAGATGATGGCGCTTATCTCGTTTTTGATGAGACTGAAGCTCTTACTTCGATTGATATAGACATTGGAAGTAGCAGTAAGCCAAGAGCAGAAACCACTTCTCTAGTCACACATCTTGCTGAGGAAATTGTATGGCAGCTTCGGTTGAGAGAGATAGGTGGTATTATACTTATCGATTTCCCGAGACTTAAGAATTTTAAGATCAGAGACAACTTTCTAAAAACGCTACACAGTTTTGCTCTTAATGAAGGAGTATCTTTAGTCATCCATGGTTGGACACGCACTGGATTGCTAGAAATAACAAAACCGCGAGAAGGAAGTTCATTAAAAGACTTATTAGTTGGAACAGTTGAAGACAACACACCGGCATTAGAAACCGCTGCACTTAAGGTATTGCGATGTTTGATGAAAGAGACAGCCGGAATAGCTTATCCCAAAGTGAGATGTTCTCCGACTTTAAAAAATATTATAAATACTACTTTCAATGAGGTATTGAAAAATATTTGCGATAAATTGGGCACGAAAGTCACCATTACAGAAGACAGCGAAATGACTGATAATGAGTTCTTAATAAAAAATAGGATTAATTGAGAATATGAGGTTAGGTAAAAAAGCTGTGTGTGCTTTATGTGATAAACCACAAGCTAAGAGTTATAAACCGTTCTGCTCTAGAAGGTGTAAGCTCATTGATTTAGGAAACTGGATAGATGGGGGTTACAAATTACCTAGCGAAGAGGCCCCGTCCGAAGCAGAGATATTAGATTTATCAGATTATTTATCACAAAAGAAACAGCAATTTTAACAGAAAATTTTCGATGCTTCTGGTTGCAACGGATGGGGATGCGTTTTGAACCAATGTTTGGCTATGTCTATTCGATTGCATACCCAAATATCATCAAAGTTAGCAATATAATCTAGAAATCGTTTAAGACCCATCGCTCGGGCAGGATGTCCAATTAATCTCTGGTGCAATCCTATGGACATCATCTTCGGTGCTATCTTTCCTTCTTCGTAGAGTAAATCGAAGGCATCCTTGTTGAAATTAAAAAAATCGTCGGAGGTGCTAAACCATCCACGGCCAAATTTTGAATCATTGGTCGTTAACGAATATGGGATCACTAAATGAGCTTTGTTGGGAAACTCAAGCCAGTACGGTAGCTCATCGTTATACGCGTCAGAGTCGTATATAAATCCACCTTCTTCCATCAAAAGGCGCCTAGTATTTACACTAGGGCCTGTCCGACAATACCACCCTAGCGGTCGTTGACCGAATAAATTTTTCAGCGATGCGACGGCGTTCTTTATATTTTCTCTCTCCTGATCTTCACTAAGTTTATAGTGTTCGATCCAACGCCAGCCATGGCAGCAGATATCCAATTCATGCTTTTTTATTGCTTCGACTACTCGAGGGTTACGTTCGAGTGCTAGAGCACAAGCAAAAATTGTAACGGGAAATTTGTGCTGTAAAAATAAATTTAATAAACGCCAGAATCCAACTCTTGAGCCATACTCAAAAAGTGTCTCTGCTGCTAAATCTCGCGTTCCATGAGGAATAGTGGATGAAGGTGATTCTGTTAAACTCGCCTCGGAAAAGCCATCTCCGTCTGGTATAGAGTACTCCGATCCTTCCTCATAGTTGATAACAAAGTTTAAAGCTACGCGGGCGCCACCTGGCCATTGTGGATTCGGGGGGGAATCAGCGTAACCAATCAGATCTCGAGGATATCCGTTCAAGCTCCAAGCTCCTTCGTCCGTGAAACGAATTTTTACGTCAAATTTATAGCAAATTTTTAAATGTTGGAAGTCATTGATATCTCTAAATTGGTTTTAATATTAGGTGAGTGCCATACTATTAAAGGCTCGCTAGTAAATTTGGTTATAACGTTTCTCTTGTAAGTTTTAACCACGCGGTTAATTGCCCATTAAATTGTTCTGACCAAAGCTTTTTCACGGTGAAGTCTTTTTTTAAATACCACAAAATCGCTTTTTCGTTTCTGCATAAAACATTCACCGAAATGGGGGTTTCAAGACGTCGTTGGACGTTTTCCAGAAGACAGGTGCCTACTCCGTTATCTTGAAATAACGGATAAACAAATAAATAATTTAGGTGACTCTTAGAAATTGAATAATCGCAAAAACCGACGGGATCTTCGTCGTAGAAGGCAATAAATCTCAAATTACTCCTAAGCGGTAAGATTAGAACATTATCTTTTAGAAATGATCGTGGAATATCTTCAGTCACTAAAGCTTCCAGCATAATGGCGCCGCACAATTTGTCGTCTGAAACGGTGCCCGCACGAATTCTAAGTTTCATTTTAAACCTAGCTTGAATTGATCGACCAAGAAAAAGGGGGCCTGTCTGTTGGTTTGATGAAACAAACAGACGTATTCAATTTTTATGTTTTTGTTTAGTAAATCAGAAAAATGCCTCTGGAGGGCATCGTAAATAACTGTTCGCTCTTTACTTAATTGTATTTTGCCAGTTAGTGTCATATGAAATTGAAATTCGGAAAATAAGTAAGGATAGCCCCAAGTAATCAAATTTTTATCCTGTGGAGGGGTTAGGCCTTTTGATCGTCGTATTGCAAGTTCTTCTTTAGTAATAGGTTCCCTAAAAGCATCAATTTCTCTAACTATAAATTCGGCTAGACTTTGAATGTTTGGGTTGGGTTTCGACAGCATTAGGGCGAAGAATGTGCCTAGGCGTCGAACATCGAGTTTTATACAAAAGGGGCTTACATCTCTGCAGACTTGCCTCAGAGTCTGCTTTAAAAGGGTTAGCTCAGTTCCATATTTCAGTTGAAAAGGGGGTTTAAATGTCGCATGAAATCCATAATGTCTAGCGATTTTAGTTAATTCAGATAAACGCTCAGACGTTATGCCGAATACAGAAGGCTGTTCTATAATTTTTCCAGTTATGCTATCTCGTCCTAGCCAAGCACTTCCAAGAGAATGAAGTTCCGAGAACGGCGTCGGAGCGTAATAAACAGCAAATCGACCGGGCCTATTATTTCGTGGGCCAATAGCTTTTTTATCTTTATTCAAGATATTGCCTATCTTTAATTCCAAAAACAGTCATGAAACTCTATTATAGTTATCGCGCATAGTATCAGAATTATTGATAATAAGAATGACTAATGGCAAGTAAGATAAGTAAATTTTGTATCGAAGGTGGTCGTGTTCTTTTACCAAGTGGTGAAACACAAGAGACAGATATCGTGATTTCTGAGGGGAGAATTGATGCCATCGGAGTATCACCTGCCCAAACTGTTAAAAGAATAGATGCTTCTGGATGCATGGTTTTACCGGGCATTGTGGATCTTCACGGCGATGCATTTGAAAGACAAATAATGCCGCGGCCTGGGGTTACATTCCCTTTAGAACTTGCATTTTTAGATACGGACAGACAACTGGTCGCAAATGGGATCACAACGGGTTTTCACGGGATAACTTACTCTTGGGAACCAGGGCTACGTGGTCGTGAAACAGTAATTAAAGTTTTGACGGCTTTGGAAAAGGTTTCCGGTGGGTTAGGGGCAGCTACAAAATGTCATTTGCGATTTGAAACGTTTAATTTCGCTGCTGTAGATGAAGTTGTTGATTGGATCTCAAATGGTAAGATACACTTCTTGGCTTTCAATAATCATCTTCCCTCAATTCGTAAAAAAATTC
>MDTA01127349.1_pt1 | contig 11224 bp, 10 predicted proteins | sample 811151 | NCBI WGS metagenome assembly MDTA01 (sample SAMN05326648, study PRJNA326480) | marine metagenome | isolation source: seawater | place: Indian Ocean: South | collected 2010 | reverse complement strand
TTGATTCCTTCATGGTATGCCAAATAAATTTTATAAGTATCTTTTTTTGATATTCCTAATTCTTTGTGTGCCGTATTAATATACCATCCTACAAAATCTACAGAATCCCGAAAACTTATTCTCGTAACAAATCTTTTACCTGTTTCTTTTTTATATTGTTCCCAAGTTCCTTTAACCGCTTGTGAATAACCAAACGAACTTGAAGGTCTTTTATAAGGTATTATTTTAAAAATCTTTTGCCTCGCTGGCTTCGCCATCCAATCAAAATCAGACTCCATTTTTATAATTGCTAATTGAATATAAATTGGTGTCCCCCATTTTTTTTCAACTTTTTTTGCATGTTTATACCACAGATATCTTTCATCAAAAATTAAACAGCTATTCGAAGTATTTGTAGGAATTGATGAACATCCAACTAACAAACAGAGTGAAATTATTAATTTAATTTTTAAAATTTTCATATTTATTTATAAGTTTGTTGATAAAAATTACAATAATGACCCCAAATAAATTTCCAAATAAATCTGACCATTGAAAACTTCTATTAGGAATAATTAAATGAAATATTTCAATTATTATTGAAAATAAGATCAAATATACAATCAAACAAATAATTTGTTTTGATTTATTAAATGTAAGAAAACCAATAGTTGAGATCAAAACAAATACATAAAAATGATTCGATGAAATAACAAAATCAACAGTTATTTGGGGTTGAGATTTTATATCATCATAAATAACCAAGCCTAATAAACTACCTGGATAAAGATATAAAATCACCAATAAAAAATTGATGGTATAAAAAATAATTTTATTTCTTGAGAAAAATTTAATCATTAAATTATATAGTTTTATTTATAAATATATTCTAAAAATAACAATATGACTTTTTTAATATTAGTAAGACATGGGCAAAGTATTTGGAATATGAAAAAAAGATTCACTGGGTGGGTTGATATCGATCTTACTAAAAAAGGTGAATTGGAAGCAAAAAAGGCAGGTGAGCTTATAAAAAGTAAAAATATAAAAATACATTTTTTCTACTCTTCTTTACAGTTAAGAGCAAAAAATACTTTAAACATAATACAGCATGTCTTAAATATTAAAAAAGACTCAACTAAAGCCTGGCAACTTAATGAAAGACATTATGGGGCTCTTACAGGTCTAAACAAAATTGAAGTGGGAAAGAAACTAGGTGATGAAAAAGTATTTAAATTTAGAAGATCATGGGATATGAAACCAGAACCAATTGATAAAGAGAGTCCATATCATCCCTTTAATATTACAACATACAATAATATACCGAGAAAGATGATACCTGAAACAGAGTCATTGAAAGATACTTATGAAAGAGTTTTAGATTATTTTAGAAAAGAAATTGAAAAAAAATTAATTAATAAAAATGTTCTTATTTCAGCGCATGGAAATTCTATAAGAGCTTTATGTAAATATTTATTTAAGTTAGATAATAATTTAATTTCCGAATTAGAAATTCCTACAGGTAATCCTTTAATAATAGAATTTGATGAAAAATTAAAAATAATAAATTGTGAGTACCTTGATAAAGATCGAGCTAAAAATCTTTTAGTTTTTTGAAAGTTTCTAAATTAGTTAAATGATAAAATTTATTTAAACTTTCGTAGCCAACTAGCTGTTTTTTTTCTAATAATTCATTCCAAATCCTTGATATAGGAAAACGGTTTACTCTGTATTTTTCAAATAAATTTTTATTCAAAATCTGACAACCAATATAGATGAAATTGTTATTATCCTCTTTATTCAATTTACTATCTATTAAATTAAAGTCACCCTTTAGACTTTTATCAAAACTTAACCTTTTGTTTGTAACCAGAAGAATATTTTTTAACTTATTAGAAAAATAAAAATTTTGCATATTAAATATATCATCAACATAACTTTCATTCCAAACTGTATCAGGATTAAAAACAAGATAATCGTCATCATCGATGTGATTAATCATTTTTAAAATGCCTCCTCCGGTGTCCAAAATTTCTTTTCCATCCTCCACTATTTGAATATCTGCTTCAAAATTTTTAGTGTTAACAAAATCTATAATTTGTTCTTTTAAATGAAATGTATTTAAACAAATTTTTTTTATCCCTAGTTTTATTATTAAATTAATACAGTTTTCTAACATTGTTATATTATTTAATTTAAGTAATGGTTTTGGAATTTCTAAAGTGACAGGATTTAATCTTTTTCCATAACCTGCACACAATATTAAAGCTGAATTAATTTTCATATAATTTATTTTTAAAATTTTTAATTAAAATTTTTTTTAAATTTTGAAATTTTTTATTTCTATTAATTCTTATTCCAATTAATTTCCACGCATGAGGTATTAATTTCAAATAATAATTTTTATTATCTCTCGTTGAGAGACGAGAAAATATTCCTATTATTTTGAGATTTCTTAAAATTGACAATATTTCAAAATCATTTTTAAATTGTTCTTTATTTAATTTTTTTTGATCATTGAGATACAATTCATAAATTCTATTTTTTAATGTCATAGATGTTTTAAATCTTACGTCATCAATTAAAGATGCCAAATCATATGCTCTATTCCCAATTATTGCATCTTGGCTGTCTATCACGCCTATTTGATTATCAAACCACATCAAATTTGAAACATGAAAATCCCTATGAACAAAAATATTATTCTTTAATTTTAAATCGAAAGCTAATTTCTTTACCTCTTTTTTAAATTCTTTAATAAATTTACTTAATTTTTTTTTTGGTAAATATTTTTTTGCATACCAATCACAAAATAAGTTGGCCTCATTTATGAGAATTCTTTTATCATATTTAGGGATTGTATATTTTTTTTTCCTAAAGGTCTTTACCCCTCTGGTTTTAATAGATTGTATAAGAGATAAAATTTTTAAAACTTTTTTAAAATAAAAAAGTTTCTTGTTTTTTTTCTCAGACAAAATTTTAAAAACTGTATTATTTCCAAAATCTTCGATTTCAATAAAATTATTACTATAATTTTCTTTGTATAATTTAGGAGCTAAAATTTTATTGTGATTTAAAATTTTGTTAATTGAGTCATACACAAGAAGATTTTTAAATTTTTCTTTTTTTGCAAAAACTACAATAGAATTAAAATTCTTATTTCTTTTTCTAAAGAATTTTCGGAATGATGCGTCTCCTTTTATTTTCGTTAAATTTCCTAAATTGTTCATTCAAGTAATTAAAATTTCAAACCTTTGATTTTAACTGATCTTTTTTGGTGATCTTTCTCATATCTAAATGTCAATTCTATCAAATTATTAGGTTTTTTCTTAATTAATTGTGGCCACTCAATTAGAGTAATTGAATTTTTAATATCTTCAAATAATGCAAGGTTTTTAATTTCTTGAATAGATTTAATCCTAAATAAATCATAATGATTTATTTTTAAATGATTTATTTGGTATTCATTAAGAATATTAAATGTAGGACTTGTTATTTCAATGAGATGTAACTTATTTTTTTTCTGAAACGCATTAATCAAATACCTTACAAATGTAGTCTTCCCTACACCCATTTCGCCATATAAAAAGATTACATTTCCAGGTTTAAGTTTTTTTAAAAATTTTTTTGCTAATTCTTCGGTCTTATTTTCTGAAGATAAATCTATTTTGTCATTTCTAATAGCGATAGGCATTAGGTTTATAAGGACCTTCTACTCCGACACTAATATATTCTGCTTGTTCTTTTGACAGCTTAGTCAATTTTGCGCCGACTTTTTTTAAATGAAGAGTTGCAACTTTTTCATCTAGATGTTTTGGTAAGACATAAACTTTATTATTATAGTTTTTATGATTATTCCAAAGTTCTATTTGAGCTATAACTTGATTTGTAAAAGAAGCACTCATTACAAAACTTGGATGTCCTGTAGCACAACCCAAGTTAACCAGTCTTCCCTCTGCTAAAAGAATTATTCTTTTTTTACTTGGAAGTTCTATTTCATGAACCTGGGGTTTTATTTCAGTCCATTTATAATTTCTTAAAGCTTCTACTTGAATTTCATTATCAAAGTGACCAATATTACATAAAATAGCTCTATCTTTCATATCTCTCATGTGATCAGCAGTAACAATATCCTTATTTCCGGTCGCGGTAACAACAATATCGGCCTTACTAATCATCTCATCCATTAAAACTACCTCATAACCCTCCATAGCTGCTTGTAATGCGCAGATAGGATCTGCCTCCGTTACAAGAACTCTGGCCCCACTTTGTCTAAAGGATGCTGCGCTTCCTTTACCTACATCTCCAAAACCAGCTACAATTGCAATTTTACCAGACATCATCACGTCAGTGGCTCTTCTAATTCCATCAACCAAACTTTCTCTGCAACCATAAAGGTTATCAAATTTTGATTTCGTAACAGAGTCATTTACATTTATAGCTGGAATTAATAGCGTGTTATCTTTTTCCATTTTATTTAGTGATTTTATTCCAGTTGTTGTTTCCTCAGAAACACCTTTTACTTCTTTTAACAAATCTTTATATTCGTTATGCATTATAGCCGTAAGGTCACCACCGTCGTCTAACAACATATTTGGCTTCCATCCTTTTTGGCCAACAATTGTTTGTTTAATGCACCAAAGATATTCCTCTTCTGTTTCTCCTTTCCACGCATATACAGGTATTCCTGCTTTTGCAATTGCTGCTGCTGCATGATCTTGAGTTGAAAAAATATTACAAGAGGACCATCTAACTTCTGCACCCAAATCTACTAATGTTTCAATTAGTACAGCCGTTTGAATAGTCATATGAAGACAACCAATAATCTTTGCCCCTTTCAAAGGCGACTTTCCTCTATACTCCTCTCTCAATGCCATTAATCCGGGCATTTCACTTTCTGCAATTGAAATTTCTTTTCTTCCAAATTCAGCTTGAGATATATCTTTTACTTTGAAATCTTCCATGGTGGGTCTTCTAACAATAAAGAATTAATTAATCAATAGAACTCTTTATACTCTTGGAAATATAATTTCCATACTAGCGCCTTTCTGATCTAATCTGTTTGATGCTATAATTGAAGCATTATGCAAATCAACTAAATTTTTAACAATGTTTAAACCAAGTCCTGAATGTTGTCCAAATTTGTCTGGTCTATTACTATAAAATCTCTTAAATATTTTATTGGTATCTTTTTCTCTAAATCCCTGTCCTTCATCTAAAATGTTAATAACAACTTTATTTTCTTTTGTCTTTGAAACATTTACCAAAACATTTTTATTATTTTCACTAAAAGAAATTGCGTTATCTAAAAGATTAGCAATTATTTGCTCAATTCTATTTTCGATCCCATTTATATAATATTTATTTTTTCCATCATTATTATAGGAAATTTTAATACCTCTTTTTAATTTATAAATATTATTAAAATCATCAACAACTGATTTAATTATAGGTTCTACATCCAATTTTTTAATTTTTTCTTTACTTAAAGCAACTTCATCTTTTAGCATTTGAGAATAATCAGTTATCAATCGTTCTATTCGTTGAACATCATGACTTAAAATATCTATTAGTTTTAATCTTTGCGATGCATCTTTTGCATCATGTAAAATTTCTGATGCACTTTTTAATGAAGCAAGAGGATTTCGTATTTCATGAACAAGATCAGTTGAAAAATTCTCTGCCTGAGAAATTCTTTTTTGTAGTTCAAAGGTCATGTCATCTAAAGAGTTGGATAATAATCCAAGCTCATCATTCCTTAATTTTAATGTTTCAATATTTGTTTTTTTTAAATCCTTATTTTTTATCATTTTTGTGTAACTTACTAAATTTTTAATTGGTTTCAAAAAATATCTATTTAATACAAATGAAAAAATTAAGATTACCATTCCAACTGCAATTGCAGTTCTAATAATAAAAGTTTTTCTTTCATCAATTGCAGCCTTTATATCATTTGCGTTTTCTGTTATAGCAATATAGCCAATATTTTGTCCCTTATGCATCACGTTTTTAATTGTTGTTAATTTAAATTTGTTAAACTCATCTTGAGTAAAAGTAAAATGAGTTCCAAAGTTTTTAGATCCTGCATAATTAATTAATATATCATTTAAGGAAACAGAATTTTTTTTTCCAATATCTATATTTTTTTTCTCAGTAATTTCTTTTGTTTTTTTTTCACTTAATATTTCAAGCTCGACTGTATCTAATCTTTTAGAAAAGGATCTTGGATCCAGATCTAAAGTATCTGTATCCCCAATTAAATTTAGTTTATTATCAAAAAATATTACCCTATCAAGATTTTGAAAAAGAAATCTTGTAGAAAATAGAAATCTTCTAATATCTTCCTCTACAAACTTTACATCTAATCTTGTCAAATTATCAATTGTATTATTAATAACTTCTATGTGATTAGATGATTTTTTTTTAATTAAATTTGGTTGAATATTTTTTAGGTAAATAAAAGTAAATAATCCAATTATTGTAAAAAAAATAAAATTTATAAATAAAAATTTTTTTAAAATAGATAAATTTTTTAATAAATTGCCTAACATTAGCTAACATTCCACCTATATCCACTTCCATATCTTGTTTCTATAGCTGAAAATTCAGGGTCAATTTTTTTAAATTTCTTTCTTATTCTTTTTATATGACTATCAATCGTTCTATCTTCAATATCTGAGTCTTCTCTATAAGCAATGTCCATTAATTGAGCTCTCTCCTTAATAATACCTGGTCTTTTTGCTAATTCTTTAACTAGTAAAAATTCTGTTGTTGTCAATTTGTCCGGTAATTGTTTGCCATTCCATTCACATTCCAATTGAGAGGGATCAAGTTTTAATTTGCCATGTGAAATAATACTTTTATTTTCTTCAATAATATCTTTTGAGTCTTTTTTTCTTAACTGAACGCGTATTCTCTCAATTAATACCTTGATTGAGAAGCCTCCAGATTTTTTTACAAAATCATCAGCTCCTAATTTTAGACCAAGTAGCTCATCAATTTCGTCGTCCTTTGAAGTTAGAAATATTACTGGTAAAGAAGTTTTTTTTCTTAATTTTTTTAATAGTTCCTCACCATCCATTTTAGGCATCTTTATATCAATTATTGCCAAATCTGGTGGCATTCTTGTAAGTCCAATAAGTGCACTTTCTCCATCAATGTATGTTTGAACTTTAAAACCCTCTTTTTCTAAAGCAATACTCAGACTTGTTAAGATGTTTCTGTCATCATCTATTAGTGCAATAGTTTGTTTTTGCATATATAATTATAAAAATACTAAATTGTTCTAATTTGGGCAATTAAATTAAAATTAATGAAGTGTTCCCCAGTTATCCCCAATATTTAAATCTACGGTCAAAGGGATGGAAAATGAATGATGATCACTCTTGGTTACCCCTGACATTTCTTCAATTATAATTTTACTGATTCTTTTGGCTTCATCTTTATGAGTTTCAAAAATAAGCTCATCATGAATTTGTAATAACATTTTGGTATTTTTATTTTTTTCATCATTTAACCTCTTATCAAGTCTTATCATAGCCAATCTCATTATTTCTGAGGCAGAACCTTGAATTGGTGCGTTTATTGCAGCACGTTCTTGAAAATTTCTTACATTGTAATTTTTATCATTAATATTAATAAAATGAGATCTTCTACCAAAGATATTATTTACGTAACCACTTTTTCTACAAAATTTAATTGTTTGATCCATATAAACTTTTATTTCTGGAAATTTTGAAAAATATGAATTTAAAAATTCCTCTGCCTCATAATTTGTCACATTTATTTGTTTAGCTAAACCATATTGCGAAATTCCATATATAATTCCAAAATTTATTGCTTTTGCTTTTCTTCTTTGTTCTTGACTGACTTTTTTAATATCAACATTAAAAATTTGGCTCGCTGTTAGAGAATGAATATCTTCATTATTTTTAAAAGCTTTTTTTAACTCTTTAACATCCGCTAAATCTGCTAAAATTCTCATTTCAATTTGATTATAATCTGCGGAAATCAAAACATTATTTTTCTCAGCAATAAAAGCTTTTCTAATATCTTTTCCATCCTCAGATTTGATAGGGATATTTTGTAAATTAGGATCACTTGATGCCAATCTTCCAGTTGTTGTTGCAGCAAGTAAAAATGAAGTATGAATTCTTTTTGTTTTTGGATTGGTGTGTTCTGGTAAAGAATCTGAATAAGTGTTTTTTAATTTAGAGATTTGCCTCCAGTCCAAAATCAATTGTGGAAATTTATGGCCTTTAAAAGAAAGATCCTCTAAAACTGAAGCACTTGTAGCATAACTGCCTTTTTTAGTTTTTTTCAAATCTGCTATTTTAAGTTCATTATACAAAATTTCTCCAAGCTGTTTTGGTGAGGCAATATTAAATTCTTTTTTTGATATCTTAAAAACTTCTTTTTGAATTTTTTCAATTTTTTTTTCAAACTTTGAAGATAATAATTTTAGAAATTTATTATCAATTTTGATACCTTCGATTTCCATTTGAGCTAAAATTTTAATCATTGGTTTTTCAAAAATTTCATAGATATTCATCATCTTTTCTTCTTTCAACCTTTTATAAAATTTTTTATAAAGTCTAAAAGTTATGTCAGCATCTTCAGCTGCATAGTCTTTTGCTTTTTCAATATCTACAAAGCTAAAATTAATTTCTTTTTTTCCAGAACCCACCAGATCTTTAAAAAGAATTGTTTTATGATTCAAATGAATTTCTGACAGAGTATCCATATTGTGTCTATTTTTTCCAGCATCTAGTACATATGACATCAGCATCGTATCTTCCATTGAAGATATAATTATTCCATGTTTAAACATAACTATAAAATCAAATTTAATATTTTGACCAATTTTTTTAATACTTTGGTCTTCGAGTAAGGGCTTTAATTTTTTTAGAACTAAATCTTTATTAATACAATTGGTTGAATTATGACCTATAGGTATATAACAAGCTTTTCCAATTTTTGAACTCAATGAAATACCAATTAAGTCTGCCTGATGTGGATCTAAAGAACTAGTTTCAGTATCAAAAGCTACTTCTCCAATCTCTTCGGCTTCTCTAATCCAGTTATCAATTTCCTCAAGATTATTTATTAGATAATATTGTTTTTTGTTTATTTCTTTTTGTTTTTTTTCTATTTTAAGATCACTTTTAATAGCACTTAACTTTGGCTCACCATAAACTGATAAAGCAGAGCTTAATAATCTATTAAACTCCATTTCTCTAAGAAATTTATAAAGCTTTTCTTTGTCAATCTCCTTTAGCTGAAATTCGTCTAAATTTCTTTCTACAGGAGCATCATGTTTTAAAGTCACTAATTTTTTACTTATTACCGCTTTATCTTTATTCTCTATTAATGTTTCTCTTCTTTTATTTTGTTTAATTTCATGTGCACATTTTAAAAGTGTTTCTAAGTTGCCATATTTGTTAATCAATTCTGCTGCGGTTTTTATACCAATTCCCGGAACACCCGGTACATTATCGCTACTGTCACCAGCTAGAGCTTGAACATCTATTACCTTGCTGGAGTCTACTCCAAATTTATTTTTAATATCATCCTCAGATATAAATTTATTTTTCATAGGATCATAAATACGAACATTTTTCTTATATAATTGCATTAAATCTTTATCAGAAGAAACTATTGTTACCTTTGCCCCTTTATTTAAAATTTTATTAACATATGTTGCTATTAAATCATCTGCTTCGTAGTTAATCAGTTCTACTGATGGAAGGTTAAATGCTAAAACAGATTTTCTTATATATTCAAATTGTGGAACCAAATCATCTGGGGCCTCGGCTCTATTTGCCTTATAATCTTTATAAATTTCATTTCTAAAAGTTTTTCTTGCAGAGTCAAAAATTACGGCAAAATGTGAAGGACGCTGTAAATTTTGATCAGACTTCGAATCCTCTAAAAGTTTAAAAAGCATACTGCAAAAACCACTTACAGCCCCTGTCGGTAATCCATCACTCTTACGAGATAAAGGTGGTAATGCGTAATAAGCTCTAAAAATATAACCTGAGCCATCAATTAGATAAAAATGATCTGTTTTTTGAATTTTGTTCATTGTAAATTAATATAGATTATAGTTTAAAATAAGAGTATTATTTTTTATGGAACTAATAAAGCAAAATTCTCAAACAAGAATAATAAAAGCGTTGATGGTTATTTTTTTTGGGTCTTTAATTCTTGCAATTTCTGCAAAAATTAAAATACCTTTTTACCCAGTTCCAATGACTATGCAAACGTTTATTGTTTTGTTATTTGGAATAAGTTTTGGATATAAAATAGCTTTTGCTACAATAAGTTTATATTTATTTGAAGGTATCTTAGGTCTACCTGTTTTCTCAAATTCTCCTGAGAGAGGTGTAGGTCTTACTTATTTCACAGGACCAACAATGGGTTATTTGATTGGATTCCTCTTAGCTAGTTTTTTAGCCTCTTTTGTAAATCAGAATGACAAGTATTTCATAATATTTACAAAATTAATATTATCTGTCTCGACAATTTATATCTTGGGTATTTTGTGGCTTGGAACACTTATAGGATGGGATAAGCCGATCATTGAATTAGGAGCGATGCCTTTTTTATTGGCTGAATTATTCAAAATTATCTTACTAACTGTTTTAGCTAAAAAACTTATTAGGTTTAGAAAATTTATTTAGGAGATCTTTTAGAAAGAATTCTTTGTAAAGTTCTTCTATGCATTTTAAGTCTTCTAGCGGTTTCAGACACATTTCTATTACATAGTTCAAAAACTCTATGAATATGTTCCCATTTTACTCTATCTGCTGACATTGGATTTTCTGGAGGAGCAGCCTTTTTAGAAGGATCTGCTAGTAAAGCTTTTTCAACATCATCAGCATCCGCAGGTTTTGCAAGGTAATCTATAGCACCTTCTTTTATCGCGGCTACAGCTGTAGGAATATTACCATAACCTGTTAACATAATTATCCTACTTGAGGAATTATTTGATTGTATTTCTTTAACTACTTCCAATCCATTTCCATCATTTAATCTCAGATCAACAACTGCAAATCCTGGTTTTTTTAATCTAACCGAATCAATACCTTTTTGTACACCTTCAGCTTGAATAACTTCGAATCCCTTTTTTTCCATAGCTCTAGCAAGTCTTTCTCTAAAAGGATTATCATCATCAACAATTAATAAGGATTTATTGGCAAAATCCTCTAAATTTTGAAGTGGTGCTTCGTTTTTCATGGTTTTT
>MDTA01011173.1_pt1 | contig 11225 bp, 8 predicted proteins | sample 811151 | NCBI WGS metagenome assembly MDTA01 (sample SAMN05326648, study PRJNA326480) | marine metagenome | isolation source: seawater | place: Indian Ocean: South | collected 2010 | reverse complement strand
GCCAGATGCTGGCGGCCGAGATCTTGGCGTACGTCCCATGGAGATGCTGCTACTAGGAATGGGTGGGTGCACGGCATTCGATGTTGTCCATATTTTGGAGAAAGCCCGAGAAACCGTCATTGATTGTGAGTTGGAGATCGAAGCTGATCGTGCGGAAGAAGACCCCAAGGTATTCACGCAAATAAAAATACGTTACATCGTTAGCGGCAAAAATTTGTCACGCGATAAGGTTCAGCGGGCGGTGGACTTGTCGGCAGAGAAATATTGTTCTGCTTCTATCATGCTTGGTAAGGTAGCAAACATAAGTCATGAAGTGGTACTGAGGGATTTATGAAATTCAGGTTCAAGGAGAGAACTTGAGAAGGGCGCGGACAATTGTTTTAGTTTTTTCACTGAATAAAGTGGGTATATAAAATGAACTAGCCGCTCTTTTTGATATTTCACTTAAAGAGGGATAGGGTGCAATTGTTGAAGCCATGGCGCTTACTTTCAGCTTCTGGGAAATTGCAAGGGCCCATGGCATTATTAATTCCCCTGCTCCCGCACCGGCGATTGAGCAACCCAGAATTTTGCCTCGTTTGTCGCTTAGTACTTTAATGATTCCTTCTGGCGTGCGTTCAGCGACAGCACGGTCATTATCCGCAAGGCTTAGTCTAAGGATACGGATACTACTGCCTTTTTGTTTAAGTGCCTCAGATTGGCTCATACCAACTTGTGCTATTTCCGGGTCTGTGTAGGTGACACGTGGCAAAGCAGTATAATTGACTCGTGCATAAAGCTTGAAAAGTATGTTACGAATGACAACACCTGCTTGGTAACTTGCAGCATGCGTATACTGCGGGCCGTCAATAACATCGCCAAGTGCATATACTCGGTTATTGGAAGTTAAGAGCCTCTTATTAGTCAATATGCCGTTTTGCGCATACTCTATTCTTCCAGCCTCAAGGTCCAAACCAGTGAGATTAGGCACGCGACCTGCTGCTATTAATAAATGCGACCCTTCTAGCTCCTCTGTTTGGCTGGAGCAGCTTGATATAATTATTACGGCATTATTTTTCTTTTTAACCGCCTGAATTTTTGCGTGTTCTTTGATCTCTATCCCTTCTTCCAATAGTTGTTTCTTGACCACCGTGGCAACCTCTGGATCCTCTTTGCTCAGAATCGCCCGTTCATCTAAGACTGTGACTTCAGCACCAAGCCTTCGATAGGCTTGTGCAAGCTCACACCCAAGTGGACCGCCACCGACAACAATTAGGTGTGATGGAGCCTCTTTTAATTCAAAGATAGTTTCGTTAGTAAGGAAGGAAACGTCGTTAATACCATCTATAGCAGGGATTCTCGGCGATGAACCGCTCGCAATAACAAATTTTTTCGCTCGGATTCGAACATTGCCGGCCTTTACTTCGCGGGAATCGACGAAGTGTCCCTCCTCCCGAATTACATGTACACCTAGACCTTCATACCGCTGGATGGAGTCATTAGGAGCGATGTTGGCTATTATATCATGTACGTGGTCGTGGACTGATTGAAACTCAATCCTAGGCGATAATCCTACGATACCGAATCGTGATGCCTTACGTGCCGTTTGCGCAGCCTTGCCTGCCGCGATGATTGCTTTTGAAGGAATGCAGCCATAATTAAGACAGTCTCCACCCATCTTGTTACGTTCCAAAAGGACCACGTTTGCACCTAACTGCGACGCACCCGCCGCAACTAGAAGACCGCCTGATCCAGCACCAATAATGCAAATGTCTGGTGTGAGTAATTCAGCCATTGATAAAGTTTCCGCGGTTATCAGGTTTGAATGGACATATTTTTTGCTCAATAAATACTGATTTCTACTGCTTATGGAATTGCTTGTAATTATACAAAACGATTACAATCGGGTTTAGTCATCTCCTAGCATCTTAGAAGTTATTTCAAAGACATTGCGAGATATCTCTTTGGTATTAAGAATATTTTTCAAGCAAGTTTTGACGAGCAATTGTCTTTCTTTATCCAAATGCCGCCAGCGTGACAAGGGCACCAAGAGCCTGGCTGCGATTTGAGGGTTAATAGTGTTCAGTTCGATAATTTGTTCGGCAAGAAATGCATACCCCGCACCACTCTTGGCATGGAATTGAATTTGATTGGAATTGCTGAATGCACCGATAAGGGCGCGAACCCTGTTAGGCGATTCAATTGAGAAGCTATCATTTTGCATTAATTCTTTTATTCGGGTCAGCGTACCATGTTTGAAGGATGTAGCGTGTAACGTAAACCATTTGTCTATAACTAAAGAATTACCTTGCCATTTCCTATGAAATATCTTCAGCGCTTCGTCTCGTTCGGTCGCACCAGAATTGTTCAATGCAATAAGCGAACCCATACAGTCTGTCATATTGGACGAGTTATCGAATTGTGTTTTGGCGATTTTTACAGTGTCGTGCCGATCAAGCGCAGTAAGGTAGTAAAGAGCTACATTCCTTAGACGCCTTTGAGCAACTTGGATAGCAGTGTAACGGTAAGTTTCTTGCGTGGCGTGGCGCTGGTAAAGACTAAAAAGCTGTTTTTCAAGTCTATTGGCGACTTGTTTAAGAATAGTTTCGCGAGCCATATGGATGCCATCAATGTTAACTGGCTTTTGCATATCTGCAAGCTCAGTTTCCAGCGGCAATCCTAGAATTTCGGCAAGCAGCGCCGGGTCAGTTTCTTCATCCTCAAGCAATTCCCTTAAGGAGTCAGTATATATCCTAATAGTTTTTTCTTTCGGCGCCCCATCATCAATTGTTCTAAAAATTAACCGTTTTGCAAGCATCTGCGATGCTTCCCATCGGTTAAAAGGGTCGTCATCATTTCTCATCAGAAAAGCTAATTTTTCTGATGAAGGGTCTTCTTTTGATAGCCATTCTATCTTAACTGGAGCTGAAAAGTTACGGAGTAGAGATAGTTTAGGCGGATGATCTATATTTTTAAATGTGAAAGACTGCTTTCTTTTTTTTAATTCAAGGATTTTTTCCTTTGTGCCGTCTGCAGTGAGCCGCATTCTATCCCCATCAGCGTCTAGCAGCGCAACGCGAATAGGAATGTGAAGAGGCTTTTTTTGGTCTGCCCCTGCGTTGGTTCTGTGTGCTGATGAATAGTGAGGGTGTAAGATTGTTTATCCTCGTTAAAGGTTTCACCAACGAAAAGCGAAGGGGTCCCAGACTGTGAATACCAAATACGGAATTGGCTGAGATCGAAATTGTTGGCATCTTCCATTGCAGAAATAAAATCATCACAAGTAACCGCATGGCCATCATGGCGTTCAAAATACAGGTCCATTCCTGCCCGAAAACCGTTCGCGCCTAATAATGTGTGCATCATTCGGATAACTTCGGCGCCTTTTTCGTAAACCGTTGCGGTATAGAAATTATTTATTTCTATGTATGAGTCGGGTCGAATAGGGTGGGCGAGTGGACTCGCATCCTCTGGAAACTGCCGAGCACGCAGTGTCTTGACTGCCTTGATGCGCTCCGCGGCTATTGAGGACATGTCAGCAGAAAATGCTTGGTCACGAAAGACCGTTAGTCCTTCTTTGAGGCTGAGTTGGAACCAATCACGGCAGGTTACTCTATTGCCAGTCCAGTTGTGAAAATACTCATGTGCAATTATCGACTCAATCAGAGCATAATCCATGTCAGTCGCGGTTTCAGGGTCGGCGAGAACATATTTGTCATTGAAGAGGTTAAGACCTTTATTCTCCATGGCCCCCATATTAAATGCGCTTACGGCTACGATCATGTAAACATCTAAATCATACTCGAGACCAAAAACTTCCTCATCCCACCTCATCGCCTTGATAAGGCACTTCATAGCATGACAAGCCTGGGCCTCTTTCCCAAGGTCTACAAATATTTTAAGTGCTACTTTACGTCCTGACGCGGTTATAAACTCGTCTTGCAAGCAGCCAAGATTCCCTGCAACCAATGCGAAAAGATACGATGGTTTTGGGTATGGATCTTCCCATAATGCTGAGTGCGTCCCATCCCTGAAAGTCGTGGTGTTGGTACAATTTCCATTTGAGAGAAGTACTGGGTACTTTTTTTTGCTTCCAGTTATTTGTGTTCTGTATCGCGCAAGAATATCCGGTCGATCCAAGTACCACGTGATGCGACGGAAGCCCTCCGCTTCACACTGGCTACAGAAGATCCCATTTGATTTATAAATTCCCTCAAGCTGGGTATTTTTTTGTGGTTTTATTATTACAGAAGTTTCTAAGACAAAATTCTCTGGCGGTTCACTGACAACAAGTTCATTTTTTGTAACAGTATATTTTTTGCGATCCAACTTATGACCGTCAAGTGCAATCCACTGAGTTTTGAGTTGTTCACCATTAAGCACTAGCGCCGCATGTGGGTGAGCGGCATTTGGATTCCGGTATATTTGAAGTTTGGCTACCACTTCAGTAGATGTTTCTCCAAGCTTAATATCAAGAAACACGTCATCTATTAGAAAGTTCGGCTGCTGATAATCGGCGAGTAAAATAGGAATTGGGAGCTCGGTCTTCATTTCATTCCGCCCGGTGGGGTGAAGCGGTCTGTTTCCTCGAGTTTGCCGTGACAGAGAGCTCGCTTGGTTTCGACCATGTGCACTAAGTGGGCATGTACAGCTCGACAAGCGCCTCGGTAGAGCCGCGGGTCTAAACCCTTGTACATTTCAGCAACCAGCATCTCTACACTCTCAATCCCTTTTTCAAGATGTGCACTAATTTGTTTTTCACGGTCACGGCGATGAGCAATAAGCTTTTTGACGTATGCATGAGGTTTGTCGATAAAAGTCCCATGGTTTGGCCAATATCGTGTCTCATCTCGCTTGAGTAATTTCTCAAGTGATCGGATATAAGAGCCCATATCACCGTCGGGCGCTGAGACCACTGTGGTTGACCATCCCATTACGTGATCCCCACTGAACAGCACATTATTTTCTTTCAGAGCATAGCAAAGATGATTCGAAGCATGACCAGGTGTATGCACTGCTTCAAGAGACCAGGTTTTGCCGCGGATAATATCTCCGTCCTTCAAAAGGATATCCGGTTGAAAGTCGTAATCACCGTTTCCGTCGCCAATTTGAAGCCCTCGATCTTTGCCGTGCTGTCCGTAGCCATAAGTAGTTGCTCCGGTAGCAGGTTTAAGTAGTTGGGTGTTAGGGGAATGATCGGAATGGGTATGTGTGATGAAAATATGAGTAATGTTCTCGCCTTTTGTGGCAGCCAGTATTGCATCGATATGTTTTTCGTCGAGTGGTCCTGGGTCAATCACCGCTACGTCACCATGACCAACGATAAATGTGCCGGTACCACGGAAGGTAAATGGGCTGGGGTTTTCGGCAATCACCCGGCGGATTAAGGGTGATAGCACATCTGGCACGCCATACTCGAATTTAAAATCCCGTTTGTGGGGAATTATTACTCGTTGTCCCATATACAAAGCCCTCGTTATTGTTAATTGCATTAGGCTTCATCAATTGTCCCTGTCAAGGGTATCGACTAAGTTATATGTAGTTTGAATTGTGGGGATAGTCAGATAAGGCTAAATTTAATATTCCATTTTAAATAAGAGGCATAATTAATGTTTACAACGCGTCCTGAACTACTAGGCACATTTGGCATGGTGTCTACCACTCATTGGCTCGCTTCGGCTGCTGGAATATCGATGCTAGAGAGGGGTGGAAATGCTTTTGATGCTGCAGTTTGTGCAGGATTTGTTCTACATATTGCTGAACCTCACCTGAATGGCCCCGGAGGTGATATGCCGGCGATAATTCATGTTGCAGGTGAGCGGGAGCCTAAGGTTGTTTGTGGTCAGGGGCCTGCTCCGGCGGGTGCTACAATAGCGTATTATCGCGATAAACTTGGTCTAGAACTCGTTCCAGGCACCGGCCTTTTGGCAACAGCAGTGCCGGGTGCAGTTGATGGTTATTTGTTGATTTTGAGGGATTATGGTGTTCTCGATCTTGAGGATGTTCTTGCTCCAGCGATCTACTACGCAGAGCATGGCGCACCTATCGTGCCTAATATTCACAAAACCATAAGTGGCGTGGAAGAGATATTCCGTAATCATTGGCCTACCTCACAGCCAGTATATATGCCAAATGGAGAGGTGCCGAAGCCGGGATCTCTTCTAGGGAATGAGGGGGTTGCCAAGACGTGGAGGCGATTGATCACTGAGGCTAAGTCAGCGGGGGGTGATCGGCAGGCGCAGATCGAGGCAGCAAGAGATGCTTGGGGCAACGGTTTTATCGCTGAAGAAATTGATAAGTTCTGCCGGGAAAATGAAGTTATGGATGCCTCAGGGAAGCCTCATCGTGGCGTGCTTACCGGTGATGATATGGCAAAATGGCGGGCATCATATGATATTCCGTTAGCGTACGATTTCTGTGATCACACCATTTTTAAAATAGGTCCTTGGAGCCAGGGGCCCGTTCAACTCCAGCAACTAGCTCTGCTGAAAGGGCTCGGGATTGAGGACATGGATACTGAGGGTAGCGAATTTATTCATGCTGTAACGGAGTGCGCAAAGCTTGCGTTTGCTGACCGGGAGACGTTCTACGGCGACCCAAAGTTCGTAGATGTGCCAATGGAGATATTACTGTCTGATTCTTATAACGATAAAAGACGTAAACTGATTGGTGAAGGCGCCTCACTGGAGTTCCGGCCTGGTCAGGTAGATGGATACGGGGGTTCTGTAAATTATCAAGCTGCCATAAATAGTGCAGCCATTGCGAGGTCAAACCTGGCTGGAATTGGCGAGCCTACTGTTGGCCGACCATCAAATGGCGATACCTGCCACATCGACGTAATTGACAAGGATGGTAATATGATTGCGGCGACGCCCTCCGGCGGCTGGTTGCAAAGCTCTCCGGTTATCCCAGCACTCGGCTTTTGCCTTGGTTCACGTATGCAGATGTTTTGGCTCGAGGACGATAAGCCGGCGAGTTTAATGCCTGGGAAACGTCCTAGGACAACCCTCACCCCCTCAATGGCATACCGTGACGGAAAGCCGTACATGGCGTACGGTACGCCAGGAGGAGATCAACAGGATCAATGGCAGACGAATTTTTTGATCAGGCATGTGACGCATGGTCTTAATTTGCAAGAATCAATTGATGCGCCCTCCTTTCATAACGAACACCATCCAAGCTCGTTTTACCCACGGCAGGCCTCGCCTGGGCGCCTTGTGATTGAAGGAAGATTTTCGGAGAATACTCAAAACGATCTAAAAAATCGTGGTCACGATCTTGAAGTTGCAGGTGATTGGTCTGAAGGTCGAATGTGCGCTGTAGCGACTGATGGAGGCGTCTTGAAAGCTGCTGCTAATCCACGTGGGATGCAAGGCTATGCTGTGGGCCGGTAGGGCGCTTTTATGCTGACTTCGGTACCAACCAATCTAATAACTGGATTTCTTGGAATTGGGAAGACAACGGCCATTCGTTCTATTTTAGGTCGCAAACCACACTATTAGAAATGGGCAGTGGTGGTAAACGAATTTGGAGAAGTTGAAAAAAGTGAACATGCCAGACTGGGAAGATGTTGGGACGAGCGTCCTTGCATGTTTGGGAGTTCGTGATATGAAAGAAATATGAAACTTGATGACGTAGAAAAGGCTATGCTCGATGGAAAATACGGCAGGGCCGCCGCCTGGGCGATAGGGTTTCAAAAAGATGTCGGCACTTTCTTTGATGCGGAAGATTTTGTCCCTATAAGGCTCGTTCATGTTAGCACTGATAGAGAGACAATGGGTGACAGTGGTATTGCCTTCATAGAAGAGCTGGGCAGTCTTAGGCCGAGCGAACGTTATCCGCGAGCGTATGCCACCGCTGATTTTCGAGGTTTTGATAAGGAAAACTTTAACTTCCTTCTGCCGGGACGAAACTTGGAGGTAGAGGGTAGGCAGGCAGTTGACGCTCTCGGCAAACTTGGGGTTGTTACCAACCACGCCTATGTCAATGACCACTCTGTCACTGCTCCTGGTTTCGGCGAAGCTTGCGGTTATAGTGGCACACCCTCGGTTATATATATGAACAGTATCGTTGGAGCGCGTTGTAATTTTGAGGCAGGCCCATCAAGTTTAGCAGCTTTCTTTACTGGTCGTGTTCCTCGATATGGGTTTCACTTGGATTCTAAACGGTTTGCCACTCATGGCTTTAAGCTTGATTTTTCTCCAGAAAACATAGTCGATTGGGGGGTTGTCGGCGCACTTATCGGCAGAGAGCTAAACTCATATTGGTGCGTGCCAGCTCTTGAGCTAACTGGTCCACCACCCACGGTATTGGAGCTAAATCATATGGCATTGGCAATGGCGAGTTATGGCTCGATCGCAATGTTTCACGTTGTGAATGTTACACCTGAAGCTCCCGATTGGGGAGCTGCGGCAGGAGGGAAAAAACTTGATGTAAAGACCATTAATTTCAACGATGTAAGAACGTTTTATCAGGAGTGGGGTGGTATTGGTGATGAACTGGATGTGGTTGCTCTATCCACACCACAGATGACTGTAACTGAAATCATCGAAATTGCAGCGTTGCTTGATGGTAAAAGGATTCATGAACGAACCACTTTGCTGATATACGCTCCCAAAGAAATTAAACAAGCATGCGCTCGTATCGGTCTTACTCAGACAATCGAAAAGGCAGGTGCAAGGGTGGTGCACGGGCACGATTTTTTTGCGACCTTTGCGAAAGAAATACGCTTGGCACATAAATGGGATCGGTTAATGACTCATTCAGTAAAAATGGTAAATATTTGTGCAGGATATGGCTATCGACCGACCCCAGCATCCATTCAGCGTTGCATACAGTCGGCTATTGAGGGAAAGGTCCTTGGATGAGTTTATTGGAAATTAAAGGGCATTCAGGGATAGGTCCAACAGCACATGGTATTGCTCTATCAGCACCCGATGATTTCAGCGCGCGTTACGACTTAGATCGTGATCGCGGCATATTTTCACGCCCAAGCCATAAACTGTATGGGGAAGAATTTGTCGGTCGTATTTTGGTGCTTAACGCAGCAAAAGGGGGTGTAGCATCAGCATGGATGCTGCGTGAGATGGTCAAAAAAGAAAAAGCTCCTCTTGGCCTTCTCCTCAATGATGGCAATCCTGTTATGGCGCAGGGGGCGGCATTTGCAAAAATGCCGTTTATGGATCGCTTCGATGTAGACATTACAACCGCCATATCCACCGGTGATGAGATTGAGATTGTTCCAGCACGAGGAATTGTTAGAATCCTTTCAAGGATTAAGACTAAGGACTAAGGACTAAGGGAGGAATTCATGGGAGTTGCTAAAAAGGTTTTTAATGAAGAGGTCGCATTCGCACCTGCTACGGAGCATATAGGATCTGAGGTGTCAGGGATTGATCTGGCCAACCCATTGTCTGATTCAGTTTTTCAACAAATCCAGAGAGAGTTGCACGATCGCAGCGTTCTCATATTTCATGACCAGAATTGGTCACCAGACGAACACATTGAGTTTTCCAAGCGGTTCGGTCCGTTAGAAAACCATGTTTTAAGCAATTATTGTCTGCCAGGACACCCAGAAATATTTGTCGTTTCAAATATAATAGAAAACGGAAAGCATGTTGGTGCATTCGGGGGTTCGAAACGGTACCACTCTGACCTGTCATATATGAAAGAGCCAAGTCTAGGTTCTATTTTCCATTGCCTTGAATGTCCCGAGGGTGAGGGAGAAACTTGCTTTACAAGTATGTTTGCAGTTTATGACGCGTTGCCTGAGGAGCGCAAACAATGGCTTCTTAAAAGAATGGGAGTGCACGACTATGTATGGAATTTTGAGAATCATCACAATGACCGACCTCCCCTAACCGATGAGCAAAAGACATCCACACCGCCTCGATCGCATCCTGCAGTGATTAGTCATCCCGAAACGGGCCGTAAGGCACTCTATTTGTCAGCTGTTTTTGTTCGCTGTTTCGAAGGAATGGAAGATGTGGAAAGCCAAGAAATAATCCATGAGCTAATGGAGTTTGCGAGTCAGGCTAAATTTGAATATGTACATCGGTGGACGCCAGGTGACGTCATCATATGGGATAATCGAAGCGTGTTGCATAAAGCTCTTCCATTTGATGAGAAAAATGCCCGTCGTCGGATGCATCGCACCACGGTTCGTGGTTCTCGGCCCACACTAGCTGTTTAGAGAATAGCCAAAATGGATACGTGGGAAATTTATGTGCTCAAATATGCGGAGCGCACTGATGCGCTAAAGCACGAACATTTTTTATTTACGGATGCGCACAATGGTCCGATGCCAATGGACTATTTTATTTGGGCACTTAAGAATGAAGAAGGCCGTGTGATTATAGTTGATATGGGATTTGAAGAAAAAGAGGCAAAAAAGCGGGGGCGGCGATTGCTTCGCACGCCGGCGGAGGCGCTCGCGAAGGTTAGGATCGACGCTAGCGAAGTTGAGGACCTTGTCGTCAGCCACATGCATTACGATCATTGCGGCAATGCACATGAGTTTCCCAAAGCGACATTTCACATACAAGAACGTGAGATGGCATTTGCTACAGGTCCTAATATGCAACATCCGGCTTTCCGTGATATTTTTGCTGTTGATTATGTGGTTGATATGGTTCGCGCACTTTTCGGTGACAGGGTCGAGTTTGTCCACGGCTTTAAGGAATTAGCACCTGGAATAACGCTACACCATGTTGGTGGGCATACCGATGGACTGCAGGTGGTGCGTGTTAATACTCAGCGTGGTTGGGTGGTGCTTGCAGTTGATGCAATCCATCTGTATGCCAATATTGAAGAAAAAAATCCTTTTCCATTGGTTTTAAACGTTGCTGACATGTTGAATGGGTATAGTACCATTGCCAAATTGGCAGACTCACCGGAACATATTATCCCTGGTCACGATCCACTGGTTTTAAATAGATTTCCGAAAGTTCCTGGTGCAGAGGAATTTGCGGTTCGGGCTGATCTTGTTCCGAACCATTGGAATTGATTACTTGAAAGATAATCGCTGAAACGCTACGTCGAAACTATGGCGTACTTATAGAGAGGGTTATGAAAATGGGTCATTATCACAGTAAAGTCTTGATCATTGGATCTGGTCCTGCGGGCTATACCGCCGCAATTTACGCGGCGCGCGCCAATCTTAAGCCACTTATTGTTGCTGGAATGCAGCCTGGCGGGCAGATGACCATAACTACAGATGTTGAGAATTACCCGGGGTTTGAGCAGGT
>MDTA01180272.1_pt1 | contig 11226 bp, 9 predicted proteins | sample 811151 | NCBI WGS metagenome assembly MDTA01 (sample SAMN05326648, study PRJNA326480) | marine metagenome | isolation source: seawater | place: Indian Ocean: South | collected 2010 | reverse complement strand
TAAGTTTTGCACTTGTTTGGCGCTATACTGCAAGGCAGATGTTTTTGCGCTTAAGGCTTTTTTATCTTTTGTAATATTAAATTCTTCGTTAGCTTTTTCAAAGTCAGATTGTAGGTATGACATATATTCGTTGACAGCCATGTCAAGATTGTTTATACCAATCCCTTTGTAACCTGAAGAGTTTATGGTGTCTTGTAGCTTATCTTGTCTGCTTAAAGCAAACTTTTCGTTAGCCGCTTGTTCAGCTTGCTCTTGTTTTCTTTTTTCTATTTCACGCTGACTAATCCTGTCTGCCATGTTTGCAAATGGCGTATAAAAATCTGCTGGCTTCACCTGCGGTGCCGTTGCCATTCCTGCGTAATATGCTCCTTTACTCATAATATATTTTTTATGTTAAAGCTCCTGCTTGTGCTGCTACGTCAAGAGCTTTCATAGGTACACCAGCTACAGTTTGTAATCCTTGTTGAACCGCTGCACGCCCTGCTTGCATCTCAGCAGCCATTCCAGCTATATCTTGGTTTTGTCTAGCTTCTATAGTATTAAAGCCACGAACTTTTTCTTGATATTTTACGTTTTGTAAATTAGCAAGCTTCTCGTCAGTTCGAACAGCAGAAGCCGCTAAAGCATTTGAAGTGTTTGCTTGAATACCTGATGTAGCTCCTATTACTGCTCTAGCACCACCCATTTGTACCGCTTCTGTTTGGTTAGCTTCGCTTTGCATTATGTTCTCCACGTTCCTTTGCTCACCGAGGTCTGATACTCTCATATCACTAGCTAAGTCTGTAACCTCTTGTCTTTCGTAGTTTTCTAAATCTCTTTTAGCACGCTTTGCACGGACCGCACCGCTTATTGCTTGTGCTCCTCCAGCTGCTGCTGCTGTTGCCGCTCCTATTGCTATTGCTGTTCCTGTTGCGATTGCCATATTGTTATCATTTCTGTTATATTCCTATCACTTTCAAAAAAACCTGAGTTTTCATAATAAAACTTCAGTCCCTTATGTTTTAATACAGCGTATCCATATTTAGCTCCTGTTTCTTGAGCTACAGCAGATAAGCTGTTTATTAAAAATTGGATAGCATCTTTTCTATCCTTTCCCTTATACTGCTTGTTTGATATTACAAACTCAATCCAAGCAACTTTAGAGTTAGTCAGGTATATGAAACCTGCACATATCTCTTTTTTATCCTTAGTGACCATAAAGCCACCTGTTCCGTTTTCAGGCAGAAAGTCTTGAGGTATTGGTTCCCACTTCCAATCTTTCCACCATTTTACTAGAGTATCGTAATCTGATTCTACTAGCCTTCTTAATTTTAATTTCATTAAATTATTTACTGCTTTGCGTTACTTCTGTACCAACTGCAAACAATTCTATTGGAGTTGATTCATAACTTGTACACGTAAAGCTGCCAAAATATCCTTTTAATCCATAGCTTTCTATCACTGGGTCTTTTGTAGCAAAACAAAATTGACCAGGGTCTACTGGGTCAGCTATAGAGTCTAACATAATATAATCTTCAAATACAGCAATAATTTTACCTAAATACGTATACGATTTACCATATATTTTATAAACGAAGTCACCATACTCAATGGCGTTATCTATAAATCTAAAATACATAGATGTGCCATTTGTAGATATTAGTGTACCTAGCCCTTGCACGGTAAGTCTTTCTAAATTAAGATTGTCGTCTCTGTCAGTTCTGATGTGAGCTTTAAACAATCGCTCTCTTTCTTCAAAATCATCATAAGTTGCTCCGCCTTTATCTAAGTCTGTGTTTATTTCTACTCTCCAGAAAGCAGAAGAGCCTTCCATATTAAGAGTTCTAAAGTTTTTCACAGCTTCTGGGTCATCATTTATGATAGTTTCAACCTTGCTAGGATAATATTTATCGTAAAATTTGTTACGAGAAGCGTCATCAATGTTATGTTTGTATATATTACCGCCCTTAAAAGTGTAAAAGTCTGACTTCATGTAGACCATATCTTCAGGAATGTAAGAATAAAATGACGTCCAGCCGTTATTTATTTCACTAAACCCAACTGTTTTGTTCTCGTAGTTTGCCATAGCACAAATTTACTAATTTATCTAAGACAGTTTTTGCACCTGCTCTTCAATCCACTTGTACGTTTTTTCCACACCATCTCTAAGACTACCGCCTGGAGTCCAGTTCAATTCTTGCTCCATTAATGTGTTGTCTGAGTTTCTTCCTCTCACACCTTGTGGACCTTCTATGTGCACAATATCCAAATCTTTTTTTGCAACTTCCATTACTATGCGTGCATAGTTATTTATAGATACCATTTCTTCAGAACCTATATTCATTGGTCCCTGAAATCCTTTGTTCATCATAAATTTACGGACTGTATCAATAGCATCATCTATATACATAAACGACCTAGTTTGTTCTCCATCTCCCCATATTTCTATACTATCGTTTGATTCTGCAACTTTTCTACATATTGCAGCAGGAGCTTTTTCTTTGCCGTCAGTCCATGTTCCGTATGGTCCAAAGATTCCATGAAACCTTCCTATCCTTACATCTAAGTTTTTATTTCTTGCAAAAGCCATGTACATTCTTTCACTAAACAATTTTTCCCATCCATATTCAGAGTCAGGTTCAGCAGGATATACGCTATCTTCTGTACATTTTGGGCTTTCTGGGTCCAACTGATTGTACTCTGGATACACACAGGCGCTACTTGCGTAAAATATTCTACCAGGAGCATGCTCATCAACAACGCATTCCCTTAATACATTCATATTGATTAAGGCAGAGTTGTGCATAATATCTGCATCACTATCACCAGTAAACAGATAACCAGCGCCACCCATATCGGCAGCAAGCTGATAAACCTCATCGAATTTTCTTTTTCCTTCTAAAGGTCTGAATGCGGCAGAGCATATATGACTCCATCTTAAATCTCCAACAATAAAGTCGTCTGCTACTGTTTTCCAAAATTCAGGTTTTTTTAAGTCTACTGCTCTAACATAGTAGCCTTCTTCTTTTAATCTTTTTATAAGGTGTGAGCCTATAAAACCTCCACCACCTAAAACTAAAGCTGTTTTCATTTTTCTTTTTTTAAATCATTAATATCTACAAGAACCCTATCTTTCCACTGATTCCAGTTTCTCTTTGTATGCCAGTGTTTTATAATATCAAAGGGCTTGTCTTCGTAACCAGTAACTTTTACTTCGTCAGCTACCAGACCTCTCCATTTTTCATTAGACCCTATATGATTATCTTCATAACAGTGCCACAATACAGCATCTCTAGGCGCATAAATGTTAAATCCATTCATCCATGCCAAACAAGAAGAAATTTCTTGGTCCATCCATGGATTAAAATATGCATCGAACGTCATAGATTTTGCTACATGTCTTTTTGTAAACTGAAAAGCCCCCGCAGCCGTTATTGACTCTTCATATTCTTGCTCAGGAATTTTTCCTACAGTGTTTTCAAAACTGAACACATCGGTAAAGCCCTCTACTAAAGCTTTGTTGTTTAGGGTTTTAGTTGTATATACATCATAAGACTCGTTCATTCCGAAGTGTGGAGGGTATGCTGATATAAGACAATCTTCTCCTATTTTATTATATAAATTAATAAGCTTTGTGTCCCATCCTTCAATAAATCTTGTGTGTGAATCTATTTGCAACCAATACTCTTCATCCTCAAGCATATCTCTTGTAAGGATATTTCTTGCCCATCCTGTTCCTTTTGTATCGTTATGGTGCACATATTTAACATTCATTTTTCCTACGGCTTCAGAAAGAAAAGTGTTCATCTCTTCTTTAGTGCCCTGAAACAATACTCCAAATGTTATTCTATCAGGTTTGTCAGCCCTTTTGTGTGCGTCTTTTATTGTGTTTATTAAGTCTGGGTCTCTATATGATGCTATGCTTAAAAATATTCTATCCATAAATTTTACTTTTGCCGTCAGTTAATATGTCTAATCCAGTATCATTCAGCATACTTATAGCTTCCTGCCACTGATTTATTATAGGTTTTCCCATTACATTAAACGATGTGTTTATTAATATTGGCTCATGACCTAATTCCTTCATTCTAGTTAAAAGTAAATAAACAAAGGGATTTGATGACGAGGTGACTGTTTGTAACCTAGCGGTATAGTCTTTGTGTATTATAGATTGTATACTTTTATTTACATTTTTAACTGTTGCGTTGTGGCTCATATATTCAGTGTGTTTTCCAAAATCAAACCACGTGTTAGCATCCTCCTTTCTACATACAGGTGCGAAAGGTCGGAAAGCCTCTCTATGTTTTACTTGGTCATTAAGTTTTTCTTTGAAACCTTTTTTAGGCAGACATAGTATGCTTCTATTACACAAAGCTCTTGCTCCGTGCTCTCCACGTCCTTGACATAAACCAATTATTTTGCCTTCTAATAAATCCTCACACATCTCGTCAATGCTGTATGGTTTGTGTTGTGTATACATACCAAACATTTCTGAGCCTAAATATTTTGTGTCAACAACATGACCAGGTTTTATTTTATGAAACAACATCCCTACAGATAATCCTCTATCGTCAGGATTAGGACTAACAAAAGCGTCCCATTTAGCGTTGTTTATAACATTTAAGGCGCCACCTCCACTAAACTGTAACTCATAATCTTTATGCGTCTCAACAAAAGGGTCTATAGTTTCTTTAAATATATCCTCAAAAACTTTTTGTGTAGCAGCGGCTAAGTCGTAAGATTTTTCTTCATCAAATCTTTTTTCAGGACTTACATTAAATATTCTTTGGAAGTTTTCATGCGCTGTATTTACATTATCTGTTTGTTGCATCTTAAAGTAGCGATACATTTTATCATAGTCATCTTGATTTACTGTCCCGTATGCAGACAGTCCCATAAGCTTACCTGCATATACCAAGTTACCCCACCACCAATTTTCTTCTTGTTTTATTGGAGACAGATAGTGGGCTACAGCAGCGTAGGGGACGCATATATCTTGTTTTGTAGAAAATATTTTTTCTGGCACCTTATCTTCTTCAGTTCTATATATATTAAAATGCCCTTCATCAGAACCCCCATCAAAAGATATATTTAAACTTTTTTTCGCTGGCGATTGGAATATAACATTGTTTACATGAGCAAGATGATGTCCTACCCACTCATAGTTTTTAGCAGGCAAAACGTTTATATTAGTTAAACAACTATTGTATAAGCAATTATCATACACATAACTACCATATTTTTTAACAAAATAATTATGTATTTGCGAAGTCAAATCGTCTGGGTTTTCTTCTGGAAAATGAAAATAAAAAGCTGCGTTTTTCTTGTTTACAAACCTTTCTAACTCTACTACCTCAAGAACATCAGCTTTGTGGGATAATGCAACAGAAGCGTTGTGAGACCCATATACAGCTATGTTAAAGTATGATTGTTCATATTCCCAATGAAAACTCCACGTTTTATCCCATCCATACTCTTCTACTTCCCATGGAAATCTATTATATGATATTTTAGGTCTGTTAAAGTTAGTTCCTTCTCTGTGAAAATCTTTTTTATTTTGCTGACCTCTAATAATGTTTACGTAGTCAGAAAAAGTCGATAGGTGACTACCTAAAAAAATATCTGCTTGAGAGCATACAACTTGGTCTAAAAGCAAATCGTCAGTGTCGTTTACTCCTGATTGTGGAAAATCAGTTAGATATAATACGTTGTATTTCTTTTTTAATGGCAAAAATACAGACTTGTCTTTTTCGTCTGTAGCTATAAATAAAGGCTTGTCGTTAGGTATTCTGTTAGAAATATCATCTAGAAGGTTTACTGTTTGACGCTCTGCAATATCTTTTCTTACTTGCAAAAAGTCATTTCTTCTAACATGAATAGCATTAAATTCACCTAGTTTGTCTGTAATCTTTTTAGCTTTCTCAAAAATATCAGGTCTATACTGTATCCCTAAGTTTACTTTCTCTTTTATCCTGTTTCTAATAACAGGTGTTTTGCCATATACATGATAATAAAAATGACCGAACAAGTTTCTTGGAAAGTGCATGAACTTATCATCACACTCTAAATCTATGACTTGTCTGTCGTCTTTAAAAATGTTAAACTCGCTATGGTCCTCTATGCCACATGTTAAGACATAATCGTTACCAGGACCTTTCATAGGACCTAGTTGTCCGTCTTTGTCGCCAAAAGTAATAACTTTCGCAACAGACGAAATATTTTCGAAATATTGCGTATCGTTTTCAAGATTTTCATATTCTGGAATGTCATAATATTCTATACAATCAAAATGCTTTCTAAATTTTTTTTTATCTAAAGCATCAAACATGTCAAACCATGTTTTTTTATCTTGCCATTCTGATAAGAATAAACAATATATTTTGTGAGGTAAAATTATTGTCCTACCAGTTATAACAGATAAAGCTCCTACTAATTCATACGTCATTCTTATGTTAGAAAAACCACCCCACCACGGGTCAAAAGAAATGTATTTATTGTCCCGCATACTGGTAATCCACTAACTTGTAGTGTGTGTAAAAGTTTTTAAAGCTTGTTCCCTGAAAAGGTTTGTCTCTACCGTGTTCACAAACAGCAGATTCGTACAATATCATCTCTCCTGGCTCAGCAAAAACTTCATACCACTGTCCGTCATGACCCTGTATATCTAAAGCCCAATCATCACCAAACTCTTTAGTTTGACAACCGCACTTTAAGTCTTTGTCTACAATAATAATAGTAGATATATGATGAGTAGCTATTCTATCAACGTGTTTTGCTAACGTAGCTCCCCTTTGATAAGACCTTATACCATATACGAAAGATGGTTCTAGTCTTGTTTTTGCCCACTCTTCATGTAACGGCATGAGCATTTTATGTATTTGAGTTCTAATATTTGGTATATGTTCAAAACTTAAAAGTGTGCTGCTTTCCGCATCAGTAACTATTGTATCTATAATACCTTCTTTTCCTGTAAAATGTTCTGCAACCTCTTTATCTTTTAACATGTGATATGAGTCTTGTATTATACCCCACACATCTTGAGGCACTTTAGCCTTCATAAATCCATTTTCTGTAAACCTAGGTATTTCATCTACAGTTTTAAATGTTTTTAAATTTGGATTTATATTTACAATCTTAGATTCTTGTTCTTTTTTTTGTGCTTCATGAAATTCTCTTGCAAGTCTTTCGTTTTCAGCCCCATTAAATTCTTTTTCTCTCCACCAGCTTGTAACTATGTATTTAGTTCCTTTAGTTACATCCATACCCTCATGCATAACGTCAGAAATACCATTACCATTATCATCCATGTTGCGCCAAACTACAGCTTTTCCTTTTTCTGGTTTTACAGTTTTGCCTAGGTTTGGAAAATCAGTTCCTCCACCTTCAAAACCATCATTTAGATACAACATAAAAGTGTGAGTTCTGTTTCCAGAATGCAAACAATGATTGTTATATGCATCACCTTGAAACCAATCTAAATGTGGTCTAAAATATTGACCTACTTCGTATTTTTGACCTTGTAATGTTTCGCCCCTTGCAACATCTATATCTAAATGAGCTGCAATCCTGTCTTTTAGAGCTTTTGGAAGTAACATATTATCGCCAAAATTAGAAGTGTAAGAAGTTCTACTATCTTCTATTTTAGAATTATCACTTCCACTTCCAGCAACTTGTGAACGAGTGTTTTGTTTTTCTATTAATTGTATAAATAAATCGCACTCATCATGAGTGAGAAAATTTGGTATTTCTGTGAACATTTGATTGTATTATATTTAAATATCATACTAAGTTAATCATTTTTTAATTACCAACGCAACTTGTGTATAGGTTCTGCTGGGACTGTACTCCTGACATTGCCTGAACTGTACCTCCTTGCGCACACACATACTCATAGGCGGCTGAACTATTTTTGTATTGAGCCTGTCCATAAGAATTGGTGTATGTAAATATCATGTAGCTAACTCCTGATTGTTTTTGAACCTCAACTCTATAAGAAGCTACAGCAGCTGGAGCTGGTGTTGGCGAAGGCTGCGGCGCTACTGGCTGAGGTGCAGGCGTAGGACTAGGTGTCGGTGCTACAGGCGCTGGCGTAGGACTAGGTGTCGGCTGCGGTGCAGGAGCGGGCGTTGGATTTGGTGTAGGCGCTACTGGTGTTGGTGCTGGCGTAGGATTAGGAGTAGGTGCTACAGGTGTAGGGTTCGGTGTAGGTGGTATATATATTGGACTAGGAGATGTTGGCGCAGGTCCTGAAGGACAAGACGATAGGTTTGTAATAGATGTGCCGTTCCAAACAACATAGAATCCATTTCCATCTGTGTAGTGCGTATCTTGTGCAGGATTTTGTCCCGCAGCATCATAATAAATTCCTGTTGAAGTAGCTAACTGTCCACCATCTATATAGAACATGTCATTTAAGTTGTCGCTACAAGCAGCCGAAGCGCTGTTTGCATTACCTAATCCAACATAGTTAAGATTTGCGACTGGCGCAGGTGTTGGTGCTGGCGTTGGGCTAGGAGTAGGTGCTGGTGTAGGGCTAGGAGTAGGGCTTCCAGTACAAGGAACAAGTGTGTTTGTTACAGTTAATCCTGCACCTACATGAGTGAAGGATGTACCACAAACAGTTATTGCATCTCCATAGAATACTGCTCCTGAAGTTGTTCCTCCACCACATTGCGTGTATGTGTATGAGTCATCTAATAATGGGTTTGAATTATTTGCAATGTCAAACTCATAGCACGGTATTGATGCTGGTGCTGGTGTTGGAGATGGATTAGGAATTGGAATAGGCGCTGGCGTTGGGGTAGGCGTAGGCGAAGGCGCTGGTCCTGGAATAGGTGTAGGCGTAGGTTGTGGGACAGGTGTAGGCACTACAGGTGTTACAGAAGGCGCAGGCGTTGGACTTGGTGTTGGATTTGGAATAGGCGCAGGCGTTGGACTTGGTGTTGGATTTGGAACTGGGCTAGGCGTTGGACTTGGCGTTGGAGTAGGAGTTGTTGCGCCACAATCAGTACAATCAGTGTAAGTTTCATATACAGTGTTTGTGCCTGATGGCTGTGTTAAACTTCCTATTTCTAAACAACCAGTCACTCCTGTAGCCTTCACAACACTTCCTGTATCTAAAGAAAAAGTGCTTCTTACAACATCATTAAAAGTGTTTGCACAATCATTAACAGTATAATACACATATCCTACAGAAGGAGCTGGCGTAGGTGCTGGAGTTGGTATTGGACTAGGATTTGGCGCAGGAACTGGACTCGGACTAGGTGTCGGAGTGGGTGTTGGAGTGGGTGTCGGCGTAGGTGTAGGGCTAGGAGTTGGACTAGGCGTAGGACTAGGTGTAGGACTAGGAGTAGGCGTAGGAGCGTCTTCTTGCTCACAGTAAAAAGCATGACCTCTCCATTCAATAACATCACCATCGTCCTCTGGCTCACATGTAGTACATGGACCTGCATCATAAACAGGCGGTATGTACCCTGGCTCGTTAGGGCTATTGATGGCTTGGTCTTGCTTTGGAAAGCCATTTACGTATTTTCTTATTTTACTGTACTTCTCTCCCATAATTAATTAATATGTCGTTGGCGCTGCAACTGGTGCAGGCGAAGACGTGCCTTTTGGGCATCCATTTATATCATCATAAGGTTTTATATAATCTGGGTCCGTAATCTTATTTTCCTTCACTTGTTGTGTTGGTTTTCCGTTTACGAACTTTCTTAATTTTGTATAATATTTTTTTCCTGTAAAGCTCATATTTATAAATTTTGTCCACCTCCTTGCATTACGTTTTTATAATAATATACAAGGTCTCCATCATCTTGTGGTTGTGTATTGTATGGGTCTGGAGAATCCCATCCTCCTGAACCGTCATAGAAAGCAAAGTCCCCACAGTCTATTTTAATTATGTCTTGTATAATACCATCATTGTCAATTTGCACAGCCAACCATGTTGTTCCTGAATGTGTTGTGTCAACATTGTATCTATCCATTGCATAATATTTATTATTACCAGCAAATCTAGTTCCATCTTTAGTTACTTGCGCACCTAACGATGTTGAAACTGATGAAGCTGTAACTTGTACTCTCATAACTATTGAGAATGCAGCTGTACATAACTCTCCAGCAGTTTGTCTAGGCGCACTTAAGTAGTAAGTCGAACCACCTCCAACTGGCGAAGGAACTGTTGGGGCAGGAACTGGCGAAGGAGCGGGTGTCGGCACAACACCTGAAACTGGCGCTGGGGTTGGGCTTGGTGTTGGTACTATTGTGCTTGGAGCAGGTACTGGCGTAGGCGCTGGTCCTGGAGCTGGAACGGGGTTAGGTACAGGAGCAGGTGTAGGTACAGGAACTGGCGCAGGTGCAGGAGCATTAGTAAAGCAGTCTGCTAAATCTGTAAAAGGAGGTATAAAATTAGGGTCTTCTGGCACGTTTGGTTTAACGTGTACAGTCCTTACTCCATTTTTTATGAGCCTCAGTGTTGTGTATATTTTACTTCCTGTATTTGCCATATTAACAAGTCATATATTTAACTGCGGTAACTATACCGTCATCATTAATTGTTACTAGCGAATGACTTCCGTTTCCATTAAAACTACTAGGGAAGGTACTCATTAAATATTCAAAGCCGTTTCCAGAGAAAGGTTGTCCATTGTAGCATAGTTGAGCTCCTAGTTGAGCATTTACGCTTCCAGGATAGTTCGATGTAACCGCCATAGTTATTGGGTAAGTCGTTGCCGCTCCTCCTCCAACCATTCCTCCGAAAGGTGATTGGCAGAAATAAGAACCATAGAATTTACCTTCACTTATGTAGTATATATTGGTTCCACAGTTAGCCGTTGGTGCCGCTACAGGTATAGGTGTTGGAGCGTTAGGAGTTGGTGTTGGTTGATTACAACTTGCGTAAGATGTAAACTGTTGTCCATTCCAATATCTTACAACTCCAGATTGAGCAAAATATTGTGGTTGCGATTTTGTATTACCCCATTCATCGTAATATACATTTGTTGATGTAGCTAATTGTCCTCCATCAATGTAGAATAAGTCAGCACCTAAATCATTACATGCAGACTCTGGAGTGTTTCCATGTCCTAGAACTACATACTGGTTTGAAGTAGGAGCAGGAACAGGCGCTGGCACTGGGGTAGGAGCGGGTGTCGGCGCTGGTTGTGGTGCGGGTGTTGGATTTGGAACTGGTGCAGGTGTAGGAATAACAACAGGTACAGGCGCAGGAGTCGGTGTTGGAGCTGGATTTGG
>MDTA01201423.1_pt1 | contig 11228 bp, 9 predicted proteins | sample 811151 | NCBI WGS metagenome assembly MDTA01 (sample SAMN05326648, study PRJNA326480) | marine metagenome | isolation source: seawater | place: Indian Ocean: South | collected 2010 | reverse complement strand
ACAGGTAAAAATTTTTTTTTGTAGATTAATCTTATAGGATGCTCAAATGAAGGTCCTTGTCTAAGATTAACTTTGTCACTTCTTAAAGTAAGATAATATTCATTTTGAGCATAAGATTGATTGAAAAATAAAAAAAAAAATAAAAAAATAATAATAATTTTAACCATGAAAAAGACTATTTTTACAATTTGGATTTTTAAGTAATTTTACTTTTCTGAAATCTGAGTTAAGTGCATTAAAAATCATTATGTTGCCATTAAGATTATTTTTAATACTTAAAATTGATTTTATAACTTCATTTGCTTGAAGTGAACCAGCTATTCCAGCTAAAGTTGTCATTATACCTTCCGACTCACAATTTAAATCTTCATTTGGAGACTCCGGCATAAAACATCTAAAACAAGGAGTTTTTTTTCTAAAATCAAAATTAAACAACTGACCGTCAAATCTATTTATTGCTGAGGAAATCAATATCTTTTTATATTTAATACAATAATCATTAATTAAAAGTCTAGTTTCAAAGTTATCTGTTCCATCACAGATTATAGGATAATCTCTTGCAATTTTATTAATATTTAATCTATTTATTTTCTGCGTGAACGTTTTAATAATTATTTTTTTATTTATTTCTCTAGCTACTTTTTTTGATACAGAGGTTTTATACTTTCCAATATCTTTTTTTGTAAAAAGTATCTGCCTACTTAAGTTTGATAATTCAATCTTATCATGATCAACTATTCCTAAGTTTCCTACTCCTGAATATGCTAAATATAAAATTAGCGGGCAGCCCAGACCTCCAGCGCCTATTATTAAAACCTTACTTTTGAATATTTTTTTTTGACCAGATATGCCGATTTTTTTAAGCATAAGTTGTTTGTAATATTTTTGAAAATCTGTGCTTTTAATTGAGGGTTTTCTCATTTGATAAAAAAGTTTCTACTATCCTTCTAGCAATAACTGAAGCTACAAATTTTTTAGAATTTTTTCTAATTTTTTCAGTTTTACCATTTTTATCAATAATTGTAACCTCATTTTGATCTTTATTAAAACCAAAATCACTTTTCGATATATCGTTTGCCACCATTATGTCACAGAATTTTTCTTCCATTTTTTTTGTTGAGTTTTTAATAAGATTTTCTGTTTCAGCTGAAAAACCAACCAGTAATTTAGGTCTAAATTTGTTATTTTGTCCCAAAAAACTCAAGATATCTACATTTTTTTCAATTTTAATTTCATCGAAATTTTCATTTTTTTTTATTTTATTTTTTTTAACAAAGGAAGGTTTGAAATCAGATACTGCAGCAGTACAAACAGCAATATCTACAGGTAAACTTTTTTTTACGGCTGATAGCATTTGGTTGCCAGATACTACTTTTTTAATCTTAATGTCTTTATTATAATTAATGTGCGTTGGTCCAGATACAAGAGTAGTTTTTATTCCCAGTCTTGATAATTCCAAAGCAATTTCATAGCCTTGCTTACCGCTGGACTCATTTGAAATATATCTTACTGGATCAATATATTCTTTTGTTGGCCCCGATGTAACTATTGCATTTATTTTTTTTCTTTTAAAAAAGTTTTTATTTTTAAAATATCTTTCTAAAAAAGATAAAATTTCTCTTGGACTTGACATTTTACCTTTACCATACTCTCCACAAGCCATTGTGCCATCCATGGGTCCAATAAATTTATAACCATATTCTACTAGAGATTTTAAATTTTTTTGAGTTGCTTTATGTAGCCACATTCTCACATTCATAGCTGGGGCCAGAAAAATTTCTCTATTTGATGCTAGAGCAATGGTAGATGCAAGATCATCAGCACTTCCCCTACTAAGCTTTGACATAAAATTTGCTGTTGCAGGAAGAACTAAGACTAAATCTGCCCATCGAGATAAAGCAATATGATCTATTTTACCTTTATTATTATCCTCAAACATTTCTTCAAAAACTTTGTTTTTTAAAAGAGATGAAACAGAAAGCGGAGTTACAAATTTTTTTCCACTTTTTGTAAGGACAACTTTTACTGAAGACTTTCTTCTTTGAAGCAACCTTATTAAATCCAAAGATTTATATGCAGAAATACCTCCACCAATTATTAATAAAATTTTTTTATTTTGTAAGCTCATTATTAATTAAAATACTATAAACAATCCTATTACAATACCTAAAAATATTATAATCATATTGTTTCTCATATTTGTCATTTTTAGTTCTTCCATCTCCATATTTTTACTACCGTCGACATACAAATTAAGCTTTCCCTCTGCTAACATTTGAAGTGCAATATTTGCTTTATCCATGACATCTGGTAAATCTGGTATTTTCTCTAAAACCTCCTTTGATACTTCAATAGTCCTTTTGATTTTAGACTCAGGACCTTTTTCGCTTTTTATCCAATCCTCTAGAATTGGTTTTGATACCTCCCAAATATTTGTTTCAGGATTCAATTTTCTTGCAACACCTTCGACTGACACCATCGTTTTTTGCAGAAGAAGCAATTGGGTTTGAGTGTGCATATTAAATTTTTCAGTAATATCAAATAATTGTGCTAATAAGTTCCCTCCGGATATATCCTTAACTGATTGCCCAAATATTGGTTCACCAATTGATCTCAAAGCCTGTGCAAAATCGTCTTTAGAGGTACTTTTAGACACTAATCCTGCTAGAAAGTGTACTTCAGCTACTTTTACATAATCTCTTTGAATAAAACCATAAAGAATTTCCGCCAAATACTTCTTGTTATTTTTATCTAACCTCCCCATTATTCCAAAATCTATTGGCATAATATTTCCCTCTTTGTCGACGAACAAATTTCCCTGGTGCATATCTGCATGAAAAAAACCATCTCTTACAGCTTGTTTTAAAAAAAGCTGAATTAAATTTCTTGCTAATTTTTTGAGATCTACATTTGATTGCTTTAAAACTTCGATATCTCTTATTGGAATTGCATCAATTTTGTCCAAAGCAAGAGTTTCTTTTGAGGTATAGTTCCAATAAATTTTTGGAACTTTTATAAAATTATCATTTTTCGTATTTTCGTATAGTTCGCTGGCTGCAGCAGCTTCAAATCTTAAGTCCATCTCAACATTTGTGATTTCTTTTAACAAATGAATAACTTCAACCAATTTTAGTCTTTTGGTTTTTTTAAAAATACTTTCAATCAAAAAAGCCAAAAACATAAGTGCATCAAGTTCTTCATTAACAATTTTATGTATATTTGGTCTTAATATTTTTAAAGCAATTTCTTTTTCAGACTTATCAAATTTTATTTTTACAAAATGAACTTGTGCAATAGAAGCAGCCGCGATAGGCTCTCCTATTGATATAATATCATCATAAAACTTTTGCCCAATTCCTTTTTTTATAATACTTTTTGTCTCGTTCGTGCTAAAAGCAGGTAATTTATCTTGTAGCTTTTCCAATTTTTTTGCAATTTCCTCTCCTATTATATCTGGTCTAGTCGCCAAGAATTGACCAAGTTTTATAAAAGTTGTACCCATACCTTGCAAAGCTTCACACAATTTTTCACCTGATGATTTTTCTGAATTTTCAATTTTATTATTCGAACCAAAAGAAAATACAAAAAAAATAAACTTAAATATCTTTGGTAAAGGCTTAACTTCATCTAAAACTTCAGTGGCACCAGAAACTGATAATTTTCTCAAAATTTTAAATAAATTAAAGATTTTTTTTAACATGATTATATTTTCCAACCAGAATGAATTGCGGCTATTCCCCCTGAAAGATTTCTATACTCAACTTTTTCGAATCCATTATTTTGAAAAATTTCTAAGAGCTCTTCTTGCCCATAAAACTCTTCTATGCTTTTAATAAGATATTCATAAGGCTCAGACTTTCCTGCAATATACTTACCAATATAAGGGATTGATTTTGAATAAAGTTTATAAATTTTTTCTAGCGTCTCATTCTCTACTTTTGAAAATTCTAGACATAATATTCTTCCTCCAGTTTTCAAAACTCTTCTAGCTTCTTTAAGTGCCGCATTAATATCAGAGAAATTTCTTATTCCAAAACTCACAGAATACACGTCAAAGGTTTCGCTTTTAAAAGGTAACTTTTCAGCCGCTGAACTATTCCATTTAATTTTATCAAATTTTTTTAATTTAATTTTTCCCTTGTTAAGCATTTGTTCATTCGGTTCGACACAAGTTACTTCGCCCTCAAATTGAATTCTCTTAAGGAAAGATCTTGCAACATCTCCTGTCCCCGAGGCCACATCAAGTAAATGATCACCTTTTTTAGGGTTCATCCAATCAATTAGTCTATCTTTCCACAAACGATGAACACCTAAGGACATTAAATCATTCATAATGTCATACTTATCAAAAGCATCATCAAAAACCCTTTTATCCGTTCTGTTTTAGTCCTTTTTATATTTTTCATTTTTTAACAATGTTATATGCCATAAATAATTAAATATTGACCCAAATATTTCAAAGATATATATGTTGCACTCATGCCAAATACTAAATCAGCCATTAGAAAGGTCAAAAAAGTAAGAAAACAAACCCTTTTAAACAAATATTGGAAAAGAAGGTATAAGCTAGCCATTAAAAAGATGGAAGGTATTTTGCAAAAAAAGGATGCAAAAGAAGCCAAAAAATACTTTTCAAAGTTTCAATCTGAACTTTTAAAATCGGCAAAAAAAGGACGAATAAAAAAACAAAATGTTTCAAGAAAAATTTCTCGAATTTCAAAAAGAATAAAAAATATCAATAGCTAGTTGTAATCAATTAAGAGTTGTCACAAATCTAAATCTAAAAATAAATATCTAAATCTAGAATAATTACATTTCAAGTTGAATTTTATTTTATTTCAATCTGTGCGGTTATTTTTTTTAATTAATTTTTTTTTTAAATTTATTTTAAAATACAACCCACAGAGATTGAAATAAAAAAAAAAAAGATATAAAAAAATTCTTTCAAAAAAAAAATCATGGATAAAAAATCTTTAAAAATTGAAACCTCAAGTTTGTCCGAGGAAAATCTTTTGCAATGGGACAGGGTACAAGAAAACTTGAAAGAAAATTTGGGTTTGCAAATATACACTAGTTGGTTGAAAAATATAAAACTAATAAAAGAATATAATCACTATGTGGTTCTTGGAGTTCAAACAAGATTTTTTAGAGATTGGATAACTTCTAGATATGCGGATAAAATATTAGATGAAATCAAAAAACATAAATTAAGCATTAACAGAATTGAATTTAAAATTCAGGAAGAGAGAACAGATAGCAAGACTATATATTCCCAAACGCCACAAAACAATGTTTCAGATATTAAAGACTCAATTTTAAATTATAATAGATTAAATCCAAATTTAAATTTTGAAAACTTTGTCTTAGGTGAAAGCAATAAATTAGCCTACTTATCGGCTCAGAAAATTTGTACTCAGCTCTCAAGATATAACCCACTTTTTATTTATGGAGGAGTTGGTCTTGGAAAAACGCACCTTATAAATTCAATTGGACTAAAGTTGAGCGAAGAAAATAATGTTATGTTTATTTCTGCAGAAAGATTCATGTACCAATTTATCAAATCAATAAAAAAGAATGAAATGGTAAGTTTTAAAGACTTTTTTAGAAAAGCTAACGTATTTATTATTGATGATATACAGTTCATTAGAGGCAAGGAAGGACTTCAAGAGGAATTTTTTCACACCTTTAATAGCTTGTTTGACAAGAGCTCTCAGATCGTAATATCTTCAGATCGCGCGCCAAATAAACTTGATAGAGTTCAGGATAGAATAAAATCTAGATTATCTGGAGGACTAGTAGTTGATATAGGGAATCCAGACTATGAGCTCAAACTAAAAATTCTTAAAAAGAAAATAACCGAATTTGAAAACACTTTTAAAGAATACCCAAATTTAAACGAAGATGTAATAAATTATCTTGCGAAGGACTCAAACTCAAACATCAGAGAACTCATAGGTGTTTTCAATAGAATTGTTGCTTTTAGCAAGATGAGTAAAAAACAACTAAATGTAAATGACTGTAAAATTATTTTGAAAGATGTTTACAAAAGTAGCAAAATAATAACAATTGAAAAAATTCAAAATGTAACATCAAATTTTTTCAGCATAAATCTTCAAGAAATGCTTTCACAGAGAAGATCAAGACCATTGGCAAGACCAAGACAAATTGCGATGTATCTTGCAAAGAAATTGACAACAAGATCATTACCAGAAATTGGTAGAAAGTTTGCAAATCGAGACCACACAACGGTTATTCATGCAGTGAAGACAATAGACAAACTCTCGCAAAACAATGAGGAAATTAAAAAGAACGTTGAAGAGATTAAATCAATCATTTTAAGCGAGTAAAATGCATTTTCAAATTAAACGAGATACACTGCTTAAATCGCTTAATATTGCCCATAATATTATTGAAAGAAAAAATACCTTGCCAATTCTCTCAAATGTCTTGTTAGATATAAAAGGAAATAAACTAAGTATTGTAGCTACAGATCTAGATTTAGTATTTTACGATGAAATTACGGATCTAAAAGTTACTAAAGAAGGTAGCACAACAACTTCTGCAACCGTCCTTCATGATTTACTAAGAAAATTACCATCTAATTTAGATATTATTTTTAATCTCAAAGATGAGAACAAATTAAATATTTCTGCTGAAAATTCAAAATTTAATTTGTTGTGCTTGCCAGTAGATAATTTTCCAAATTTTTCAGATAATTTCGAAGACAAAGGTTTAATTTTAAATAAAAAAGATTTCTTATCATTATTAAATAAAACAAAAATTTCTATGTCAAACGATGAAACCAGGCATTATCTTAATGGTATATACATCCACACTACAGAGGCCAAAGGTAAGTTTTTTTTGACTGGAGTAGCAACAGATAGCCATAGATTGTCATCAAGCAGCATGCCAATAGAAAATTCATCGAATTTCAAACCATTTATTCTGCCTAAAAAAACCGTTTTTCAATTATGTAGTCTTCTAGAAGATAGCGATGAAAATATTACACTTAATTCAACTGATACAAAAATTCAATTTAAAATAGGTAATTCAAAAATAATTTCGAAAATTATAGATGGAAAATTTCCAGATTATCAAAAAGTAGTTCCAAAAAATAATTCAAAAATTTTAACAGTAAACGCAAAGAATTTTATAAATTCAGTTGAAAGGGTTATAACAGTATCCATAGATAGAAAAGAAGGAGTCAAAATCACTTTAGACAAAAATAATATACAGCTATTTGTCAACAGTTCTTCGTCGGGAGAAGGCAAAGAGATTTTGAAAGCTAATTACGGCTCAGAGCCACTTACAGTCAGTTTTAATTCGAGATATCTATTAGATATTGCTTCAGAAATAGAGAATGAAAGCATTACTTTAAATTTACAAGATGCTGTTTCACCTGTCTTAATCTTAGATAATTCCGACAAACAGAGCTATTTTGTAATTATGCCAATGAAAATTTGAAAAATATCATATCTTACAAAATAAATTTAAATTACTTAAAATTTTCCTTATCTACCAATGCTAATTTCCGCTCCAGGTTTTGGGTCATTTTCTATAATCGATAAAAAATGTTATAATTAATTTTCCGTAAAAATTATGAATGCCACAAAAAATCAAAATTCTGGAGATAACTACAAAGCAGATTCAATAAAAGTCCTTAAAGGCCTGGAAGCTGTTCGTAAAAGACCAGGAATGTATATTGGAGATACAGACGACGGTTCAGGTTTACACCATATGGTATTTGAAGTAGTAGACAATTCCATTGATGAAGCAATTGTAGGTTTTTGTAAAAATATAACGGTTGTGATGCATAAGAATAATTCAATAACAGTCGAAGACGATGGAAGAGGCATACCTGTTGATATGCACAAAGGGGAAAAAAAGTCAGCAGCAGAAGTTATAATGACACAATTACATGCTGGCGGTAAGTTTGATCAAAATTCCTACAAAGTTTCTGGAGGCTTGCATGGAGTTGGTGTCTCAGTAGTTAATGCCTTGTCTCAAAAACTAGATTTAACTGTTTATAGAGATGGAAAAGAATATTTTTTATCTTTTGAGAATGGAAAAACAAAAAATTCTTTAAAGTTTATAAAAAAAACAACAAAATCAGGTACAAAAATTAATTTTTTTCCTTCAAAAGAAATTTTTTCATCAACTAAATTTAGTACATCAATTTTACAAAAAAAAATGAGAGAATTAGCTTTTTTAAATAAGGGTTTAAAAATCTTATTAATTGATGAAACAGGTACTAAAAATAAATCTTACGAAAATAAATATGATGGAGGAATACAAGAATTCGTATCATTTATAGATCAAAAAAAATCATCATTGATTAACAAAAATGATAAACCAATCTTTAAAAAACCGATTTATATTAAGGGAGAAAAAAAAGAGGTAATTGTTGAATGTTCACTTCAGTGGAACTCAGGTTTTTCCGAGGATGTTTTGGCGTTTACTAATAATATTCATCAAAAGGATGGTGGAACACACTTACTTGGTTTTCGAAGCGCATTAACAAGAATTATAAATAAATATGCTTCTGAAAAAAACCTTAATAAAAGAAATAAGGTAACTATAGGTGGTGAAGATATTAAAGAAGGATTGACAGCCGTTTTATCAATTAAAATGCCAGATCCAAAATTTTCATCTCAAACTAAAGATAAATTAGTCTCTTCCGAAATAAGAAACATTGTTGAGACTATAGTTAGTGAAAAAGTAACAACTTGGTTTGACCAGAATCCTTCAGTAGTAAGATCTATACTAGATAAGGTTTTGCAAGCTGCTCTTGCCAGAGATCTAGCAAGAAAAGCAAGAGATAGTGTAAGAAGAAAAGGTACTTTAGAATTATCGGGCCTTCCTGGAAAACTTGCTGATTGTCAAATTTCCAAAATGGAAGGTACGGAATTATTTATTGTAGAGGGAGACTCAGCAGGCGGATCAGCAAAACAAGGAAGAAAAAGAGAATTTCAAGCAGTACTTCCACTTAGAGGAAAAATTTTAAATACTTATATAAATGAAAATAAAAAAAGAAATGGATTAAATGGAAATGAAAATAAAACTTTATCTAAAATGATGTCTTCAAATGAGATTGTTACGTTAATAAACGCCCTTGGCACAGGTTATAAAGATTTTAGTTTAGAGAACCTTAGATATGAAAAAATTATCATAATGACCGATGCCGATGTAGATGGGTCACATATAAGAACTTTATTACTGACTTTTTTTAATAACCAGCCTTTTAACGAATTGATCGAAAAGGGCCATTTATATTTGGCACAACCTCCGCTTTTTAAAATAACAAAATCGGGAAAAAGCACATATATTAAAAATGAAAAAGATTTAGAAAAATACATTTTAAATTCATCTGAAAACGGTTCAAAAAAACTTAAGAAAGCTGATCTCGAAAGTTATATAAATGAGCAAAAGAAAAAACTAAGTATACAAAGATTCAAAGGTCTTGGCGAAATGAATCCTGATGAACTTTGGAAAACTACTCTTGATCCTGAAAACAGAACTTTATTAAGAGTTGATTATTCAAAAGGAACTAAAGAAAAATCAAAAGAAGATCAGAATATTATTAAGATTTTAATGGGCGACGAAGTAGCGCCAAGAAAAGACTTTATAACTGAAAAAGCCCTAGAAGTAGAGAACCTAGATATTTAAATAAATGAAATTATCCGATCTCCTCAAATATGATGAGGACTTAAAGTTAGAGAAAAAAACAGTAATAATTTTGAGATGGATAGCCTTAATAGGGCAACTAATAACAATATACGTAGTACATTTTTTTGTAAAATTTGATCTTCCATTAATTTTCTGTTCATTAACAATTTTTTTTGGAGGAGTTACAAACATTTTTGTACAATTTGGAATTAATAAAAATCAACTAAATAATACAGAGTCAACGATACTATTATTTTATGATGTTATACAATTAGCAGTATTACTTTATTTAACCGGAGGTGTAACAAATCCCTTTATTATTTTTCTTATCGTGCCAGCTATAATATCTTCAACATTATTAAATTTATCTAGTACTTTTTTCTTGTCATTTATTACATCAATAGCTTTGTTATTGCTTACCTTCAATTTTTTACCTTTACCAAGTGATGGAAATTTACATTTTCATGTACCTGATTTCTATATTTTATCAATTCCAGTATCTCTTACTATTGTATTGATTTTTTTAAGTTATTTTGGCTTTCGTTTTGGATACGAAGCAAGAAAAAGGGGTAATGCACTAAGTAGGTTAGAACTTATTTTAGCAAAAGAACAAGAGCTAGAGTCGATTGGCCATCAGGCAGCTGCAGCAGCGCATTCATTAGGCACCCCATTATCGACAATAACTGTAATTGCGAAAGAACTAAAAAAAGAAAATGTTAAAAGCAAGGAATTTAATGATGATATTGATACTTTATTAGAACAAGCAAGAAAATGTGGAACAATATTAAAAAAAATCTCTCAAAACAAAATAGTAGAAGATGATTATATGATTAATGTATCATTACAAGATTTGCTTAATGAGATATCAACTTCATTTGAAGAAATTTCAGAAAAGAAAATAAATTTAAATTTGGCCAAGACAAGTAAAAAAATTCCTATTAAAAGATCCCCGGAAATTACTTATGGAATTCGAAATTTTGTAGGTAACGCAGTTAAATTTTCTAAAAAAAATATTAATATCGATTTATATAGTGAAGATGGCAAAACTAGAATTGAAATTTCAGATGATGGTCCTGGATTTCCAGACGATATTTCTAAAATTATTGGCGAACCTTATATCGCTTCAAAAGTAAAAAAATATAAATCTAAATCAGGCCTAGGTTTAGGAACTTTCATAGGAAAAACATTGTTAGAAAGAAAGAAAGCAGAAATTGAATTTTCTAAATCTGAACTTGGTGGAGCTTTAGTAGAAATAACTTGGAAAAACTCAGATTTAATAGCAAAACAATAATTATATTGGTTCTTGTTGAGTCAAACAATGTATCGTTCCAAAGCCCCATACCAAAATTGAACAATCTATTTGTATTATTCTTCTATTTTTAAAATGTTTTTTAAATATTTTTAAGATAATTTTGTCTTTAGGATCATTAAAAGACGGAACTAGAACAATTTTATTAGCAATGTAAAAATTAAGGTAGCTTGCAGGCAATCTAATACCATCGATAAATTTTGGATTTGGCATAGGTATTTGTATAATTTTGAATTTTTCATTATTTTCTTTT
>MDTA01103927.1_pt1 | contig 11228 bp, 10 predicted proteins | sample 811151 | NCBI WGS metagenome assembly MDTA01 (sample SAMN05326648, study PRJNA326480) | marine metagenome | isolation source: seawater | place: Indian Ocean: South | collected 2010 | reverse complement strand
GAAACAGTATCTGTAATAATTCAAGTTATTTCATTTAAGCTTACTGGTAAAAGAATTTTTAAGATGGCGCCAATCCATCATCACTTTGAGCAAAAAGGTTGGGCAGAATCCACTATCGTTATTAGATTTTGGATAATTGCAATAATTTTAGCTCTAGTTGGATTAGCGACACTAAAATTACGATAGTGAATGTCCAAAGATTTAAATTTAAAAAAGTTATCATTTTTAATTTACGGCCTGGGCGCTACTGGTCAATCAGTAATCAGATATTTTAAAAAAAAGAAAGTAAAAAACTTTTTAATCTGGGATGATAAAATAAAAAAAAAAAAGGATAATCAAATTATTAATTTTTCCAGTCTTAAAAAGGTATTGATAAACGTAGATTACATAATTTTAAGCCCAGGAGTCAGTTTATTTAAGTCGAAACACAAGAAAGAATTAAAAAAATTCGAAAAAAAAATTATAACTGATATAGATTTATTATACTTATTTGAAACTAATTTTAGATCAATTGTGGTGACTGGAACAAATGGAAAATCTACAACTTGTAAAATTATATCTCATTTACTTAATAAAAATAAATATAATGTTAGATTAGGCGGTAACATTGGGAAACCAATATTGGACCTGCAAACTAAACAAAAAATTTATTTTGTTATAGAGGCTTCTTCGTTTCAACTTTCTCACTCTAAATTTATAAAACCTGATTTTGCTATACTTTTGAATTTAACAATTGACCATCTTGATTGGCATGGATCGATGAGAAACTATATTTTTTCTAAAATGAAAATTTTTAAACTCCAAAAAAAAAATAATTATGCTTTTATAAATCAAGACTTAAGAAACTTGTTTAAAAAACAAAAATACTCATCAAAATTAGTAAGTATAAATTCACATGAGTACAAAAAGATAAAACCAAGAATTCTTAATGAATATCTAAAAACTAATGCTAATGACGAAAATATGAAATATGTTTACTCATTATCAAAAATTTTAAGAATAAGCAAAGCCGCATTCATCAAATCTATGACTTCTTTTAAAGGATTGCCACATAGATACGAAATTTTTTTAAAAAAAAAGAATATAACTTTTATAAATGACTCTAAAGCAACTAGTTTGAAATCTTCAGAATCAGCTTTGTCTAACAGTAAAAATATATATTGGATAGTTGGAGGTCTTCCCAAGTACAAGGATCAAATTAAATTAGAAAAAGTAAAGAAAAATATAATTTGTTCATATATAATCGGAAAAAGCACTCATACATTTAAAAAGAAACTTAATGGAAAAATTAAATTTAAGATATGTAAAAATATTGGGACAGCACTCTTAACAGTTAAAAATGATATAAAGTCTCACAAAAGTGAAAATTGTAAAATTCTTTTTAGTCCAGGTGCCGCATCATTTGATCAATTCAAAAATTTTGAAAAAAGAGGAGATGAATTTAAAAGGTTGAGTAAAAAATATGCAAAAAAAATTAATTAATTTTGAATTTAAAGAATTCTGGAGAAATTTAGATAAAAATATACTTGTGGGATTTTTAATACTGTTTTTTTTGGGGCTTTTTTTTTCATTTTCTTCGACCTCTTCTTTAGCTGGGGAAAGATTGAATAAAACGTACTATTTTTTTTTTTCAAAACATTTAATTTTTACGTTATTAGCCCTTACAGTGATGTTTTTTATTTCTGCAGTACAAACATCTTTATTAAAACATTTTATTATTCCAATTTTTGTAATGATTTTTATCCTCTTAATATTAGTGCCAATAATTGGACTCGAAGTTAAAGGTGCTAAACGATGGTTAGATTTAAAATTTTTTAGATTACAACCTATTGAACTTTTAAAACCTTTCTTTATTTTAATTACAGCTAAAATATTAACTTATAAAAATATAAATAATTCTCAAATCAAATACTTTTTTAGCTTTTTATTATTAGTATCTATAATTATACTTTTAATTGATCAGCCAGATCTTGGACAATCAATCTTAATAATCGGTAGTTGGATTGCAATGGTATTTGTCTCAGGAGTCAACATTGCTTATATTTTTAGTTTTCTAATTATATTTATCTCTTTTGTTTCTGGTATTTTATATTTAATGCCAGAAAAATTTGGATATATCATTAACCGCCTTACTACTTTTTTCGACCCTACTAAAGGGGATAACTTTCAGTCAATTAAAGCTTTGGATGCGATCAAGCAAGGCGGGCTTAAGGGGCAAGGAATGGGTGAAGGTACATTAAAAGACAGTGTGCCAGAGGCACACACAGATTACATAATTGCTATTATTTCTGAAGAGTATGGTTCAGTTATCTCTATTATAATAATTACAATCTTTTTATATATATCTTTTAGAATTATTAAAAATTGTGTTTCTATAAAAGACGAATTTTTAAAACTATCTTTATGTGGTTTAGCTTCACTTCTAATTTTTCAAACATTTATTCACATAGGGGTTAATACGAGTTTACTACCAACTACAGGAATGACACTTCCGTTTTTAAGTTATGGAGGTTCATCCTTAATTGGAAGCGCTATTTTAGCAGGCTTAATTTTGAATTATACAAAGATAAAACTGGATATAGATGCCTACAATTAAAAAAATATTAATAGCAACTGGTGGCACAGGAGGCCATATATTTCCAGCTTATGGCTTGGCTAAAAATTTTTTAGATAAAAAAATAGATGTTATAATAACTTCAGACGAAAGAGGCATGAGATATTTAAAAGACTTTCCTGACCTAAAAGTTATTAAGATTAATTCCTCAACAATTAGTAACAAAAATTTATTTAGATTTATTCAATCAATATTTTTAATTTTTTTTTCGTTTTGTAAATCACTTTTTTTATTAATTGAAAAAAAACCTAATTTAATTTTCGGCATGGGAGGATATTCATCATTTCCCGTTTGTTTAGCCTCAAAGTTAATAGGTATACCTTTTATAATTTATGAAAATAATTTACATATTGGTAAAGCTAATAAATATTTATTACCATTTGCAAAAAAAATTATTGTCTCATATGAAGAGTTAGAAGGAGTTCCACTTAAACACCATAAGAAAGTAAACGAGGTAGGAAATATTATTCGTGAAGAAATAATAAAATTTCCTATAAAATCAAGAGTTGAGTCTAGCAAAGAAAAACTAGCAATACTAGTTTTAGGGGGCAGCCAAGCCGCTCAAATATTTGCCGAAAAACTCCCAGATATATTTGAAAAGTGTATTAAATCAAATATAAATTTGAAAATCTTTCAACAATGTCTAAAAACTCAAAACGATAACCTAGAAAATTTTTATCAAAAATTAAATATTGATTATGAAATATTTAATTATAGTAAAAATATTATTAAATATTTCTCGATGACTGACTTAGCAATCACTCGATCCGGATCTTCCATGATGGCAGAGCTTTTGAATGCCAGAATTCCTTTTATTTCAGTTCCACTACCGTCTTCAGCAGATAACCATCAATTAAAAAATGCTATTTATTACGAAAAAAAAGGATATAGCTACTTAATTGAAGAGAAGTACTTGGATACAAAATTATTCGAGTTAATTAAAAAAATTAATGATGAAAAATTATTGGTTCAAATTATAAAAAAACAAGAGCAGTATTCTGATAAATCAGTTTATAAAAATATTAATAATATAATAAATGAAATAACTAATGAAAAATATTAGAATAGGACAAAAAGAAATAATTCACTTTATAGGCATTGGTGGGATTGGAATGAGCGGTTTAGCTCAAGTCATGAAAACAATGGGTTTTAAAATTCAAGGAAGTGATCAAAGCAAAAATAAAAGCACTATGAACTGTACAAAAGTAGGAATTAAAGTATTTATAGGTCATTCACAAAATAATATAAAAGATGCTACAATAGTTGTTAAGTCCTCAGCTATCAAAGAGTCAAATGTAGAACTAAAGTTTGCAAAAAAAAAGAAAATCCCAATTTATTCAAGGGCAGAGGTACTAGCTAATGTAGTTTCTTTAAAAAAAAATATTATTATTACTGGCTCCCATGGCAAAACAACAACAACTTCTTTAGTAGCTAAAATTTTATCTGATCAAAGATTAGACCCAACTATTATTAATGGTGGAGTCATAAATTCTTTCAATAGTAATGCTAAATTAGGAAAAGGTGATTGGGCAATTTTAGAGGCCGATGAGTCCGATGGCAGTTTCTTGAAACTTCCAATTAATTATTCGATAGTCACCAATATAGATTATGAACATTTAGATTTTTACAAAAATTATAAAAATTTAGAAAATGCCTTTATTCAATTTTTGAATAAGACACCACCTATAGGAAAGTCATTAATTTGTATAGATAATAAAAATATTAAAAAGATATTACCTAAAATTAAAAATAAAAACATATTAACATATGGTTTTGATAATAAATCAAATTATAGGATTAGTAATGCAAGATATAATGTTGGATTCTCACTATTTGATTTAGAATATAAAAAAACAAATAATGATAGAATTAAAATAAAGAATATAAACTTAAAATTAATTGGCAGGCATAATATACTAAATGCTGCAGCTTCAATTGCTGTATGTTTAAATTTAGGTATAAAAAAAGATATTATCAAAAAGGCATTAAAAAACTTCTCTGGAGTACAAAGAAGGATGACTAAAATATTTACAAGAAATAAAAATGAATTTTTTGATGATTATGCTCATCATCCTACTGAAATAACATCAATTTTAGAAGGACTGAAAAATATTTATTCTGATCGAAAGATTATCACAGTATTTGAGCCTCATAGATATTCTAGAGTATTATCTCTAAAAAAATCGTTCTCAGAGTCTTTCAAAGGGTCAGACCTTGTTTTAATTAGCCCCATGTACGCAGCAGGTGAAAAGAGAAATTCCAATTTTAATATGGTAAATTTTGCAAAATTGATTTCAAAAAATTCAAAAACACAAGTTGTATTAGTAAACAATCAAAAAGAATTATCAAATTTTTTCAAAAAAAATTTAATTAGTGATGAAATAATAATTGGAATGGGAGCTGGCTCTATCTCTCAATGGATGAGAGAGCTAGAATTCAACTTATGAGCCTAGATATTCAGTCTTTAAAAAAGCAATTTGGTAAAAATCTAATTTTTAATGAGAATTTGTCAAAATACAGTTGGTTTAATTTAGGTGGACCAGCAGAAATTTTTTTTAGACCGGACAGCAAAGAACAATTAATTAATTTTTTGATTGAAACCAAAAAACGCAGGTTAAGTATGAAAGTAATTGGGGCTGGATCTAACACTCTAATTAGAGACAAAGGAGTCAAGGGTACAATTATAAAATTAAGCTCAAAATTTTCTTTTATAAAGATGTTAACAAAAGATACTATTGAAGTTGGAGCCGCTACATTAGATAGAAAAATTTCAGATTTTGCCATGGAAAGTGGTATTGGAAACTTCGAATTCTTATCATGTATTCCGGGGTCTATAGGTGGATCAATAACAATGAACAGCGGGTGTTATGGAACAGATATTTCTGAAATTCTTCTCTCTATTAAAGTAATAAATGATATGGGAATTGAAAAAGAAATTAAAAAAAATGAAATTAAATTTTTGTACAGAGGAACTAATATACCAGAAAATTATATAATTTTATCAGCGGTTTTAAAAGGAAAAATCTCAACAAAAGAAGAAGTTTATAAAAAACAAGAAAAGCTAATTAAAAAAAAAGAAGAAACTCAACCTAAAAGACTCAAAACCGGAGGAAGCACTTTTAAAAATAGTACTAATAAAAAAGCATGGGAATTAATCAAAGAGTCTGGCTGCGATAAATTAAATATAGGCGACGCTAAAATTTCTGAAAAACATTGTAATTTTTTCATTAATAACGGAAACGCAAAAACTGCAGATATTGAAGAACTTATTAACAAAGTTAAAAAACAAGTGCATTCTAAAACAGGTGTGACTCTCGAACTTGAAATAAAGATAATTGGTGATGAAATATAAAAAAGTTTTAGTAGTGTTAGGAGGCTCGTCAGGTGAAAGAGAAGTAAGTCTTGATAGCGGAAGGGCTTGTGTGAAAGCATTAAAAAAAAAAGGATACAAAGTTTCAATATTTGATCCAAAAAAAAAACCCTTAAATTTGATAGATAAAAATAAAGTTGACGTAATTTTCAACGCTTTACACGGTAAAGAAGGCGAGGACGGCATTGCTCAAAGTTATTTTGAATATTTAAAAATACCTTACACTCATTCAGGTGTTATTAGTTCTCATAATGCTATGAATAAAGTAATTTCTAAAAAAATATTTAAGAAAAACAAAATTAAATCCCCAAAATACTTTGTTCTTGAAAAAGAAAATTTCAACGCAACTAAATTTAAATTTTTTTTAAAAAAAAAAAACTTGTTATTTCCCTTAGTTGTTAAACCCACTAATGAGGGTTCAAGTATTGGAGTTAAAATATGTAATAATAGTCAAAATTTGATTTCTAAAATAAGATTACTTTTTAAGTCACACAAAATATTAATTTTGGAGCCTTTTATAGGTGGCCAAGAAATTCAAGTTGCAATACTGAATGGCAAACCCTTAGGCGCAATAGAACTTAAACCAAAGAGAAAATTTTATGATTATAAAGCCAAGTATTCTAAATCTGCTAATACAAAACATATTATGCCAGCTAATTTAAATAAACCAAAATATAATGAAGTGATGAGAATAGCAAAAAAAGCTCATATTGCTCTCGAATGCAAAGGAGTTACAAGGTCTGATTTTAAATTTTATAAAAATAAATTCTATCTTTTAGAAATCAATACACAGCCAGGTATGACAAGTTTATCGCTTGTACCAGAAATAGCTAACTATAAAGGGATATCATTTGAGGATCTAATAGAAAAGATTTTACTTAATGCAAGCACAAATAGATGAAAAACCGACTTTTAGGATTAATTCTTTTATTTATAATTTTTACTACATATACTCCAAACTTCAATTTTAGCACTGATTCAAATTTAAATATAAAAAAAATAATAATAGAAAAAAATTATATAATTTCTACTAATAAAATTCTGAAAAAACTTAATTTTTTATTAAATGAAAATCTTTTTTTAATAAATCTTGACGAAATCCAAAATTCTTTAAAAGATGTAGATTTTATAGAAAGTTTTAGCATTAAAAAGATATATCCTAATACTATTAAAATTATTGTAACTGAAAGAAAACCCATCGCCATTTTACAAAACAAAAAAAAAAAATTTTATATATCAGATAAAGGAGATACAATCGACTTTAAAAAAATAAAATTATTCGAAAGTTTGCCATTGGTTTTTGGAGGAGAAAATGAATTTTATACTTTTTATAATGATATTTTAAGTATTAATTTTCCAATGAATACAGTTGAAAAATTTTATTTTTTTGAATCTGGTAGATGGGACATAATATTAAGAAACAAAAAGATAGTAAAATTACCTATAGAAAATTACTTACCAAGTCTTAAAAATTTTTTATTATCCCAAAATAATAATAACTTTGATAAGTATAAAACATTTGACTATAGAATTAAGGATCAACTTATTTTAAACTAATACATGCAATTTGATTCTCCAATTCTCATAGTAGAGATAAATTATTCTAACTATGTATTTGTAGCAGCTAAATATAACGAAGATCAAAAATTAAAAATTATTGAAAAAATAATTACATCTAATGATGGCATAAGTAAAAATAGATTTACCAATATAAATGAAGCACAAGAATGTATTAAAAATAATATATTAATACTAGAAGAAAAATTGAGTTATGTTTTTAAGGATGTAATAGTCTTAATTGATAATTTTGACATCACATGCTTAAATTTTTCTGGTTTTAAAAAATTAAATGGTTCTCAATTAATAAAAGAAAATATTACTTATATATTAAATTCACTAAAATCTAGTGTTATAGAAAATGAAAAAGATAAAACAATTTTGCAAATTTTTAATTCAAAAAGTATTCTTGATGGTCAAGAAACTGAAAACTTACCGATAGGACTTTTTGGTGATTTTTATAATCATGAACTTACATTTTTTTTAATTCAAAACAATGATTTAAAAAATATTAAAAGTTTATTTAGTAAAAATAATTTAAATATTGAGAAGATATTAATAAAAAAGTTTGTAGAGGGAGCTCAATTAGTAAAACAGAATAATGGTAATGACAAATTTCTTTTAATAAAGATAAATGAAGATGTTTCCCAAATAAATCTATTTGAAAATTCTTCTTTTCGGTTTAAGGAAAATTTTGATTTTGGGTCAAAAATAATATTAAATGATATTTCTAAAGTTTGCTCCTTAGATCAAAAAACAATTGAAAAAATATTATTGGACAATAATTTTGGTGGTCAAAAAGTAATTGATAATGATAAATTATTAGACAAAAAATATTTCATCAATGAAAATTATAGAAAAATAAGAGTAAAACTTTTAGAAGATGTGGCCCACGCAAGAGTTGAAGAAATTTTAGATATAATTTTTAAATTAAATATTAACTTGAAATACCTTAAAAAAGATTGCAATAATATTTATTTTTTAATAGAGGATAATAAGATTAAAACTAACTTCGAAAAGATATTTAGAAATTATTTTATTAGGAATAAAAACTTAAAAATAAATTTTATTGATGACTTTGATATAGATTTTTTGATCCTAAGTGCGGTTAGTCTATCAACTTTTGGGTGGAAAAAAGAGGCAGTACCAATTACCCAAACAAAAAACTCATTAATTACAAGGATTTTTAAGTCGATATTTGGTTAGCACTTTGTTTTTTTTGGAAACATTTGTTGTTTTAATTTCATAGATTGAATTTTGTATAAGTCCGAAATGTTAAATTTAAAACAAAAAACCATTAATAAAAAAATTGAGTTGAAAGGTATTGGTTTGCATAATGGTGAAGAAGTTAATCTAGTGATTAAACCTTCTGAACCAAACTCAGGAATTACTTTTAAAAGAACAGATCTTAAATCAAACAATCAAATAGATGCAAATTTTAAAAATGTTGTTGAACCTATTTTATGTACAAAACTTAAGAACGAAAATGGCATAACTATATCAACTGTTGAACATCTTATGGCTGCATTTTATGGAGAAGGTATTGACAATGCAGTGGTAGAAGTAGACGCTTCAGAAATTCCAATAATGGATGGATCTGCTGTTGAATTTGTTGACGCCATAAGATCTGTAGGAGTTAAAGAACAAACTGAAACAAGAAAATTTATTAAAGTATTAAAAAAAGTAGAGATTAGCGAGGGGGAAAAATTTATTTCAATCGAACCACTTGATAAAGATCTAATTGTTGATTTCGAAATAGTTTATAAAAATCCATTAATCAGAACAAGACGAAAAGAATTCAAGCTAAGCAATGATAGTTTAGCAGATATTTATAATTCTAGAACTTTCTGCCTGTATGAAGATATTGACAATATTAAAAGCATGGGTCTGGCAAAAGGTGGTTCATTAGATAATGCAATAGTTGTTCAGGGAAATCAAATTCTAAATGAAGATGGTTTGAGAAATAGACATGAATTTGTTTATCACAAGATACTTGATTGCTTGGGAGATATTATGTTGTCCGGCAATCGTATTTTTGGTCATATCAAAACATCTCAGGGAGGACACGCTCTTACTAATAAATTATTAACCAAATTTTTTTCAGATAAAGCTAATTGGAGCTTTGATAATTTAAAAAATAATGAGAATAAAATACAAAATTCTTATAAAAACCCAGTAGCAATCGGCATATAGCATCATTAAAATTTACCATTTCATCTTAATTTGTTATTAATGGGCTCATGTTTCAAAAAATTATTATAATTTTTATATTTATTTCTCTTAATATATCGTGTGCAAAAAAAAAAGACGATGTAGAGATACAACTTCAAAAAAAGATTGATCCTTATCAAGTATATACTGAGGCATTTGAGGCATTTTCAAAAGGAGATTATTTTTACGCTAATAAAAAATTTTCTGAGGCTGAACTAAATTTTGAAACTGTAGAGTATGCAGCTAAATCAGCAATTATGTCTAGTTATGCTTTGTATGGTATAAATTTTTATGATGAAGCACTAGAAAACTTAGAGAGATACTTAAGAAAATACCCTGCGGACAAAAATGTAATGTATGCTCATTATTTGAGCGCGTTGGTTTATTATGAACAAATCTCAGATGAAAAAAAAGATCTAGAGCCTTTGCTTAAAGCAACTAAAAAGATAAATTTTTTTCTGAGCAAGTATCCTAATTCAGAATATGCAATTGATTTGAAATTTAAAATGGATTTAATACAAAATCAATTAGCTGCAAAAGAACTTTATGTTGCTAAATATTATATTTCCACTCAAAAATGGATTCCAGCAATTAATAGATTAAAAATAATTGTAAGGGATTACCAAGAAACAGTTTTTATTGAAGAAGCCCTCCATAGATTAGTTGAAATACATTATTACCTAGGTTTAGAGAATGAAGCTAAAAAATATGCAAAAGTTCTTGGATATAATTATAATACTAGCGAATGGTTTGAACAATCTTACAAAATTTTAAATAAAGATTATAAGATTACAAAAAAAAAGAAAATTATACAAAAAGACCAGAGTTTTTTTAAGAAAATTCTAAATAAAATAAAGTAGTACAATGGCTCAAAAGTCAGAAATTATCAGTATATATAAAAAAAAAGTTAATTTGTTAAAAAAACATGACAAGCTTTATTTTAATCAGGACAATCCTTCAATATCTGATGCTAAATACGATGATTTAAAAAAAGAGGTTTTAGATTTAGAGTCGAACAACAAATTCCTAAAAAAATTAAATTTAAGTAAATCAGTAGGATCACCTCCATCGAACAAATTTAAGAAAGTTAAACATTTAAAACCAATGCTTTCATTATCAAATGCATTTGAAAATAATGATATGAAAGATTTTATCAGTAAAATTGATAATTTTTTAAATAATAAAAAAGATATTGATTTTTTTTCTGAACCTAAAATAGACGGTATTTCGGCAACATTAATTTATGAAGACGGCGTTTTAACAAAAGGTCTCTCTCGAGGAGATGGAACTACTGGGGAGGATATTTTAGAGAATTTAAGAACTATAAATAAAATTCCTAAAAAGATTAAAGGTGAAAATGTACCCTCTTTGTTTGAAGTTAGAGCCGAGATATACATCGGTAAGAAAGACTTCGAAAATATTAGAGAAAACTTTGCTAATCCAAGAAATGCCGCTGGTGGTTCATTAAGACAAAAG
>MDTA01030140.1_pt1 | contig 11228 bp, 10 predicted proteins | sample 811151 | NCBI WGS metagenome assembly MDTA01 (sample SAMN05326648, study PRJNA326480) | marine metagenome | isolation source: seawater | place: Indian Ocean: South | collected 2010 | reverse complement strand
ATTAATTTCAAATTTAGAAATATCTTTTCCAATAATAGAATCTTCAAACCCTGGAATCATAGATTTACTTCCTAAAATAAGCTTAAAATCATTTGCAGAATTTCCTTCAAATTCTTCTCCTTCAATTTTACCTTTGAAGTCTATAGTTACTTGATCTCCGTCTTCGGCCACACCCTCTTTATCGGACCATGTACCATATCTTTTTTTAATGTCGTCAATAGCTTGATTAAGATCATCATCATTAACCTTAATTGAATACTTATCATAATTTTTCCATCTACTAAATTTAATCTTTATATCTGGAAAAACTTCAAAAACCGCTGAATATGTTATAGGTTTAGAAGGATCTTCGTTTTCTATTGTAATTTTAGGTGAAGAAGCAGGACGTAATTTATTTTCAGTTAATGCCATTGGGTATGATTCTTGAATTAATTCATTTAATACATCTCCATGAACTGCGTTTCCATATTTTTGCTTGAGCACATCATTTGGGACTTTACCCTTTCTAAAGCCATCGAGTTTAGCCTTTGATTTTATGTTGTTAATTTTATTTTCAAACTTTAAATTGTAATCATCGAGAGGGATTATTACATTTAACTGCCTTTCTAAATCTTTTAATTTTTTTAACTTACTAGTCATATATACCTTTATTTATTGGGGCGAGCGATGGGTTTCGAACCCACGACCTCCGGAGCCACAATCCAGCGCTCTAACCAACTGAGCTACGCCCGCCAAGAAACGTGACATTATAGAATAAAAATTAATATAATCTATTTTAGGGGGAATAAATTTTGATAAATTTTTTAGAAGATACTAATAGATTTGTTGAGAAAGCACTTAAGTATTCTGATATAAGTCCGGGTTTAGCAAAGAAAATTGTTGTATGTAATTCAACCTATACAGTTAGATTTGGAGTAAGACTGAGAGGTGAAATTCATACCTTTGAAGGATGGAGATCTGTTCATTCAGAGCATATGGAACCTGCAAAGGGTGGAATACGATATGACATGGCAACAAACGCTGATGAGGTAGAAGCTCTAGCAGCATTAATGACTTATAAAAGTGCGATTATAAATGTACCTTTTGGAGGCTCAAAGGGTGGCCTAAAAATAAACCCAAAAGATTGGACAAGAAATGAAATTGAAAAAATTACAAGACGATTTGCTCAGGAGTTAATTAAAAGAGATCTAATTAGTCCGTCACAGAATGTTCCAGCTCCAGATATAGGTACTTCATCACTAGAGATGGCATGGATTGCAGATGAGTACAGAAAGATTAATCCTACAGATATAAATGCTGTGGCTTGTGTTACAGGAAAACCTATTAATAAGAATGGCTTAATAGGCAGAGAAGAAGCAACTGGTAGAGGTATACAATTTATTGTAAGAGAGTTTTTCAGAAATGAGGATCTATATTCAAAACTTCAACTCGATAAAAATTTAAATAATAAAACTATGATAGTTCAAGGAATTGGTAATGTTGGCTATCATCTTGCTAAATTTCTAACAACCGAAGATAAAGTAAAACTAGTTGGAATAGCAGAATACAACGGCGGAATAATTTCAAAAGATGGTATTGATATCGAAAAAGCGAAAAAATTTTTTGATAAAAAAGGAACTTTGAATGGCTTTCCAAATTCTAAATACATAAAAGATGGATCCTTAATTCTAAATAAAGAATGTGACATATTAATACCGGCTGCAAGAGAGGGAGTTATAACTAAATCTAATGCGAACTTAATTAAAGCAAAATTGATTGTTGAGGCTGCTAATGGGCCAATTACTTATAAAGCAGATTCAATTTTAAAAAGAAAAAATATATTTATTATTCCTGATGTTTTAGCAAATGCGGGTGGTGTTGCAGTAAGCTATTTTGAGTGGGTAAAAAATATTCGACATATTAGATTTGGTAGATTGGAAAAAAGAAAAAATATTCTCCAATTCAATCAACTAATTGAAGCAATTGAATCCATGACTGGTAAAGAAATGCACAAAAAATACAAGCAAGATTTCCATGAAGGTATTAATGAGATAGATTTAGTGAGATCGGGCTTAGATGACATGATGATTGATGGTTTTCAACAAGTTAAAGATGTAGCAATCAATAATAAATTAGATTTTAGAACTGCTGCTTTTAAGCTTGCTATTGATAAAATTGCTATGACATACGATTACATAGGGCTTTAAGATGGAAAAATAGTTTCTTTATCCCCTTCTTTCCATTGTGGATATTTCTTCATTGCTATTTGAAATACCTCCCATTCTAAAAAATACTTTAAAGTTTTATTAATTTTTTTAAATTTCTCATTATTATCAAACCATTCTTCATTTGCGATTCTAAATTGTCTTATAAATGGCAATATACAAACATCAAGCTTCGAAACAGTTGATCCAAGTAGCCATGGATTTGAAATTATCTTTTCTTCTAAATTGTTTAGAATTTCAGCGCATTTGTTTCTATGAAATAATTCTTCATCTTTGTTGTATCTTGTAGAGTACTTGTACCTATCTAGATGAAATTTAAACTCATTATCAAAGAGCTTTATCATCTCCTCAATAAAATTATCATATTCATTTGGCCCAAAAAAATTATTTCTGGAAATCAACCAATTAATAATATCTATACTCTCATCGATTACAGTTCCATTGTTTTTAATTAAAACAGGTACTGTGCCTTTAGGTGAAGCATTAAGCATTGATTCTGGTTTATCTTTAAGCAATACTTCTCTAAGCTCGCACTTAGTTTTAGATAGTATTAAAGATATTCTGGTTCTGATGGCATATGGACATCTTTTAAATGAGTATAAAACAGGATAATCCATTAAGTAGCTTTCTGTCTCTGTCCTATATGTTTCTGATTTCTTGATTTTGCAAGATCAACTTGCTTTTGTCTGCTCTTATATCTAGATTTTTGCTCATCGGTTTTTACATGGAAACAATTAGGGCATGAAACACCTCTTTCATACTCAGTAGACTGCTTATCATCATCTGTTATCGGCATTCTACATCCATGACACATATCATAAGAACCTTCGCTAAGATCATGTTTAACTGCAACCCTGTCATCAAATACAAAACATTCACCATTCCATAAACTTCTTGAATGATCAATCTCTTCAAAGTATTTTAAAATCCCACCTTTTAAATGGTATACATTCTCAAAGCCTGAAGATTTCATGTAAGCAGATGCCTTTTCACATCTTATTCCGCCAGTGCAGTACATTGCTACTTTCATTGATTTCTTTTTTTCTTCTGACACGTCTAAATCAGATACCCATTTAGGAAACTCTCTAAAGGTTTTTGTTTCTGGGTTAATTGCATTTTTAAAAGACCCAATTGAAACCTCATAGTCATTTCTTGTATCAACCAATAGAACATCTTTATCAGATATTAAGTCATTCCAGTCTTTAGGATCGACATATGTACCAGAGTTGATATTTGGATTTACACTAGTGTCTCCAATCGTAACTATTTCTTTTTTTAATTTTATTTTTAAGCGAACAAAAGGATTTTTGTCTGAGTATGAATATTTGATATCAAGATCTGCAAAGCCTTCAATTTTTTTTAAAAAAATAATGACATTATCAATATTATTTTCTTTACCAGAGATAGTTCCATTCAAACCCTCCTCGCCAATAAGAATAGTTCCATAAATATTATTTGTTGATAGAAAAGTTTTTATATCAATACTTAGGGCTTGCGGATCAGCAATTTGAGAGAATTTGTATAAGGCTGCAACTTTAATCATAGCTTTATTATATAAAAAATGGCGCGCCTGAAGAGATTCGAACTCCTGACCCACTGCTTAGAAGGCAGTTGCTCTATCCAGCTGAGCTACAGGCGCTGGTCGGGGTAGTAAGATTCGAACTTACGACCACTCGCTCCCAAAGCGAGTGCGCTACCAGACTGCGCTATACCCCGTCGGTGCAAATATTAAAGTTTCTTGTAAAAATAAGCAATCTTAATAGGCATAATAATTTAAGAATGAGATAATTAGCATATGAAAGCAACTATCTTAAATGGAAAATCATTAGCAATTAAGACAGAAGAACATATTAAAGAAGAGGTGAATAAACTAAAAACTCACAATATTGTTCCTCAGTTAGCAACTATATTAGTTGGTCATGATCCTGCATCAGAAACCTATGTCAAAATGAAACAAAACACCTGTAATAGAGTTGGCATGAAATCAATGGCAATTGAATTACCAGAATCAACCTCTACTGAAGAATTGCTTAATGTAATTCAAAAATTAAATGAAGATGATATGGTCCATGGAATATTGTTACAGCATCCAGTACCAAAACAAATAGATGAAAGAAAATGCTTTGACAAGATCGATATTAAAAAAGATGTTGATGGAGTTACCTGTCTTGGTTACGGAAAAATGTCAATGGGAGAGTCTGCTTTTGGCTCATGTACGCCTGCAGGAATAATAAGGTTAATAAAACACTATGAACTAAATATAGAAGGCTTAAATGCTGTTGTTGTTGGAAGAAGCCCAATTTTAGGAAAGCCAATGGCAATGATGCTTTTAAATATGAACGCAACGGTTACTATATGCCACTCTAGAACTAATGATTTAGAAAATATTATTAATAAAGCAGATCTAATTGTTGGAGCTGTTGGAATTCCTAAATTTATTAAAAAATCGTGGATTAAAAAAGGTGCAATAGTTATAGATGCTGGATATCATCCTGAAAAATGTGGTGATATCGATCTTGAAGGAATAGATGATATTGCTTCAGCTTATACTCCTGTTCCAGGAGGTGTTGGTCCAATGACAATAAATACTTTGATCTTGCAAACGCTTGAGGCAGCAAAAAAATAATTAGTCTTTGATTTCAGTAGTATCAGATTCATCATCTACTGATACAACTTCTTCTACTTCTGCTTCCTCAGCTTCAACCACATCATCTTCATCATTCCCTTTGTTATCTGGAGATTCTTCATCTTCATTTTTAAAAGGAAAAGGTTTTTCATCTGTACCAAATAGCAAAAATCTTAATGTATCACTAAAAAACTCTACCATTGATGAGTTGAACTTCTGAATTGAGGTATTAGGTTTAGAGGTTATAAGAAAAAATAAAAATTGTATAAAAGCTAGACCAATATATATTGGCAAAAGCAAATTTAGAACAAATGCATAACCAAACATAAATATAAATCTAGCCCACTTGCTTGGTTTTAAAATTTCATCTTTATTAATTTCAGTCATATTTTTATTCCTTATATGCAAATTCTACATCAATCTCAGATGGATTTTTAACTAAATCCGATATTAATGATGAAACATCTTCATTTTTATAAATAATATTGAATAAAGAGTCGACTAATGGCATTTTTATCTTTAATCTATCTGATTCTTGCTTCACGACTTCAAGCGTTCTAATTCCTTCAGCTACTTGTCCAACAGCATTTTTAGCATCATTTAAACTCATTCCCTTTCCAAGATTAAATCCTAATTGAAAGTTTCTTGAAAGGTTTGATGTGCATGTTGCTACCAAATCGCCCATACCAGCTAGACCTAAAAAAGTTACAGGGTTAGCACCTTTTGCAACTGCAAATCTACTCATCTCTGCCATACTTCTTGTTAATATTAAACCCAATCCATTTTCACCAACATCAATAGCTTCAGCCATGCCACATACAATTGCGTATATATTTTTTAAAGCTCCAGCTAACTCAACACCTTCAATGTCATTACTGGAATAAACTTTAAATGTATTAGATGAAAAAGCCTCTTTTGATAAGTTGATTAATTCAGATGATTTGCTTGCTATCACAGTACCTGCGGCTTTATTTTCAGCTATCTCTCTAGCTAAATTGGGCCCACTTAGCACTCCTATGGACGAGGTACTATCTAAATTTAATTTAATAATATCAGTCATAGTTCTGAAAGGTTCTGGCTTAATACCTTTTGTGCAGGAAACCACATGCATAGTGGGTTCTATATATGGCCTAATTCTTTGAACAATAGTTTCAAAAATAATACTTGGTGTTGCTATGAAGATAATAGATGATTCAGATACAACGTCTTGCAAATTATCTGAGGCAAAAATATTTTCAGACAATTGTAATTCAGGATGATATGAGGTATTCGCACCCTCTGAATTAATTCTTAAAGCTTGATCAGCGTCTCTGACCCATAAAGATACATTATAACCATTTGAAGCCGCAAGATTTGCTAAAACAGTTCCAAAGCTGCCACCGCCTAAAACTGAAATTTTTAATGAACTCATAACTATGACAAATATTTATCAAGTTGCCTTAAGTATTTAGCAGGATCTTTTGGAGAGCCTCCTTCAGCAATCACGGCATAGTCATATAAAAAATCAATAAATGCATTGAATTGTTTACCTTTAAGATCAAGTAATTTTTTATAAAGCTTATGCTTGGTATTTATTTCAAATATAGGAGAAGTGTCTTGAACATCCTGCCCTGCTGCTTCTAAGATTTTTTTAAGTTGAGCACCGGGATCATTTTTTGATAAGACTAAGCATGATGCTGAATCAGTCAACCTTGAGCTGGCAATCACATCTGAAACTCTATCACCTAAGTAAGACTTAATTTTATCTAGGGTATCTTTATCAGAGTCTGAGACTTTCTTAGGCTTTTCATTATCTAAAATATTATCCTTAGTAACATTTATAATTTCTTTATCTTTGTATGAGCCAAGACTTGCCATTAACCATTCATCAATTCTATCAGTTAAAAGAAGCACCTCAGTATTTTTAGATTTTAGACCTTCTAAATGCGGAGAATTTTTTGCTGCCTCATAAGTATCAGCAACTATATAGTAAATCTTATCCTGATCTGACTGCATCCTATCAATATAGTCATCTAAAGTTTGATTGATTGCATTATCAGGATTATATGTAGATGAGAATAGCATTAAGCTTGCAATAGTGTCTTTATTTTCAAAATCCTCAGCAGGACCTTCTTTTAAAACTAATCCATATTCTTTCCAAAAACTTTCATATGCCGCAAAATCTTTAGATTTTAACTTAGCTAATTCATCGAGTACTCTTTTAGTTAATGCTTTTTTTATACCTTCGACATATGGGTCATCTTGAAGTATTTCTCTTGAAACGTTTAAAGGCAAATCACTTGAATCCAATACACCTCTTACAAATCTTAGATATAAAGGAAGAAAATGCGATGCATCATCCATTATAAAAACTCTTTGGATGTAGAGTTTAATCCCTCTTGGAGATTCTCTATTCCACAAATCAAATGGAGGCTTGGATGGGATATATAAGAGGTTTGTATATTCACTCTTACCCTCAACTTTATTATGAACCCAAAGCAAAGGATCATTCTGATCATAAGTTAGAAATTTATAGAAATCTTTATATTCATCTTCTTTTACAGAACGTTTTGATTTTAACCAAATTGCATCAGATTCATTAATACGAGTTTTATCATTGGTATTATCAGATATAAAAATAGGGAAATTAATATACTGAGAATACTTTTCCAATATAAAACGTATTCTAGTTAAATTATTAAATTCAGCATTATCTTCGTTAAGATAAATAATTATATCTGTGCCGTGAGCTTCTTTGTTAACCTCTTGGAGTTTATATTTATCGTCTCCAGAGCTTTCCCACATTATTCCATTTTCGCTATTATCGAAAACGGATTTTGATATAACTTGAACCTTTGAGGCAACCATAAAAACAGAATAAAAGCCAACCCCAAATTGACCAATCAATTGTGAATCTTTTTTTGCATCACCAGATATATTGCTTAAAAAGTTTGCAGTTCCAGATCTTGCTATGGTCCCGATGTTTTCGACTATTTCTTCTTCGGTCATTCCAATACCTGAATCTGAGATAGTAATTTTATTTTCTTCTGTATTTATATGAATTGAAATTTCAGGATTGTTAGACTTAATGCTTGAGTCTTCTACTTTTTTAAATCTTAACTTATCAAGCGCATCTGATGCGTTTGAGACTAATTCCCTTAAAAAAATTTCTTTATTTGAATACAAAGAATGAATCATTAACTGAAGCAGTTGTTTTGTTTCAGTTTTAAAAGTTCTAGTTCTTGTTTTAGTCATTTGCTATTACCCCTTACCTATAAATAATAATATAAGCTAATTTTTCAAGTTATAAATTAATAGCTCTTACAATTTGAGCAATTGCAACAATCAAAATTCCTATGGTGTTAAGCACACTCAAATTATGCAACCACTTAAATAAATTTTCCCATCCCCTATCTTTAGCAAAATTTGTGAATGGGATTATTGAGAAACCTATAAAAGATAGAGCAACTGAAGTCAAAGCAAAATATACAAATAAAATCTCAAAAAATAAATAAGATATTAAGAGAGCTATTAATGAAATTAAAAATAATAAAAAATAATATCTAGGAAAAATTTTTCTTAAAAAACTTGATGCATTTTGATCATCTAGAACCTTAAAAACAACTGGAGCAGTAAGCAAAACTTGAGCAAATATGATCCCTAATATTAAAGAATAAGAAAGAATTAAAAGACTTAGAATTACAATATTCATAATCATAATGGCGGTCCGACGGGGAATCGAACCCCGAACGCCGCCGTGACAGGGCGGAATTATAACCGTTTAACTACCGGACCACTTTTAAATGCTTAAATCTTATATGCAAATAATAAAACATCAAGCATTATTGGTGGGTGATGACAGGCTCGAACTGCCGACCCTCTCGGTGTAAACGAGATGCTCTACCAAACTGAGCTAATCACCCATCTTTCTTGTAATACTATTATCACAAGAATCGTAATTTTAAACGGGTAGTATTTTATTGCAACTATTTTCTTATGACTATTCTTTAATTGATGTTCTTGCTAAATAGATACCCAATAAAGCAATAAATATAAAGATAATCTGCATAATGTTTAATAACTCATTAAAAAAATATGCTGCGAGTATGGTTGCTGTAACTGGTTGCATTAATAAACCAATTGCTCCCATTGAGCTTGAGATTTTTCCTATGCCAATAGTGATTAAAAACTGACCTCCAAATTGACATAAGAATGCTAACAATAAGAAATTTATCCAATCATATGAATCTTCTGGTATTTGGATGCCTGATTCTATTAAGCCAATTGGTATTGAGTATAAACAACAAAATAATGTTGTATAAAAGATTACTGTAAATGGGTCCTCTTCACCAAGTCTAGATAATATTAGAAGATAAACTGCATAGCTGATAGCAGCTATAATAACCACTAAATCACCATGTAATTTTCCAGCCTCGTAACTATTAGAAAAATAAATTAAGCCAACTATGCCACCATAAGTAATTAAAAATGAAGGTATAAATTTTGAGCTAAATTCTTCCTTGTAAAATATATACGCAAGAATTGCCACAAATATAGGTGCTGAATTAACGATAATGGTTGCATTTGAAACCGAGGTTACGTTCATGCTCCAATGCCAAATTATCAAATCAATTGTAAATCCTAATGATGCTAAGGCACACATAGACAAGCTTCGAGAGTTTCGAAATTTAAAAAAAAATTTCTTGTTTAGTATCAGATTTAAGGCAATTAACATTGGTAATGCTAATAACATTCTGTAAAAAAGTATCCAAGATGGGCTTAAAGAACTCCATTTTACAAAAATTGGAGCAAAACCAATTAACATTGCACCAGTCGATAGTACAATGAAGCTATTAATATTTTTAAGTTTAACTAACATTTATATTTATAAGTGAACGATATTCTAAATCAAAACAATCAAATAATCTCTGTAGGGGAGCTGAACAGGTCTGCTAAATATCTCTTAGAGAAATCCTATAGCAATATTAAAGTTGAAGGAGAAATATCGAATCTTTCAATACCCTCCTCTGGGCACATGTACTTTACATTAAAAGATAGTGATGCTGCTATCAGATGCGCTATGTTTAAGAATGCTAATATGAGATTGAACTTCAGTCCAAAAAATGGTGATAAGTGCATCGTTACTGGAAATGTAAGCCTCTACGCACCAAGAGGTGATTTTCAGTTGATTGCATCTTCAATGGAACCATCTGGTACTGGAAACTTAATGTTAAAGTTTGAGCAGCTAAAAAATAAACTTGCTGAAGAAGGCTTGTTTGATGAAACTAAGAAATTAGAAATTCCAAATATTCCTAAACATGTCGCTATCATTACTTCAGGCTCAACAGCAGCATGGCAAGATGTTTTAACAAGCATTAAAAGACGAGCCCCTAGTATGAAAATTTCTCTAAGTGAGGCAACAGTTCAAGGAGATGCTGCTTCAACCACCATTATTGATGCCTTAGATAGAATTCATAAATATAATGATGTGTCTAAAAAATCACTAATAGACTTAATATTAATTGTTAGAGGCGGCGGATCAATTGAAGATTTGTGGTGTTTTAATGATGAATTTCTTGCAAGAGAAATTTCTAAAACTCAAATACCGATTATATCTGGTGTAGGTCATGAAATAGATTTTACAATTTGTGATTTTGTTTCTGATTTAAGAGCCCCTACTCCAACTGCTGCTGCAGAAATTGCATCAAATGGTTACTATAATCTAAATGAAAAACTTCAAACTTTTAAAAATGATTTACATGACAATATATCCTCATTGATAACGAACAAAAAATATATTGTTAATACAAAAAAAGCTGAATTAAAAAACCCTCTTACAAATCTAAAAGAAAAAATTCAAAAAATTGATAATATTGATTTAAGATTATTACAAGCACAAAAGAATTTCCTTAAAGAAAAAGCCTTACTATTAAACAACCTTTCAAGCTTTTTGCATGAACTTAATCCTAAGAAAAATATAAAAGAACTGCATCTAATGTTGCTTAATATTAAATCTAAAATAGAACTTCATACATTAAGCAAACTTAAATTTAGCAAATCCTACTTAATAAAACTTGAGTCAAATATAAAAGCATTAGATCCGCTGTCTATTTTAGAAAGAGGTTATTCAATAGTAGAAACAGAAGACGGTAAAATTGTTAAAAATTCTAGAGAAATTAAAGCAGGTCAAAAATTATCAACTAGATTTGCAACCGGTTCTGCAAGTGTAAAAGTCATAGATAAAAGCTAATGTATATCGTTTTTAGTTTAATTATTAGCATATTTTTTTCTTCTTTGTCTTTCGCATCAATATCAGCGAATTCTGGTTCAATAATTTTTACAAAAATAGAAAATAACAATCAATGCATTAGTAGCATTAACTATGAAGTGAATAATGAACATTACTGTATATTTGGAGT
>MDTA01196648.1_pt1 | contig 11230 bp, 11 predicted proteins | sample 811151 | NCBI WGS metagenome assembly MDTA01 (sample SAMN05326648, study PRJNA326480) | marine metagenome | isolation source: seawater | place: Indian Ocean: South | collected 2010 | reverse complement strand
TTCGAGAGAATCATGGATATGGGCATTACCCCCTTCTTGTTGACAAAACAATACAGGATGCACCCGGGGATATCGGAATTCCCCAATGAGATGTTTTATGATGGCAAATTGGAGGATGGGGTGACAGAATCTGAAAGGAAAGCTCCTGCTGGTATCCTGTGGCCTGATTGGGAAAGGCCGATTGCATTCTTACCAGTTGAAGGGGGGGAGGTAGCTGGACCTGATGGGGCTTCAAAGGAGAATAAGGCTGAGGCTTCCTGGGTAGCAAAAATCGTGGAGGACCTAGTAAATGCTGGAGAGATAGGGCAAGATCAAATTGGAGTAATCACTCCTTATGCGGCTCAGGTCAGGGCTATTCGAGATGTCCTTCCAGAGTCCCTAACTGATTTGGAGGTGAAGACTGTGGATGGCTATCAAGGTAGGGAGAAGGAAGTCATAATTTTTTCATGTGTGAGGTCTAACTCGGAAGGAAATGTTGGATTCCTGTCCGATCCAAGGAGATTGAATGTGGCCCTGACTAGGGCTAAGAGGGGTTTAGTGGTCATAGGGGACCCCGCTACTCTGAGGCATGATGAGAATTGGGCCTCCTGGATTGAACATGCTAGGAAACACAACCTTGAGGCGTGGCACATCATCGGGATGGCTTGAGGGAGTACTATGGCCGACCATGATTCACCGATTTCACTTTCACCTTCTGGTGGTTCATTAGCCAGAGTTCTTGTGGCAGAGCAAAACGATGACCATTGGAAAATACCTGAAGGTACGATTCTAGCTTCCGCGACGAGAAGGGGCACTGCTTTCGCAATTGATGTTGTTATTGTTACGACTGTTTTGATGCTAGTTACCAAATTCCAGCTGATGAATGTATGGAATCTCAAGACCTGGGAAGACTCCACACATCATTCTATAGCGTATACTTTCATATTATTGGCGTCACACTGGCTTTATTGGAGGATAACAGGAATCAGATTCTCCAGGTCTCTTGGACAGAGGTCGATGGGACTAGCCGTATTAGTTGATGATGGAAGTGAAATGACTAGTGAGATGTGGGATCGTAGGGCTTTCAGGAAGTTGGTATATCTAATTCCAATTGTAAATTTGATTGTGGGATCTTATGAAGTGGCTAGGATATTTCAGAGACATACTCATCAGACAAATATCGATCTAAGTGTTGGATCGATTGTTGCACAGGCAGATTCCCTCCCTCCTGCTAACAGACGACATATCAGGTAGATGCCATGAAGGATGCAGTTTCTAGTTTGAGAAGAGGGATGTGTGTTGTTTATCCGACGTCCACACAGCCCGCATTGGGATGCTTACCAACCAGTGAGGCTCTAGATTTACTATACTCATTGAAAAATAGAGAGAGGGGTCAGCCAGTTAGTCTTGCAGTGGCAAATCTTGAACAGGCAAGTAAAATCGCATATGTTCCAGAAGGTGTTACGTCATTATTAGATCATTTTCCAACTGGTTCAATTACGGTGATTCTTGATTCAAAGTCTACACTAGACGATAGGCTTGGAGGAGAAAGAGTGGCATTAAGAGTGGTAACTCACGATACTGCAGTCAGACTTATCGACGAAGTCGGTCCAATCACAGCTACGAGTGCGAATATTTCTGGAAGTACACCCGAGAATGACCCAGCCATGGCTGCTCGTTCTCTATCGGCTGATGGCTCACAGATACCATTCGTTAGCGGACTCTGCGGGGGTGGCGTACCCAGTACCTTGATAGCGTGGCAATCCTCCACTCACCCATCCTATACTGCAGGAACCAAGGTGCTGAGAGAAGGTTTAGTGAAAAAATTGGAGGTTTTTGATTGGTTGAAGAGTCAGATTTGAAACAGTGGAAAGATGCTGGCCATGTCGCTCGAAGAACCCTGGAGGGAATCAAAGGAGAGATTGTTGCAGGCAATAGCTGGAATGATGTTATTGACTCCGCTGAGAGGTTTATTCGTAGACACGGAGGTCAGGCTGCATTTCCCGTAACTATCTCTGTTAATGATATGGCCGCCCACTATACTACCAATACCCAGCTAAGTCCTCCAGAGGGATGGGAAAGGGAGATGGTGTTTGAGAAGGGGGATTTGGTCAAGCTGGATGTCGGTGTTCACATCAAAGGTGCTCTTGGGGATAATGCGATGACACTAGAAGTTGGAAACGGAGGAAATCATACTGATCAAATCAAAGCTGCTAAAGATGCTCGAGACGCTGCAATAGAGAAGATGCATCCTGGAACTTCTTGGCATATAGTGGGAGCTGCTGCAGAACAGGTGGCAAAGGATGCTGGATTCTTACCAATTTCTAATTTGTGCGGTCATAAAATGGAGAGATGGAGCCTGCATGATGGAGTTTCGATTCCTATGTACGCTTGTGGGGCCAATAATCCAAGTTTCAAAGGCTCAGTAGAGAAAGGGGGAGTATATGCGGTTGAGCCATTCAATACTACCGGGAAGAGTGGTTTAGTAGAGAATGTGAACCCGCATAATTCCTCCAATATACTCAGAGTAACGGGTAATGTCAATATTAGAAAGGCATTGGCTAAGAAGAAGCTTAAGCCCCTGGGTGCAAGGCTGGCACACTACATCGAGGAGAGATATAGCACCCTTCCTTTTGCTGAACGATGGGCTTTCCCTCTCTTGGAGAAGCCTTTCCCTGATGAGGACGAGGAGTCTCTCAAGAGGAAATGGGGGCAGCTGGTGAAGAAGCTAACCTCGATTAGGTTCTTGGAGGTTTATTCTGCATTGCGTGATCAGGATAGAGGCAATGTTGGCCAGTTTGAACACACTGTCTACGTCACTGAGGGCGGGCCTGAGGTTCTTTCTGTATCTTAATTTGACGAAAAAGGTCTGAATCGGTACTTTTTGTAACTATTACAGACAACGATTATCTATCCCCTACCCTCAGTGTTGAATGTACGGGGCCGATTGGTTCTCGCTGAGTGCATCCCATCCCTTCGCAATTATCTCTCGCCCTGTACACCTAAACAGATTCAGGCTTAGCCTTAGCATCTCCAAACATTGTGACTGCGATAATAGCGATGAAGATTAGAATCATTCCTGCTGACTGCTGAGTGGAGGGTGTCTCATCAAGAAGAAAAATACCCCAAATTATAGTTAATACTGGTTGGATAAGTACTGCAAAAGAAGTATGTGCTCCAGGAAGTCTAGGAAGTGCATATGTGATTGCTATCCAGCCTGCAACCTGGCAGGAAAAGGCCAGTAATAGAAGCCATGCATGGCTTGGCCAAGTTATCTCGAAGTCTATTTGTTGGACGCCTATTGGTTCCAGTGGAATCAGTCCTAGGAATAGAAGTCCAATAGTTGCTCCAAGGGTAGCATCAAGCTGGGCATTGGCAGCTGGAGCCATCTGTTTATTCGAATACCTATAGAGAATCAGAAATGATGAGTAAAAAAAGGCCGCGAAGACTGCAGCTATTACTCCTCTAGTCGGATCTTCCCCGTATGGCTCTCCATCCCAAATTCCTGAGATGAGTGCGAGACCGACTACAACAACAGGCAGTGAAATAAGAATAGATCGATTTGGTCGTTCTCCTAGGAGCCTCCAGCTTACTAATGTCACAATGATGACTTGGGAGTTTCCGACTAGAGTAGCGATTCCTGTTCCCACGTAATCTATAGCGCTATGATATGCTAGGAAATCAAATGCTATAATTAACCCAGCCAAGAAAGTGAGATTCCTCGATCTGATATTACGGGTCTCCTCTTTTTTGGAAATTAAAACAATCAAGAAGAGTAATGGAACGGCATATGCCATTCGGAAGAATGCGCCCGTCGCAGGGTTAGTTTCTGATAATTTATACAGAAGTGGAGCGAAAGAAATGGCTCCTGCACCTGCCAATGCTATCAGCATAGTACGGCGATCTTCGGTCAACGGACTGTCGGCGCTCACGCTCGGCCGGATTCGTACATCTCTAGAAGGCTACCGTCTTGGAACATCTCGAGGACTATGTCACTACCGCCTATCAGCTCACCATGAACGAAGACTTGTGGAATTGTGGGGAAATCAGACCATTCTTTCAGAGCGGTCCTAGCCCTAGAGTCGGACAGAACGTTCACACAAGCGAATTGTTCGAGTCCTACTTCCCTAGCAAAGGCACTAACAATCTGGGCTCCACGACTGGAGAAACCACATTGTGGCTGTTCGGGAGTTCCTTTCATAAAAATCACTAGATCGTTTCCATCGACTATCTCTTGCAATTCGCTCGGTGTCCAATTAAATTCACTCATAATATCACTTCTTGTCGGGTCGCCTTACATGGATACCAAAGAACTCTTGCTTTCCAGAGTGGGGATCAAACCTTGTATTTCCCGTTGATGCGGATTGTTCGGGGGTCATACACTTCAAATCTAAAGCATGTACTGAATTATCCTCTATGTACTTCTTAAAATGCTTCAAAATTGGCATCTGTCTTTGGAGAGGCCTAACGCCTTCGAAATCCTTGGATATTATTCTAACATGAAAGTGGTCACCGGAGCCATGTAAATCAGTAGCTTCTACTGAAGCAGTTGGATACACTTTCAGTACTTCCGATGAGACCCATTCCTCGGAAACCATGTTATTGGATAGAGAGGTATGATATCAATGCGTTGATTATTCACTCTCCAGTGCTTTGTTTATTCTGAGAAGGTTTTGAGAAATTGTACCTTCATCATTAATCAGTCCACTGCCTACAACCGCTATGTCTATCCCCCAATCAGAAACCATGGACGCATTATGATGCTTAATACCCCCATCAATCATAAGGATTGGCGTTTTACCCCCCGAAATCTCTTGGTTATCTATTGCCTCTCTCAAAGCTCTGACCTTATTCTCAACCTCTGGCATGAACGACTGTCCGCCCTTCCCTGGGACAACAGACATCACCAGCACCAAATCTAGATCTGGTAGTAGAGGAATAACTCCGTCGATTTCTGTATCTGGATTTAGGACGCATCCGACCTGTGTTCCTGTTGATTGTATTTCTCTGATAAGATTTGGGAAATCTTGAACGGCTTCAATATGAGCAATAACCATGTCTACTCCTGCATCTACATACTGGATCCATGTTTCTTCAGCATTGTTGATCATGAGATGGCAATCTATGAACACCTCATCCCCTAACCTTTCCCTTACCGAACGGATAATTGCTGGACCAAATGTGATTGTCTTGTTGATAACCCAGTTTCCATCCATTACATCCATATGAATCCAGTTTATTCCTGCTTCAATAGCCTCATCTAGGGTTTCACCTAGTTTGCAGAAGTCTACAGTTAGTATGCTGGGAGTAACATCCATGGGCGCTCTGAACTAGGCGAGGAGGAGGGGGTTCTCAATCCCTTGGATATCGATAGCAAGACACAGGTTGATACGATGCCCCCCTGTCAGGAGCTTGGGTGGACCCATGGGACAAGTGCTAGATGCTAGTGATTCTGACTTTGATGTAGTAACGAAGAGTGAGGGTTGGGTCCTAGTTGATTTCTGGGCTCCTTGGTGCGGCCCATGCAAAATGATTGCCCCAGTTTTGAGTCAGATTGCAGCCGAGAGAGAGATTACAATAGCCAAGGTGAATACCGATGTTAATCCATTAAGTCCAGGAAGATTCGGAGTTAGAGGAATTCCAGCACTGATACTCTTCAAGGATGGAGAAGTCGTTGATAGAATGACTGGTGCCATGCCCAAGCCGGGTATGGACTCCTGGCTGAATCGGCATATGTCCTAAGACTCGAAAGCGTTTCTTAGTTTGATAGATCTATCTTCTAGAGGGTTTCCTACATCTCTAAGCAGTCTAGCTCTGATCGCTTCGTGTAACCACATCCCATCTTCTAGTTCCAGCATAAGGCCCCTTTCTAGGAGCTCGATTGGAGGGGGGCCGTCATGTTCTGCTGCTTTAGCTAAAATATTCCAAGGGACCGGCCTATCGGAAACCGATAGAATAGAAAGAATCTCTCTGCTATCCGGGGGGAGAACATCCAGAATCTCCTGATCAAGAAAGCGAGTCCAATCCTCATGTACTGTCTTTCCATAAAGTTCCAATAGCTCTACTGCCAATGGGTGACCACCTGTGATACTGTGGATCTTTTCCACCTCTGTTTCGTTGGGGAGGTTCATTGAATCTATCCATGTATTTACCTCGTCAATAGAAAGACCTGAAAGGTGTAGTTCTTTTACTCTCTCTCTGGTATGAACATCTCTTGTATCATAGAATGATAATCTATTTCTTGAAATCAATATTAGTCTTAATGGAGCGAACTCAGCCACCTGTAATAGAGCACCAAAGAGGTAGTTCCCTTCCGACCCTATATTATGAACATCGTCTAAAACAACCAGAAGTTCTGATTCTTGCTTGGTATCTAAATCAGATTCGTCCAGTAAATGAGCCGTAAGCCTTCTCCTGTAGGAATCGATATCAATTTCTGCACCGGGTCTTAATGGGAGAGCTTCGAGAATATTGTACGGATCATGCTTCCCTTCATCTACTCCGACACCTATCTTATGGAGAAGGCTAGTTGCAATTCCAAGAGGCGAGTCCCAGGGCTGGCACGGGTAGTACATCACCTCATATTCGGGACCTATTGATATAGCACGATTTAGCCAGTATGAGGTAAGTGTCGTTTTTCCACAGCCAGCGATTCCCGATATGGCTAACAATGGGATTTTGGACAATAACCAAGAGTCAAGCAGATCTTTCTCCGATGCCCTTCCATGTATCTCTCTAGTTACAGGTGGAAGATTACGATAGGTAGAATAGGCACCAGAAAGTAGGTTTGGAGAAGTTATCGTCCTGTCTGGCTTCGATACAATAGCACCAAATCTAATATCTCCGAAATTGAGTACTCCCTCATGTTGGGCATGCATCAATACTTGTAGCAGTGAGAGATTTGTCTCGAGCTTTTTTGCTGCTTGGTCCGCCCTTATTTCCAATAGCTTGCCATTCTTTCCCCTCAATAAAACCGTGGTTATTCTTAGATTTGAAATCCTTTGCCTAGCTTCCAGTCTTCCGTCTTCTGTTAATTGCCATGTCTTTTGACGCCGATCCTCGCCTCTGACACTTCTAGAGTGCTCAGAGACAAAACCATTGGACATTAGCTCCCTCATTGCACGGGAGACATTTGGAGGATGCATTGCGCATACCTCAGAAATTCCTTTTCTTGTTACTTCGGTTGTCACTATATAATGATCAGCTTGATGGTCCTGTTCCCACAAGTGGAGAATTATCCTGTCCATGACAGGGATACTGACACGGGGGATACCGTCCGACATGGTGGTTCCGAGGGCTCCTCCCGCATCAAGAGTTTGGAATTCGGTTTATTCCATACATTGAGGGTATGGCTGTTGCATAGGGGGGAGAAATAGATCTGAGCATTCCCTATCAAGAGATGGCAGAGAAAGAGTACTCTCACTCCCCAATGAGAGAGACACGGGAAATGTTGAAACCGGACTTGGGACATAATCCTCGCCAGTTTGACTGATTATCAAACGAATTCCATCTCCCCCTGGTACTACTACATCCATTCCAAAGAACTCCATCTTTGCCAGAACTGTCTGTCCGGGGAATAGAGGGCTTCCTTGATTCCCTCCTTGATGAAATCGCAAATCCATTACAGCGTGTCCTAGGTGCATGTCAGAGCTTGATTGTACCATCTCTACGAAGAGATGTCCACTGGTGGAGAATGGAGAAATAGTAGCCTCGACATGAAAGGTGGGAGTTCCAACTATTCTAGTCAGAGATTCAAATTCAGGGCATTCAATCATCAGACTAGAGGTAGTAGTTATGGTGTCGCTACCGCCAACTATTGAACATTCATTCATACCCATAACAATTGGATTCGCTTCGAGAGGAGGATAGGTCTGCTCAACTCTCCAAGCACCCATATTATCCTGCACCTCTGCAACTAATCTTGGTTTTGGCCCCTTGTCTAGCAAATAGAAATCGAACCACTCCAACATATCGTCCGCCCAGTCCCACCTCAGGGTGTATGGAAAGGCCTCAGCGCCTCTTCCTGATGACAGTGAGGAGTGCCCACTTTCTCGGTCTGGATAATCATGTGCCCATTGACCATAAAGTCCCTTTACTTCGAAACCTGCATCTACAGACATTTGATGTGCGGGGAATGCCATATGGGGGTCGACGTTCCAGTCTTGTAGGCCATGGATAATATATATCGATCCATTATAAATTTCTAAAGCATTAGTCAGGAAATGCCTTTCCTCCCAATAATCAGAACCAGTCCATGCTAGATTGTCTCCCGTCATATATGCAGCTGGTCCGGCGTAGTATCCCTCGACATATCCCTCACAGGCATTCTCGATATCCCCATTATCCCCATCCAAACCGAATGAGCCGTACACTCCATTATGCATTATCGCCCCTCTTGCTTCCATACTACCATTTCTCCACATCAGATCATGTACACCTATCAATCCAGACATTGGAACAATGGTAGCTAGATATTCAGACCCTGAAGCGGCAGCATTCCATGGAGTGCTTCCATCGTATGATTTACCAATTGCCCCTACCTTTCCATTGGACCATGATTGAGTCCCTAACCAGTCAACTGCCGCCTTAATACCCGCTTGCTCGTCATGACCCATCAGGTCCATACAGTGATTCGATTGCCCTGTTCCAAAAACTGAAACCTGGGCTACGCCGTACCCATGTTGAACATAATTCTCAATTAGGAACCTTCCCAGTCTATCTGCTGGAGTGAGAGCATCAACGTCTCCATCATCATAGTACGGGCCTATCTCGGCAATGACCGGGACCTTGCATTCTTCAAGAACCTCAGATATTGTCAAATCGCATCCTTCCTTCTCTGGAAGCCACAATCCGAGATGAACTTCGGCACCTCCCGTGAGTCCTGCCCCTCCGTCAGAAGCTGTAATGGAAGGGACGGGTACGAAGATTGACTGGACCTCTCCTGTGTCATATGTACCATTAATTGAAACCCTACTGAATACGTCATCATTTCTGTATTCCTTTCCTGATCGTTCCTCGACAGGTGGTAACCAATGTTTAGTCTCAACAGAATTATCTGTTCCTGATTTTGACTCCAAGCACCCAGATAGAGTTGGGCTAACCAAAATTAGGACCAAGAATATGGTCATGACTCGCGGGAGCACGTCCCTCTGGAGGGTGTTAGAACTCATCATAGATTCGGTTCATTGGGCCGGATTATCGAACCAAGAGTCGCATTTCTTCGACGCTTTTTAGCTCGGCGAGATATATCTGCTCCATCGAATCGTATAAGTCGTCAGTCTGTTCAATTAATGGGAGGAGATCCGAATAAACCTCTGACGCTCTAATCTCAGTCTCAAGAGAAAAATTCAGCATTTCAATGTAATCTGTAGTATGTATAATTGGATGAGGGTCACGTTCTGTAACTGGGATTCCACCCAATTGAACAATTCCCTTACGAACAATATCGGCATGCTCTATTGACTCAGTCATTTCAGTGTTGAACATTGGTGAAAGTTGGAGCCGATGGATACCGGTTATATTTGCAGCGTAATGTGCATACATATTGATCGCTCTAAGTTCCCAGGCCAGGGCTTTATTCATCTTTTTAATAAGCTCTGTCACAATATCATCCTTTAGGTCAGGCTAAACTTTTCTTACTTCGGTCTTGCCATACACAACTGCAGGATGGGAGTTATTAAACCAATCCAATGATTGCCTCTAGTTCCTACTAAATAGAGCTGAAAAGTATCAATTAGTCAAGAATTGTAAGATTTATTTTCTGATTAAAACTTCAATGATCAACTACCTAGGTTATGAGTGAGACACCTCTCTCAAATGGTATGGACGCTTACAATGAGCTTCTTGGGATACTCAAAGATATCGATATGATGGACCAAGTAAGAAGTCTTCTGGGCTGGGATCAAGAGGTCTTGATGCCTCCGAAAGGTGCTGAATTGAGGGGGGAACAAATAGCATGGATTTCTAGGGAGTCCCACAAAAGGAAGACTTCTCCTCGGATTGGAGAGTTATTGGACGAACTGGAAGAAAGAGTTGACATGGGAGATATAGAGAGTGCCAATGTTAGATTGGCCCGGGAGGCCTATGCCAAGGCCACAAGGCTACCGACTGGTTTCGTTTCTGAATTGGCTAAGCATAATTCGAAATCGCTGATATCTTGGACCGAAGCTAGGAGGAATAATGACTTCTCTATATTCAGAGATGACTTGGCTAAATCAATTGAATTCGCGAGGAAAAAGGCAGACTACCTAGGATATGAAAATCTTCGATATGATGCTCTCCTTGATATCTATGAATCTGGGCTCACGGTGTCTCGTCTCGACCCTCTTTTCGAAGGTCTGAGAAGAAAGGTGGCCCCATTAATCAGGTCTGTTGCAGAAAGGGGAGAGAGGCCCGATATTTCATGGGTCACTGAAAACTCATGGGAGCAGTTGGGACAGGAGAGACTTAGTCAGAAGGTTTCTGAGTCAATTGGTTTCGATTTCGAGGCAGGTAGAAGGGATACCTCGACACATCCTTTCTGTGGAGGGCCAAATCCGGATGATGTTAGATGGACCACTAGATATAGCGAGAATGATCCGTTCGGTTCACTATACGGCTCTATGCATGAGACTGGTCATGGTACATACGAGCAGGGGAGGCCGAGAGACCTTGACTTTCAACCCGCTGGAAAGGCGAACGGATTGGGAATTCATGAGAGTCAGAGCAGGCTTTGGGAGAATCAAATCGGTCGTTCACTAGAATTTTGTCAGTGGTCTCTACCACTCTGGAAAGAGCAGTTTCCAGAAAACATGCAAAGCGTTGAAGCAGAGGATCTGTGGAGAGCGGTTAATCTAGTGGAGCCCAGTCTAATCCGTGTTGAAGCGGATGAGGCCACCTACAATATCCACATTATGATTAGATATGAGATTGAGAAGCTACTAATCTCAGGCGATTTGGAAGTTGATGACCTTCCTGACAAATGGGACGACATGTATGAGGAATATCTTGGAATAAGGCCTACAGATAGCTCGACGGGAGTACTACAAGATATTCATTGGTCGATGGGCGCGATCGGATATTTCCCGACATATACCCTTGGAAATCTGTATTCTGCTCAGCTATTATCTGCGGCCAGAGAAGACTTACCAAAGCATGACACACAAATTAGGGATGGTGACTTCTCCCCGCTACTTGATTGGATGAGGAAGAAAGTGCATAAGCGAGGGAGTATTCTAAAGCCTGCTGAGCTCATCGAAGAAGCTACAGGATC
>MDTA01063880.1_pt1 | contig 11230 bp, 10 predicted proteins | sample 811151 | NCBI WGS metagenome assembly MDTA01 (sample SAMN05326648, study PRJNA326480) | marine metagenome | isolation source: seawater | place: Indian Ocean: South | collected 2010 | reverse complement strand
CGTGAAACTAACGGCTTTAAGTTTAATTGCAATTTAGTGATAATCGATTTCCTCATCCGTCATGGAATTATCACACCCGACAATGAAAAAAGCTTTGCTGCCATTGCTCAGGGTCTTCGAAACGGCATCTAAAATATTTACCGGTCGCTCATCTTGAGCGCATCAATGAAAGCTGATTGTGGAATCTCCACATTCCCAAATTCCCGCATTTTTTTCTTACCCTTTTTCTGCTTTTCTAATAATTTTCTCTTCCGTGTGATGTCTCCGCCGTAACACTTTGCAGTGACATCTTTGCGCATTGCTGAAATGGTCTCTCGAGCAATCACCTTGCCGCCAATGGCGGCCTGTATTGGCACTTTGAACAATTGTCGTGGGATAAGCTCTTTTAAACGTTCGCAGATCTGACGGCCTCGACTTTCAGCCGAGGACCTATGAACTATCATAGACAAAGCATCAACCGGCTCACCATTAACCAATATTCCAACCCTCACTAGATCATTTTCACGATAACCGACAAGCTCATAATCAAAGCTTGCATATCCACGACTAATTGATTTCAGACGATCATAAAAATCAAAAACAACCTCATTTAATGGCAAATAATAAACTGCCATCGCCCGGTTTCCCACATAGGTGAGCTGATCTTGCTCGCCTCGCCGCTCCGTGCAAAGTGAAAGAATTGGTCCTAAGTACTCATCCGGAACAATAATAGTTGCCTTTATCCATGGCTCTTGAGCCGATTTGATTTGAACCTGATCAGGATAATCTGCCGGATTGTGGAGGGTCATTTCCTCCCCACTCATCAGGAGCAACCGATAAACTACAGAAGGTGCCGTTGTTATTAAGTCGAGATCGAATTCACGACTAAGGCGCTCCTGGATGATTTCCAGATGTAAAAGACCAAGACAGCCACATCTAAACCCGAAACCTAGTGCTGCAGAGGTTTCTGCCTCATAATGGAAAGAAGAGTCGTTGAGTGCTAGTTTACCCAAACTTTCTCTAAGATCCTCGTAATCGGCATTGTCGACTGGGAACAGTCCACAAAATACAACAGGGACCGTTGGCTTAAATCCCGGCAAAGCTTCGACAGACCCATTCTTCGCTTCTGTTAAAGTATCGCCGACCTTACAATCAGATACAGATTTTATACCTGCAGTGATAAAACCTATTTCACCCGGGCCAAGTTCAGCTACAGTATCTTGCTTTGGACGAAAAACACCAACTTGATCGACTTCATGAATTGCTCCCGTTGCGATCATCTTCAATTTCATGCCAGCCTTTAGGCATCCATCAACAATACGGACCAAAGCAACCACACCGAGATATGGGTCATACCAACTATCAACAAGCAAGGCCTTTAAAGAGACGTTGGCAGCACCTTTTGGGGAGGGCAACTTGTTAACGAGTGCCTCTAAGACGTCCACAATTCCCTCTCCCGTTTTGGCAGAAACCGCAATAGCATCGGATGCATCAATCCCAATCACGTCTTCGATTTGAGTTCGAATACGTTCCGGCTCTGCGGACGGCAAGTCTATTTTATTAAGAACAGGGATGATCTCATGATTGTTTTCGATAGCTAAATAAGCGTTGGCAAGGGTCTGCGCTTCAACTCCTTGGCTTGAGTCAACAACCAACAACGATCCCTCACAAGCAGCAAGTGAACGACTCACCTCATATGAAAAATCAACGTGACCAGGGGTGTCCATAAAGTTTAGTTGGTAGTGATTTCCATCTTTGGCTTTATAGTCAAGTCGTACCGTTTGCGCTTTGATTGTGATACCGCGTTCTCGCTCAAGCTCCATAGAGTCGAGCACTTGTTCTCGCATTTCTCGATCGCTGAGCCCTCCACACGCTTGAATTAATCGATCTGAGAGGGTCGACTTCCCATGATCGATATGGGCAACAATGGAGAAATTTCGTATTTTTTTTATTTCACTCATACTTCCATAGCTAAATCTTTTGCAACATAGTTTGAAGGCCGAAATTCCGCACGCTTTTGGTAACGACAAGAATTGCCCGCTACATTACTTTGTGAAAACTCTATAGAAATCTTTCACAAGCACTTGTTTAATTCTCTCGTCACCCGCAACTTTTCTGGCAGCGGCAGTAAGAATCCTCTTCACCTTCCGCAGACGCACCTTTTTATCTTGGCCAAGCGTTGCTGCATACCTATAGAGTTCCTCGAAAAAAACTGCCGTTATTTTTGGACTATATTTCAACATTATTGGCCGTTCGCCGGGTTGCTGCATTTCAATGAGCAAGTTAAAAAGCAAGGTTCCTTTGGCTTTGCCGTCTTGAAGGATAGGAACGCTCATATTATCGATCGGAAAAAACATCTCGGCTTTGCTTCCTTTTTTTTCATCAGCGGCAAACGCAGAGCCCAGAGATATTTTAGAGACCAAAACAACAAAAATAAGTACTGGAATAATCAATTTAATACGCAACATCGTAAGTCTCGTCATCTGTAAATCTTCCACGATATATAATTGGGGTCACCCGAGTAGCGGAAACAATGCCACTATCTTTCGTTGGTTTAATACTGGGCTTTTGGTGCAAATAAGCTGAAAAGAGCTTTACAGAACAATTCCAGCATTTCGATAACATTCTACTGCTCCCAATTGTTTCCTCAGCTAAATTTTCTAAGGCTAAACTCTTTTAGCCTGTTTAAAAACAGGACAGTTGCTCTTGCCTCCAACCCCAAACAACCTTCCAAGCACTCTTGTTTTTCTCCAAACAAAAGGTCGTGCCATTTCCGGGGCTGAACTCTAGGACCCATCTACGCTCGTCACCAGTCAGCAGTTTCGCACTAGCCCGCAGGAGAAAATCACCGTGCCCAGTCATCATAATATCTCCCCCACCTGACTCAACATGATCAATGAAAGGCTCGACCGGATCCTCTGGAGCAATACCGTAATTTGAGACAGCAACGGGTACAGGCTGACCCAGATTTGCCGCCACGAGTTCTCCCGTTTCTCTAGTCCACAGCTTATCGCTGTGAATTATTTCCGATGGAATCGCATCTATACCTTTCATAAACATACCAAGTCTTTCGGCCTCACTAACACCAACCTTGCTTAAGTGACGTTCCGGGTCTTGTTCGGCACTTAGTGCGTTGGCATGGTGAGTTAAATAAACTTTCATAAAATTCCTTTTTTCTTTAGATAACATTTCGGAGTCGTTGGACGAATTAGAAAATAATGGCATAATTACTGCTTCAGGAATATAGCAATTGCCTGCGGATCAATTTTTACGTGATATCAAACATCTACTGAGGCGTCTATATTCCCAGTGGGTCGCTTTCAACGTCTTTAAGCCGAGAGGCCCGCAATACAATATTGGAGGCATCATGATATCACCCCAGACAGTAAATGATCAAAGTTGCTGGAGAGGGCCAAAAATGAATTCCAACATGGAATGGCTCTACACAATAGGTAAGAATGAAATTTCGGATTTAGAAAGCGCCCTTCAACGCGTAAAGGCACAAAATATTCCGCTCCTGCAAATGACAAAAAAAGATTTTTCTCTGCCGTGCCTTTCCAAGACATTGCAGAGGATTTTAAATGATGTGCAACATGGGCGTGGCTTTGCTGTTCTACGCGGCATACCAATTCATCAATTTTCGGAGTCCGAAAATGAAATTATAACGTGGGGGATTGGAACATATTTGGGACGAGCTATTTCTCAAAATTCTAACGGGGATCTATTGGGACATGTCTTCGATCACGGGGTACATATGCATACAGAGCGGGTTCGAGGCTACATGACGCCAGACCATCTACGTTTTCACTCTGACCGTTGTGACCTCGTTGCTCTGGCTTGTATTAGAAAAGCGAGAGATGGTGGACTAAGTCGTTTAGTAAGCATGACCGCACTTCATGACGAAATTCTCGCTACCCGCCCAGACCTGCTTGAGCCGTTTTATCGGGGATTTATGTATGTAGTTAGCGAACTTTCTGGTGATACTAAACCCATACGGGTTCCAACATTTAGTGTTGCTGATGGTGTCCTCAGTTGCAGACTACAGCGTAATCAAATTGAAATGTCTGCAAAAAAATGCGGGATTTCGCTAACTAAAATCGAACGGGAGGCTCTAGATCATTTAGATGAACTGGCGGACAGCGAGGCATTTGTCCTCGAAATGGACCTGGAACCCGGTGATATTCAGCTTTGTAACAATTATGTTATTGCCCATGGACGGACTGACTTCACCGACAGCCCGAACAAAAATGAGAAGAGACTTATGTTACGACTTTGGCTAAAATTTGCGGAACCACGACCCGTGGGTGACGCATTTTTTGATTTTGATGGCATTCCTAAGGCTTCTCAATGATTGATTATACAAAATTCATTGGACCAGCCAGCTGGAAAGGTGCCGACCTTACTAAGACTGATGATTGGATATGGACTTTAACGAAAGGCGAGATCGCGGAACTGAGAAATGTCGTTAGCGACACTTGGGATCTAAAATTGGAGAGCATAACTCGACAGAAGTTTCATATTCCTGCCCTTGCACCCCGTTTAGAGAGATTGGTTGACGAAATCCGTAATGGAAGGGGTTTCGTCGTATTGCGCGGACTGCCCGTCAGTGAGATGTCCAGTGAGGAAGTGTACCGTGCCCACTGGGGCATTGGAACGCATCTTGGTTTGGCACTTTCGCAGAACTCTTTTGGGGACATGCTGGGCCATGTCTATGATGAAAAACCTGACCCCAGCGAAGTTAGTCCTCGAGGATATCGTACGAACCAATTGCTGCGGTTTCACACTGATAGGGCAGATGTTGTTAGCCTACTATGCCTCAGGAAGGCCTTATCCGGAGGGGAAAGTAGTATTGCGAGTTCGATGACCATTTACAATGCTATTCTTCAACATCATCCTGAATACCTTCCAGCACTAACACGTGGTTACATGCATGCACATGCCGAAGATATTGGACTCGATGAGCCTAGGCGACTACCAGTCTTCCACGAGCAAGATGGCGTCTTGAGTTGCCGACTTAACAGAGGTCCAATTGAAAACTCGCATCTACGCGCAAACATTCCCATTACGCCAGAGGAGGCACGTGCACTAGTAGCCTTCGACTTCTATGCTGAACACCCTGATTACAGGCTAGACATGCTGCTCCTCAATGGCGATATTCAGTTCGTAAATAACTATCGGGTAGTGCATTCACGTAAAGAATTTACGGATGGGGAGAAAGAGCAAGATCAACGACACATGGTTCGACTTTGGCTCAACTATTATGGAAAGCCATGGCCGCGTGGCCCGCATTTAAGTGATTATAATGGCGTTCCTAAGAAACTCACCCGGGAACAGTAGCCCTAGCAGGGAGGTAAAGATGAAAACTTATTTAATCGTGAGCGTTGCGATCTTTGCGGTAATAACACTCTACGGAGTATACACTGGACAATTTGATGCTATGCTTGCCAAATAGTTGGCGGAATTCTAATCCAAATTAAGAGGGGACATATTCGATGCGTATTGCGAGGTTTGATAAGGACGGTCGCCCATGCCACGGAATTATTGAAGGTGAAACTATCTATGAGGTAGAGGGTGGCCTTTTTGATGGCCTCAATAAGACCGGAGAGACCCACGCGTTAGGTGCAACCAAGCTTTTAGTCCCGTTTAAACCTGAGGTGTTTTATGCAGCAGGCTTAAACTATGCTGAGCATGTGAAGGAGCAAGCAGAAATGCACGGAAGGGAACCGAATCTCCCGGAAAAGCCAGATATAGGATATCGGGCCAATAATGCGTTAATTGCTCATGATGAAGACGTAGTGATCCCCGCACACGCCCCTGACACTGTCCAATACGAAGGAGAAATCGTAGCGATTGTCGGCAAAAAAGCGAAAAATCTGACAAAAGAAAATGCCCTCTCGTGTATTATGGGATACACAATTGGAAACGACGTTAGTGAACGGACCTGGCAAACAGGTGACCGAACGATGTGGAGAGCGAAGAATACAGATACATTTAAGCCTATGGGTCCATGGATTGAGACTGATGTTGATCTGGAATCCCTAACCACAACAGTTCGTGTGAATGGCAAACAAACAATACAGTTTCCGACTAATAATTTCCATTTCGACATTCCAACTTTTATTGAAGCAATGACTAGCTGCCTTACGCTGCACCCAGGCGACATGATTTGGATGGGAACAGAAGGACGGGCACCGAACCTGCAACACGGCGATACTGTGGAAGTGGAAATCGACGGAATAGGCATTCTCAGAAACCGATTCGTGCGAGAAGGTCAGTAAGGAAGCCCCTAGGAAAGAATAGTTTTTTGCAGAAATTCTTTATTTTTCTGCGCCAGGGTCAGCTCACTTAGGTAGAAATTCTATTCACCCTGGAATGACTTTATCTCCTGCAAATTGGCACCTCCACATCACTCTTGGTTGTGTCGGGTTGACTACTTCGCGCCTGTGCATTGCAGCCCTATTATCCCAGACGAGAAAGTCGCCAACCTGCCAACTGTGTGTCCAAGCATACTTGGGCTGCGTAGCGTGCGCCCAAATTCTGTCAAGTAGTTCCTCGCTGTCATTTGGGATCCCCTCTATATACTGAGATGGCCACGTACGCCGCCGCCCGAGATAAAGAGCTTTCTTTTTAGAGACAGGATGGATGCGAACCATGGGATGCATAGGCCCGGGAACCTCCTCTGGACAAGTCGGTTCGGTAACACCGGGACGGAGAACATTGGCTGAGTTACGCGTAGCATCCTGCTTGGAACGTTTGCCTTCAATAGCTTTTTTTAGGTCATCAGGCATTTCTTCATACGCCAAATATTGATTATTAAAAGAGGTTTGCCCACTATTATCGTCTGGAATTACTAGGGAATAGAGGGTGCTACCAGCAGGGGGCTCCTCGATATAAGAATTATCTGAGTGCCACACAACCTCCAAGCTCCCAAGGCCATCATTTTTCTCCACCGGATTACCATCTTCGCCAAGATTGCATAAGATCGATATATCGTTGTCCATTGCATGGTAAAGAGACTTTTTCTTCGCTCTTTCATAAAACTTTTTGTTCGCCCCCTCCTGAGGTTTACCGAATACTCTAGCTGCAGCCATATAATCATCAGGTTCAAGCTTTTGGTGGCGAAATAAAAGTACCAAATGGTCTGCCCAAGCCTTTCTCAACGCTGCAGCCACATCTTCAGAAATGGGTTTAGACAAATTAACCCCTTGAATTTCGGCGCCCACCGCCTTGCCAGTAGGAACGACACTCAAGGTTTCTAATGTATTTTGCTCCAGTTCTAAAGGTGAAGGCACCTCTGGTGCATGCGTATACTTTGCAGCAAAATCATGAGTTTCCATTGCCATTTTTTGTTCCTCCTGAGGCCACAAACCTTATTTAAATAACACTTTCCCAATATGCTGAATATATTTCACACTTTCTCATTTTGAAACGGCTTAGTTTTTCCAAGCTGAAATAATCGGCTCACCTTTTATAAGTGCTCGGTGCATTACCCGAGCTTGGGTGTGGTCAATCGGATTACGTTGGTGCATCGTACATCTATTATCCCAAAGAATAAGGTCGTGCACCTGCCAATGGTGGGTCCACTTAAGGTGGTCCTGCGTTGTGTGCGCCCATAATCGATCTAACAACCGATCACCCTCTTCGTTAGGCAACTCTTCAATGTAGCTTGAATTACCCTCATACCTGCGACCGAGATATAGGCATTGTTTGCCCGTTTTTGGATGAATGCGAACGATCGGATGTGCCGGCCCAGTGATCTCTTCGCGAGTTTGCGGCTCTTTTACGGTCGGCCGGAGTTTCCCAGCGGTGTTCCGGAGATTATCATGTCGAATATGCTTGCCCTGGATAGCCTTCTTGAGATCGCTCGGCAATTCCTCGTAAGCTTGATATTGATTGTTAAAAGAGGTTTCACCCCCCCCATTAGTTGGCACTATTTCTGACCACAACAGGGTACCTCCCGGAGGTACATCGACATAGGAGTTGTCAGTATGCCAGAGTGCCTCCAGGCTTCCAACACCCGCAGTTTCGCGTGCTGGCTTACCGTCCTCGCCAAGGTTCGAAACCAAACTAATGCCAGCGTGCTTCGCAACTCGATGTGTTGCACCCGCATGAAAACCTGCCTTCAGAAAAAATGCACGGCTACCCGCTACTTGCTGTCCACCAAACACGTCAGCGACTGATAGAATGTCTTCATCTGACAAATCTTGATTACGGAAAAGGAGAACCATATTTTGGAACCAGCATTCAAGTAGAAGATCTCGAACCTCATCGGATACCGGTTGACGAAGATCTAAACCAAACACTTCAGCGCCTAGAGCTGCTTCAGTTTGTACAACTTCAAAGTGGCCATTACCTACATTCTTCACAATTCACCCCTCCAATAATAATCATGCGTCACACCACAATTGTAGCAGATACCGCAATAAAATACTCTGGGCCAGGGTCCGTTCTACTTGTCTCAACCTTGAGCCTGCTTTGCTGATGTGATGGCTCGCCATATAACTTCCGGTGTCATGGGCATATCAAGATGATTGACGCCTAGCGGTGCAAGAGCATTTATCACCGCATTCGCAACACATGGCAATGCACCTACCGTGCCCGCTTCACCAGCCCCCTTAATGCCGGTTGGGTTAGTCTTGCAAGGGACGGGATTGGATCCAACGGCAATTGAACTAATGTCATCCGCTCTAGGCATACAATAGTCCATAAAACTTCCGGAAATTAGCTGTCCATCGTTATCATAGAAAATATTTTCCATGAGCACCTGCCCAAGACCTTGTGCCACGCCACCATGTATTTGGCCCTTCAACAACAGAGGATTAACAACAACGCCAACATCATCGACGACTGAATACTTCTGTATTTCAACACGCCCGGTATCCTGATCTATCTCTAATTCGCATACATGCGTACCATTTGGAAACGTCTCAGCCTCCGGGAGATGGGAGTACATTTCGTCTAGCCCGATTTCCACATCATGAGGAATTCGGTTTGGCGAAAAAGAGGCCCGTGCTACCTCCATTATATTCATCGCCTTATCAGTCCCAGCAACCTTGAAGCTACCATCAGAGAATTCAATGTCGTCCTCAGCAGCCTCAAGATTATGGGCGGCAATTTTTTTGGCTTTTTCTATGATCTTACCGGATGCGCCAAAAATTGCTGCTCCGCCAAGTTCTGCTGACCGAGACCCTCCCGTCCCCTCACCCATGGAAACTTGGTCCGTATCGCCCTCTATCATCCGAATCCTTTCAACAGGAATTCCCAACTTATCCGACAGTATCTGCTTAAAACACGTGTCGTGACCCTGACCATGACTGATAGTTCCCATAAGAAGCAGCACCGAACCTGCTTTAGTAAAGCGAATCTGGGCGTGTTCAAAGCGCCGCCTTCCTCCAGCTTGTTCTATTGTATTTGAAATCCCGATACCACGCAGCATGCCTACTTTTGCCGCCTCCTTGCGACGAGCTTCAAATCCCTCGTAATCTGCAAGTTTGAGAGCCATATCAAGACCTTTCTCAAAGTCACCCGAGTCATATTTGAAGGTGAGCGCAGTCTGAAACGGGAGTGCATCCTTGGGTATGAGATTAAGCCGGCGCAGCTCGGCTGGATCAATCTCCATTTTATGTGCTGCAATATCAATAAGTCTTTCCATTATATATGCCGCTTCGGGTCGACCCGCCCCACGGTAAGGGGCAGTGCTGTTTGTATTTGTTAGAACCGCATCAACGTGCACATACATTGCCTCCGTGGTGTACGTTCCAGCCATAGTGCCGATATTTCCAAGTGGAGGGTTAGGCCCCCGTGAGGCGACGTAAGCGCCAAGATTAGCAATAGTTTTACATTTCACCCCAAGAAATTTACCATCTTTAGTCAATGCCAGAGCTGCATCACTTACGTTGTCACGAGCATGCGTATCGCTGATAAATGACTCTGATCGTGGTGCGTACCATTTTACAGGCCTATCCAATAGTTTTGCGGCCCAAAGCACCAATACATATTCTGGATATGTGCCGCCTTTCATACCAAAGCTTCCACCTATATCATCGGAAATAATACGAAAGTTATATTCCGGCTCACAGAATACATTTTCGGCCAAATCAGCACGAATATTATGTGGCTGCTGCAGACCAGTATGGAGAATATAACGGCTTTCATGCCTATCAAATTCACCAATACAACCGCGATTTTCCATAGAGTTGGTTGATACCCTATTTATCACAAATTTCTGTTGGACAATAACATCCGCTCTATTAAATGCAGTTAATGTTGCATCTTCATCACCTACATCGTGACAAAAGGCTATATTGTCAGGACATTCTTCCCAAACTGGAATTGAATTTGGACCAACCGCAGCCGATGTTCCAACCATAGCCGGCAGTACCTCATACTCAATCTCTATTAATTCAGCCGCATCCTTTGCTTGATCCAAGGTCTCTGCGACAATGAAAGCAATTTGGTCACCCACACATCGAATTCTATCGGTTACCAGCGCTGGACGCGGTGGACGAAATATTGGCTTACCATCAGGGCGTCTTGGTGTTCCTACATCAGTAACAACACCGTTTAATCCCGATTTGACAAAATCTTCACCAGTAAGAATTAACAACACACCCGGCTCGGCAGCAGCGTGTTCTGTTTTGATGTTTCTAATGCGTGCATGCGCCACCGTGGAACGTAAGATATATCCATGTACCGTACGATTAATGCGAATATCATCCAAATAACGGCCAACGCCTTTTAAAAGCCGCGGATCCTCAGTCCGCGGAACAGATTGACCTATGGCGTATCGAACCATATACCCTCCAAACTAGTGCAACACTTTTAAAAATAAGCGGCAATAAAGGGATACGCACCTCTTAGTCCCTTGCCATTCCAAAAGAATCACAGAACACTAACAATGGGTAGTTTTTAAAAGTCATACAACTTAGCAGGGTTATCTACGAAAATCATTTTTCTAATCGCTTCGTCTGGAACCCAGTCCACCATTGCATCCAAACAGGATGCCTCGTCTGGCTTATCATTTATGGGAAATTGTGGATGGGGCCAGTTCGCGGCCCACACTAGCCGATCGGGCCGCACCTCCAAAAGTGCCCTAACATAAACGGCAACTTGCTCATAATCAGGGAAATCCCCGTTTTTGCCGTGGTGACCATCGGTGCACATGTAATAAGGTGCCGATATCTTAATCCAGCAGCGGCCAGTTTCGAAAAATTTGAGTAAGGCATTAAAACCACTAGTGTCTGCCGATTGG
>MDTA01177669.1_pt1 | contig 11231 bp, 4 predicted proteins | sample 811151 | NCBI WGS metagenome assembly MDTA01 (sample SAMN05326648, study PRJNA326480) | marine metagenome | isolation source: seawater | place: Indian Ocean: South | collected 2010 | reverse complement strand
TTTAAAATTAGCCCTCTACAAGCCATATTGATGACAACAGTCAAAGAGCGAGTGTGTCCTGCTACACCTAATTAAGGCGGATGCGTTATGTTGGAACTTGAAGGAAAGACGGCTTTTGTCTTCGGTGTTGCTAGTGAAGATTCTATTGCTTGGGCTATTTGTCAAAAGCTAGCAAGTGCCGGTGTGACGCTGTATTTAGGATATCAAAAGCGGTTTATGAGCCGTATATTTCAACTTAAAGATAAGCTGCCACAAATAGCAGGTTTTTATCCACTAGATGTGGCCAATGATGCGACAACCAAAGAATTCTTTGACGCTTTTAGTGCTGAAAATCCAGGAAAAAAAGCTGACATAATGATTCATGCAATTGGTTTTGCACCTAGAAGTTGCTTTGATAGGCCGATTTTATTTGTCGAAGACCAAGATATAAACACGGCTATGACAATTTCTGCAAATTCACTTCAACGCTGTTTAAAATTTGCTTTACCATATCTAAATCCTAATTCTTCTACAATTACGCTTACATATGCAGCCTCCAATAGATACGTTCCTTCTTACGGAATAATGTCAATGGCAAAAGCAGCCCTAGAGTGTTGGACTAGAGAATTAGCATGTCATCTCGGTCCTGAAGGACATAGAGTGAATGCAATTTCCTCAGGTCCGATTAGGACTATTGCAGCATCAGGAATCCCTGGATTTGATAATATTCTTAATCACGTAGAAAATAATTCTCCGTTAAGACGTAATGTCAATCAAGACGATGTTGCAGGTACTACGTTATGGCTGGCTAGCTCCCTTTCTAGTGGAGTGACCGGTCAATGTATCTACGTTGATGCTGGTTATTCAATAACTATGGTTCCCGAATCTATAATGCAATAATGAGGTTTCTTCATGTCTATAACTACTGCTGACGGAAAACCCTGCGAAGGTATTGAACAGGGTAGGTTCGAACCGATTGCAGTAATTGGTTTAGGAGCATTAATGCCCGATGCCGAAAATGTTGATGGCTTTTGGCAAAATATCATAGATTCTAAGGTCAGTATTGTGGAAATTGAAGAACAAAGATGGCCTGGTAAAATAGAGCACTTTTGGAGAAACGGAGGGCCAGGTGATATTGAAGAAGGTTTCACATACTCAAAGATCGGAGCCTTCGTGAAAAATTTTGAATTCGACTGGAGAAGATGGAGACAACCTCCAGGCACTCTAGGTCAGATTGATCCTTGCCAATTGTGGGCTGTTGAAATTTCTGCAGCAGCACTTGAACAAGCAGGTTATGACGGAGAAAGCAAGGATATCGATAGAGCGAAATGTGGAGTCGTATTTGCTAATGCTTTAGGTGGCGAAAATAGGAACTTATCAAATATCAGGGTATGGTCAAATCATACCAAAGAATTAGCCAAAAAGTATGGATTGCCAGAACATAATTTGGACTCTTTTCAACAAGAAATCAATGAACACACTCCAAGAGTGGACGAAGATACAATGCCCGGCGAATTAGCCAATGTTGTCTCAGGCAGGGTTGCAAATCTACTGGACTTACAAGGCCCTAATTATGCCACAGATGCTGCATGTGCATCATCTATGGCAGCGGTCATGGATGCTTGTAGAATGCTTCAATCGAGGCAAGTCGATGTGATGCTTGCTGGCGCAACTGATAGAACGTTAGATCCAGCAACCTATGCTAAATTTAGTGCTATTGGGGCCTTATCAGCCACACATTCTACTCCTTTTGATGCCAAGGCTAATGGTTTTGTGATGGGTGAAGGCGCAGGAGTTTTAGTTCTAAAGCGACTAAATCAAGCGATTTCAGACGGGGATACTATTCATGCTGTAATACGAGGCATAGGTGGCTCATCAGATGGTAGAGGCAAAGGAATTACCGCACCTAGTCAAAGAGGGCAAGTTCAAGCGATTGCTAGAGCCTACAGTCAAGCAGGGTACGATGCCTCAACAGTCGAATTAGTAGAAGCTCATGGAACATCAACCAAAGTAGGGGATGCTACAGAATTATCGACATTATCTCGCCTATGGAACGGTTATGACGGAGGCGATCATGTTGCAGTTGGTTCGATAAAATCTCAAATTGGTCATCTAAAAGCAGCCGCAGGAATTGCTGGAATAATCAAAGGTGTTCTCGCCCTTCACCATAGAACAATTCCGCCATCTGCAGGTTTTGAAACTCCTAATCCCACAGTTGAATGGTCTGAAATTCCATTCTTTGTACCTACTGCTGCCAGAGACTGGCCACGTCCACTAGAGAATCCAAGAAGAGCGGGGGTTTCTGCTTTCGGTTTTGGAGGCACAAACTTTCATATTGCTTTAGAAGGTTATGAGCCAGAATATCATATCCCAATAGCAGAAAGTTGGGAGGAAAAATGGCGGACATATTCTAATTCCAATCCATCCGCACCTTCAATTTTAGATAGTTCAGCAAAACCATCAATGAGTCATGAAGAGTTAAAATCCATTGAAGGGGGCATGCTTCTAATCTCTTCAACATCAATCGATTCTCTACACGAGAAACTTGAATCAATCAGTTTTTCAGGACCAAATTTCGATGAAGACCCCAAAGGACGCCGATTATCTTTCGAATTAGACAAGATATCCCAGTTCAATTCTTCAGATGATATTAGGATGGCAATTATTGCAACATCTTGGGCCGAATTTGACAAAAGAATAAATTTGGCAAAGAAGGCCATGAAAGACAAAGAAAAGTGGGGTTTCTTACAAGCACAAGGAGTTTTACTGACCGATGAACCCGCATTGCCTGATAAAGCAAAAATCGCTCATATGTACCCAGGCCAGGGAAGTCAGTATGTGGGAATGACTTATGATTTACATAAGCGATATACATCAGTGCAGAAAGTTTGGGAAAAATCTGACGAAACTATGGTAGAAGTACTTGATGGTGAAACATTGTCGAGTTTCGTTTTGCGACATAATTTGAGTAAAGAAGAATTGCTTGAAAGTGAGCATAAACTCAAACAAACCGAATACACTCAACCCGCAATGCTTACTGCGGATTTAGCGATTGAAAGACTACTCAACGCGCACGGACACAAACCAGATATGGTCGCAGGCCATTCTTTAGGAGAGTATGCTGCTTTGATGTCTGCTGGTATTTTGAACATGGATGGCGCCTTGAGGGCTTCAGCAGCAAGAGGCACTGAAATGGGTTCCGTTCAAATCGATGATAAAGGATTGATGGCGAGTATTACTGCACCTTATAGTGAGGTTGAATCCGTTATAAATTCGGTTGAAGGTTACGTAATAGCGGCAAATAAGAATTCACCAAAGATGACGGTTATTGCCGGAGAAACCGAGCCAGTTAAGCAAGCGATGAGTATTTTCGAGTCAAAAGGATTCTCTGCCACTGCTCTGGCAACATCACACGCTTTCCATTCTAGAATAGTGGCACCAGCCAATGAACCATTGCGAAGATTCTTGGAGACTCTGGAAATCAACTGGCCAAAAATACCGATAACTGCAAATGTCGATGGAGACTTTTACGAAATGTCTGGTGAAGATTCCAAGCTGTCTGTTTTGAGTAAATTAGCACCTCAAATGGCATCTTCTGTTGAGTGGACTTCTCAAATCGAAACAATGTATGGTGCTGGTGCTAGGGCTTTTGTTGAAGTCGGACCAAAGAGGGCTTTGACAATGTTTGCAACCCAAATTTTAGCCGATAAACCTCACTTGCCAATAATGACTAATCATCCAAAGCAAGGAGGTATTGCTTCTTTCCTTGCCGCTATTGCCTCTCTAGCATTGGCTGGAAGAAGACCAATTTGGCCTGAGCCCACCTCAGATGAATTATCCGAAGCGTTCAGAGCAGGTCCGTTAGAAGCATATTCTAATGATACTCCTGTGAAGATCAAATCCGGCAATTCTGAAGACTTGAAATCTCGCTCTAGGCCATTACCTAGTAATAATGAAACTACATCATCAACTTCTCAACCAATCTCTAGTTCGCAAATTATTTCAGTAACAAAAGAAGTTTCAACAGAAGATGCAATACAATCATATGTCGGTCAATTAATCTCCTCAATGACAAATTATCCCGCTAAGTTTTGTTCTGGTATGATAGATTTGAGAGCTGTGCTCGGACTTTCAGAACAGGAAATTTCTAATGCGATTAAGAAGATTGATTCCCAGTGTGAAACCGATTCTGAATTCGACATTAAACAAGCAAAGACAGTTGCTGACCTTGCAAGATGGATTTCCAAACCGCCACAACAGTATATGACCACCAGTCAAAAGGTTACCAATACAGGACAAACTCAGATAGTCGATGCCATTTCTAACTCTCAAAACCATATGGATAAGCGGAAACGAGATCCATATGTAATAACGGGAATTTCTCTAGGTCTTCCAGGCGGTGAAAAGGTGTTTTCAGAAGACACTTTTGAGCGTTTAGTTAGAGGAGAAAGCTGTTTGACAGAGGTTAGTGACGAGTATAAACAGAAATTACTTGATAAGAACATTGTACGTTTAATCAAAGGCAGAGATGGCTCAGTAAATATGGAGCAAGCAAAAGAATTTGGTGACATACCTCAGTTAGCAGGACTCAAATCTGCATTTGATTTATCAGAAGAATTTGGAATCGACCCGAAAGCGATTCTTGCATGGGACATAACTACTCAACTTGCAGTAGCCTCAGGATTGCTCGCTTTAAGAGATGCAGGAATACCCTTGACTCCGGTTGAACAGGTAGGAAAAGGCGGCCTAAGATTAATCACGAATTGGCAAGTACCTCAGACACAAAGAGAAAGAACTGGAATAATTTTCGCCTCATGTTTCCCTGGAATACAATCCGTTTTGAAACATACAAAGACAAACGGAGACGATGGAGAGGGAAGGTTCGATAGGCGATACTTATTCCAAGTTCTAAATATGGGCCATTCACAATTTGCACAATATACTGGAATTAGAGGGCCTAATACAACTCTCAATCTTGCTTGCGCATCATCTACTGCTGCATTTAGCGTCGCTGAAGATTGGCTAAATAGTAATAGAGTTGATAGAGTTGTAATAATTTCTGCAGATGATGTAACTGGCGAGGATATGTGGGAATGGATTGGTAGTGGTTTTGCTGCATCCGGAGCAGCATCTACTAGTAATGTCATTGAAGAAGCTGCATTGCCATTCGATAAGAGAAGAAATGGTTTGGTTCTTGGAATGGGTGCGGCAGCATTTGTCGTTGAAAGACAATCCCATGCAGAGCAAAGAGGAGTTCAGCCGATTGCTGAATTATTAGGTACCAAGATTGCAAATTCAGCTTATCATGGCACTAGATTAGATGTAGGACATGTTGCTGAGACAGTCGATAATTTCATTTCAGAGATTGAGCAAACATGGAGTCTCGACAGACATGAAATAGCTTCACAGACGGTTTTCTTTTCACATGAGACATATACACCTGCTCGAGGTGGTTCAGCACAATCTGAAGTCAAGGCACTTAGACAGACTTTTGGAGCCAGTGCTGATAAATTGGTTATTGCAAATACCAAAGGATTCACTGGCCACCCAATGGGGGTTGGAATCGAAGATGCAAGTATGTTCTATGGTCTTATGACTGGTAGAATACCGCCGATCGCTAATCATAAAGAAGTTGACCCTGAGTTAGGAAATCTAAATCTATCTAAAGGTGGAGAATACCCTAATCTAAATTATGGAATGAGATTTGGTGCTGGATTTGGTTCACAAATCGCCCTTTCATTTGTTAGAAAGTGCCAAATTGAAGGTGAAAGAATCGATGGAGAAATTTTCATGCAGTGGGTAAGAGAACTGGCTGACTCGAATCAAATCGATATGAGGATTTTGCAAAATAAATTAGTTGCTTATGTTGAGGGAGACAATAATCTACACGGAGGAGTCCAAGGTGAAGAATGGTATATTCAGCAGAAAAGCCAGATTGGTGAAACGGTTATTACCGAAAAACAGCCTGAAGTTATTGTAAATCAAACCTCGCCAGTTGTCGAGACTGTCGAAGTAACAAAGCCTGTTGACATAGTTCCAGAAGGTATTACTGAAACTGTAATCGATGTAGTAGTCACTCATACAGGATATCCTGCTGACTTTGTTGAATTAGACCAAGACCTTGAAGGAGAACTTGGAATTGACACTGTTAAACAAGCCGAAATTATGGCGGACATACGTTCAAAATTCGGATTACCAGTCGATGAAGACTTTGTATTATCCGATTATCCTACTCTTAATCACATGATTGGATACATCAAAAAGATGAGTGGAGAATTGCCTGGACCAGTAGAAACTATTGCCTCAGCGGCTGCACTTGTTACAGAAGCAGCAATTGAATCTGCAGAGTCTGTTAAAGAAATTATTGAAGATGCAGTGACAACTCCTAGTGTTCAAATTACAGATGGTTCGTTGACTGAGACAGTCATCGAGGTTGTTGTTCAGCACACTGGCTATCCTGCGGACTTCATCGAATTAGATCAAGACCTCGAAGGAGAACTTGGAATTGATACTGTCAAACAAGCCGAAATCATGGCTGATATACGTTCAAAATTCGGGTTACCAGTCGATGAAGACTTTGTATTATCTGATTATCCTACTCTTAACCACATGATCGCCTATATCCAGAAAATGAGTGGTGGTTCAGTAGTACCTCAAGAGCCTGTTGCCGAAAGCCAAGTAGTTCAAGAAATCCCTGATGAAGAAATTCAAAATGTTGATGCTGCAAAACCTGTAGTCGTACAAACAGTAGGCAATGAAGATATTGAACAGCGTCTCATTGAGGTTGTAGTTAAGCACACTGGCTATCCTGCGGATTTCATAGAAATGGATCAAGACCTCGAAGGAGAACTCGGCATTGATACAGTCAAACAAGCCGAAATCATGGCTGAAGTTAGAGACATATTTTCACTACCTGTCGACGAAGATTTCATCTTAAGCGACCACCCCACATTGAATCATTTCACAGCATACATAATCAAAATGCAGGGTGGTGGTGAACAATTAGAGGTTGCTGTAGAAGTTATTGATGAAACTCCACCAGTCATTGAAGATGAGCCAATAATCGAAACACAAGAAATCACGCCAGTTAGCAATGAAATTACAATAGATGGATGTAGAAGGTGGCAAGTAGAAGTAGAGGAATGTCAAGGCATAGATTCTGGTCTAGAACTCCAAGGAACAGTACTTGTTACCGACGATGGTTGGGGAATCGCTGAAGAGTTCTGCATTCTTATGGAAAAGCGCGGAATAAATGCAATACGAATCGGATTTGAGAGTGATATTCGAGATATGTCGAAGCAAAAAGAGGGTAAGAGAATCGTCTATCGAGCAGATCCGGGTAACTCAGAACATTTGGACGAAGTTTGTGATAGTTTATCGAAAGAGAATATCACTGGAATAGTCCATATGGCTGCTTTGAAACTAGCCGGAGTTGAATGGTCAGAGGATACTAATCCCTCATCACAAGTAGTTCTTTCAGGGCACGGATGGTTTTCACTCCTGAAAGGACTAGATGATAAACTAGCCAATCTAGAATCGGGAATTATCGCATCAGTAACTGCTATGGACGGAAGGCATGGAAATATCGGAGAACACTTCAATGCTCTACAATGTGCCGCAAGTGGTGTTACCAAATCATATGCATTTGAGAGACCTAATCTAAGATGTCGCGCCTTAGATTTACACCCAGAAGTAGTTTTAGACCCTCTCGAAGCAGCAAAACAAATTGAAAATGATTTATTCAATATTGATGGTGATGTCGAAATTGGATTGGATAGGGATGGTCGACGATGGACATTAGTTGCATTTGCCGAGGACATAGAATCTGACCAAAAACCTCTGACTAGTAAAGATACATGGATAGTTTCTGGTGGCGGTTCGGGGGTAACTGCTGCCTCAGTAATAGGAGTGGCTAAAACTAGTGAAAATTCCAATGCACATTTCATTTTACTTGGACGTTCATCATTAATTGAAGAAACTCAATCTTGGGTAGAATGGGATGAACAGCAACTGAATCAAAGGAAAATGGCTCTTAGAGAAGAAATGATTTCGCAAAGTGATGATGGTAAGGTAACCATGGTTCAGTGGAACTCGAACTGGCAAAAATTCACTCGTAGCAGGGATGTTTATGTCACTATAAATGAGATAGAAAAGACTGGAAATAAAGCCGAATATCATTCAATCGATGTCATGGATAGTGAAGCATTGATTCAGCTAGGTGGCTCGATAAATAGAAAAATCACAGGTATCGTTCACGGTGCTGGACTTGAAGACTCTAAATTAGTATCAGATAAAAGCCATGAGATATTTGACAGAGTTGTAAGAGTCAAGATAGATGGTTGGAATGCATTGATGGATTGTGTCAGAGCATCTGGAAATGATTATCCTGATTTTGCAGCATGTTTCACAAGTGTTGCAGGTCGATTTGGTAATGGTGGGCAAACCGATTATGCAGCAGCTAACAGTGTATTGGATGCAGAGATGGCAAGAATGACAGCCAGTGGTGAATGTAGGGCAGTTGCAATTGGTTGGACTGTGTGGAGAGATGTTGGAATGGCAACTAGAGGTTCTATTGAAGCGGTCTTTGAGGCTGCAGGAATTGAAACATTATCTGTTGAAACAGGGGTTGAGATATTTGTCAATGAAGCATTAGCAGGTGGCAAGCGTCGTGTCTTAGGATGTGGCTCATTAGGATTGATGGATAGATTCGATAGTTTTAGAGAAGCACCTCTTCGACTTACTCCGGAAATGTCAGCAATAATTGCAGACCCATCCCGATTCCCATTCATTCACAAAGTACTCGAATTTAGTGAAGAAAATAACCTTTTGACTCAAACTACTTTATCGAATGAAGAGCATCTGTTTTTGGGCGATCACGCCATAGATGGTGTTCCATATCATCCAGGTGTAATGGCATTAGAGATGTTTGCTGAAAATGCATTACTTCTCAATCCGATGACTTGTGTCGCTGGTTTTGAAGAGGTCAAATTTGGCCTTCCTGTCAAGTTGCTTAAAGATGAAATGAAAGTTAGAGTTAGTAGCATGATTGAGAAAACAGAAGGTGATATGACATGGGTGAGATGTACCTTAGTATCCGACCTAATGAATTCTAAAGGAGAAGTATTTGGAGAGCGAGAGCACCATCAGGCGCTAGTTAGATTAGTCAACTTTAGTGATGATTTGAGACCTTTCTTACAAAATGAGGTAGATTCTATGCCTCAAATCGGAGTACCTCCTAATGGAGAAGTTGAAATCATGCCATCCTTCATTTATCAAAGATACTTCCACGGTCCAAGATTCCAGTCTCATGGAGGAATATTGAGAGGTTCTGGAGATGCGGAATTCCCAGGTGCAGACGGTATAGCATTGATGCGAAACCAATTGCCAATCATTGAGCAATTCTCGATTGAGGAGTCTGGAGAAGAAGTTCTACTAGATGGGCTCCCAATGCTGATTGAGGCAGGATTCCAGAATGCAGGATTTGTTGCAATGGAATCAGAAGGTTTCTCCTCTCTTCCAGTGGGAATTGAATGGACTTCCATGCTAAGGGTTCCAGAAAGAAATGAAATTCTTCGTATGAGAAGTATCAGAACTTCAGTTGAGCAAGATGGAATAACTGTTCACGATGTCATCATAATCGGTGATGATGATGCTCCAGTTTTGGCATTGAAGGGCCTTAGATTGAAAAGCATGGCTCCGGTACCAAAAGAGCAACAATTCACACTCGATCGTTGAGGTCTAGTTATGCAAAGCGAGATTGAGATTCTCACACCGCCATTTGAAAACAAGCATCCAAAAATTCTGGCTCTCAGGTGCCCAGTGAAACCATTTAATTTTGAAGAAGTTGTTTTAGCAAGGGTTGACGAAGTTTCTACGTTTGTTGTCCAGAAGCGTAGAGATGAACATTTGACTGGAAGATGGTTACTTGCTCAGGCATTATCTAAGTGGGATATTTCGCCAGATGAAATAGAAGTAAGAAGAAATCAGTATAGGGCGCCTAGTTTGGCTTTTATCCATGGCATTTGGAAAAATACCGATCTTCCTTCGATTTCAATCGGCCATTCAGATGGTTGGGCATATGTTGCCTTGATTGAGAATGGTTGGACTATCGGCATTGATGGTGAAAACAAAGAACGTAGAATTGCTGAGAATGCCTTTGATATGATGGCATCTGGTGAGGAACTGAATAATTTACGAGCCAATCCAGAGTTAGCAATCCAGACTTGGACTGCCAAAGAATCAGTACAAAAAGCAATGCGTTTAGGGATGAATTTTAATCCGAGGAAAATTAAATTTCCAATTGGTGTTGTTAAGTTTAATTTTTCAATTGAAAATTCAAATTTTCAATTGGTTTCTTGGACTCATAAGGACTCTCATATTAGCCTAACTTGGGGCGAAGGAATAGGCTATGATTCAGTTCCAGAAGATGAGTTATTAGAACAGACGAGAATAGCCATGAAATCTTCTTCAGATTGGGCCGTTGGTTGTAAAACTACTAGAATGAATTCTTGAATTATTTTGTCCATACTCGACTGGACTCCCAAGGTAATCCAAGGAGTATTCCAATTTCCGTTAAAATAACATAATTCAACAATAAATAACTGATGTATGATATTATTATCACTAAAATAGAGGTATTGATTATTTTTCTTCTCTGACGCTTCGCTTGATCTAAAGTGCAAATTCCTTGGTTTCGGAAGTAAAAAATCAGCCCTAATATTACAGTAGTTAAGGCCAAAGCCAACATTAGCGGTCTAAACCATGAATATCCATCTTCACCCCAGTATAGTGTGTCAGAAATTGCAGCACCTGTAGATACAGTAGCAAGTCCAAACATTACTAGCACAACAGATGGAAGGCAACACATCGAAGCAATAATTGAGGAACTGGCAACAAGCTTCCAAAGTGAACGTGAGTCTTCATCGACATTAGGTTGTGTAACTTCTTCACTTGAATCTTCAAAATCTTGAACAGATTCATTTTGAATAACAGTAGTCGTGGATTGTAAATCCTCAACATCCTGACTTTGCATGTACTAAGTAGTATGAGTTTACTACAAAAAGCATTGTCTAAACAATGCCAACATTTGAGTGAATCAAGTGTGGTGCGGATAGCGGGAGTCGAACCCACGACATAAGGTTGGAAACCTCAGATGATAACCACTTCACCATATCCGCGATATTCCTTGCGAGTCGTATTCCCTCTTTGAGTGAATCGGTTCAACATTCACTCAAATCCGGGCGGTGGTGGAG
>MDTA01138648.1_pt1 | contig 11231 bp, 9 predicted proteins | sample 811151 | NCBI WGS metagenome assembly MDTA01 (sample SAMN05326648, study PRJNA326480) | marine metagenome | isolation source: seawater | place: Indian Ocean: South | collected 2010 | reverse complement strand
TGGATAATTGTGGACCTAAAGTTTTAGATATTCTTTTTAAGATTAAAAATGAAATGGACTCTTCTTTAACATTTAGAAGATCTTGTGCACATGGAGTGTGCGGCTCTTGCGCTATGAATGTGGATGGAGTTAATACTTTGTCATGTATAAAATCTCATAATGATATTAAGGGAGACCTAAATATTTATCCTCTTCCGCACTTAAAAGTCATAAAAGATTTAATTGGAGACCTAAGCAATTTGTATAAACAATATGAGTCTATTCAACCTTGGTTGAAAACTTCAAAAACTGATACTGAAAAACAAGAAATTATTCAATCTCAGAAAGATAGATCAAAACTAGACGGCTATTATGAGTGTATATTGTGTGCTTGCTGCTCTACATCTTGTCCAAGTTATTGGTGGAATGGCGATAAGTATTTGGGACCAGCTGTTTTACTCCAGGCGTATAGATGGATAAGTGATAGCAGAGATGAAGAAAAAAAAGAAAGACTAAAAAAAGTTGCAGATGAGCTAAAGCTTTATAGATGTCATACCATAATGAATTGCACTAATTCTTGCCCAAAAGGACTAAATCCAGCAAAAGCTATTGGTTCAATAAAAAAAATGCTTGCAACAAGTTAAAAGCTTATTTAATCAATTAGCTCAATGAAATTAATAGAACACTTTATTAGTGGTAAAAGTTATTCTGGGAATTCTAATAGAAAAAGTAAAATTTTTAATCCAGCTACTGGTGAACAAAGTGCAGAAGTTAAATTAGCTTCATCAGAAGATGTAAATAAAGCTGTAGAAAAAGCGAAGAACTCATTTGAAATGTGGTCTAACACTCCTCCTCTTCAGAGAGCCAGGATTATGTTCAAATTTAAAGAATTGATTGAAAAAAATTCAGACGAACTTACAAAGATAATTGTTTCTGAACATGGCAAAGTTTATGAAGATGCTAAAGGATCTTTAACTAGAGGACTAGAGGTAGTGGAATATGCTTGCGGCATACCTCAAATGCTTAAAGGAGAATTTACAGAAAATGTTGGAACAAGTGTAGATAGTTGGTCAATAAGACAACCTCTAGGAGTGTGTGCAGGAATAACTCCATTTAACTTTCCAGCAATGGTTCCTATGTGGATGTTTCCAATGGCTATCGCTTGTGGCAATACATTTGTTCTTAAACCGTCTGAAAAAGATCCATCTTGTTCTATAAGGTTAGCAGAGCTTTTAAAAGAATCTGGGTTACCAGATGGTGTTTTTAATGTTGTTAATGGAGACAAAGAGGCTGTTGATGCGCTTATAAATAACAGAGATGTAGTTGCTATGAGTTTTGTAGGGTCTACTCCAATAGCTAAATATATTTACGAAAACTGTGCAAAAAATGAAAAAAGAGTTCAAGCACTAGGAGGAGCTAAAAATCATTGTGTAGTTATGCCAGATTGTGATTTGGAGCAAGCAGTGAATGGTTTGATGGGTGCAGCATATGGTTCTGCTGGAGAAAGATGTATGGCTCAATCTGTAGCTGTAGCTGTAGGTAACATAGGAGATAAATTAGTAAATAATTTAGCAAAGAAAGTTGAATCATTAAAAGTAGGACCAGGAATGGATAAAAACTCGGAAATGGGGCCATTGGTTACAAAAGAACATTTAGCAAAGGTTAAAAGCTACGTAGACATTGGCGCAAAAGAGGGAGCTAAACTTGTTGTAGATGGAAGAAATTTTAAACTTCAAGGATATGAGAATGGTTATTATATTGGGGGATGTTTATTTGATCACGTGAATAAAGATATGAGGATTTATAAAGAGGAGATTTTTGGTCCAGTACTATCAGTGGTAAGAGTTAAAGATTTCAATGAAGCTTTAAAATTAGTTAACGATCATGAATTTGGTAACGGAGTCAGTATATTTACTAGAGATGGTGACTCAGGCAGAACATTTTCTAACAAAGTGAAAATTGGAATGGTTGGCATAAATATTCCTATACCTGTCCCTATGGCTTTTCATAGTTTTGGAGGATGGAAAAGATCATTATTTGGCGATCAACACATGCATGGACCTGAGTGTGTAAGATTTTATACTAAACTTAAAACAATTACTTCAAGATGGCCATCTGGATTGAGATCTGATCCAGAATTTACAATGCCAACTATGAAATAAAAAAAAGGTGATAAATTGAAAAAAAAAATTACTTTAGTAGGTGCAGGTCAAATTGGGGGAACCTTAGCACATTTAATTGCTTTAAAAGAATTAGGTGATGTAGTTTTATTTGATGTTGCAGAGGGTATAGCAAAAGGTAAAGCGTTAGATATAGCTCAATCTTCACCTGTAAACAGATTTAACATAAGCCTATCAGGCACAAATAATTATGAGGACACCAAAAATTCTGACGTTATTATTATTACTGCTGGAGTACCTAGAAAACCTGGAATGACAAGAGATGACCTCTTAGGAATTAATCTTAAAATAATTAAACAAGTTGCTGAAGGAATTAAAAAAACATCTCCAAATGCTTTTGTGATATGTATTACTAACCCACTAGATGTAATAGTAATGGCTCTACAAAAATATTCAGACTTACCAAAAAATAAAATAGTAGGAATGGCAGGCATATTAGACTCATCAAGATTTATATATTTTCTCTCCCAAGAGTTAAAAGTTCCAGTCCAGAAAATAAAATCATTTGTATTAGGCGGACATGGAGATAGCATGGTTGCTATGCTAGGATTGACAGAAGTTGATGGTAAAAAAATTAGTGAACTGGTGAAAGAAGGCAAAATAAAAAAAGAAAAACTCGATAAAATAGTTGAAAGAACAAAAAAAGGTGGAGCAGAAATTGTAAAATATCTAGAAAAGGGATCAGCATTTTATGCTCCAGCAGCTTCAGGCGTGGAGATGGCAGAAAGTTATTTAAAAGATTTAAAGAAACAACTTCCTTGTGCCGCTTATCTTAACGGAGAATACAACACAAAAGGTCTATATGCAGGGGTTCCAGTAATTATTGGTTCTGGGGGTGTAGAAAAAGTTGTTGAATTACAACTTGATAAAGAAGAAAAGAAAAATTTCGAAAATTCTATCAAATCAGTACAAGATCTTTTTCAAGCTGCTCAAAAAATTGACCCAAGTTTAAAATAAATTAATTTTTTTTATAAATTGCAATTATACATTTTCCATAATTGTAGTTTGTCAAACGATCAATAATAGCAGTTAATGGAGTACAAATTTTGTCCCAAATGAAAATTTTTAAACGGGATGGAAATACCTCCTCTTTAAAAAAAATTTTATTTAAAAAATAAAGCAAGTATCCAATTATATCTAAAGAAAACAAACTTACCCTTCCTAAATTTAAAAATTTATCTTTAAAAAAATCTCTCTCATATCTTCTATAGTGACCAACGGCGCGATCTAAATTACTGTAAATTTTTTGATGAGCTGGAACCATTATAAGAAGATGACCTCCTTTTTTTAGTCTTTTTTCTGCTTCTCTAATTTCATCCTGATCATTTTCAATATGTTCTAAAACATGCAAGTATAAAATAGTGTCATATTCATTTTTTACATTTTTAATAGTTTTGTTTAAAATTTTAATATTCTTAAAATCTTTAAACTTTTGATTTAGATTGCGAATATTTTTACTATCTAGTTCAGTTAGTGTAATATTTTTGTGTTCGGGTTTAATATAATTTCTTGTAAAGCTACCACAACCAGCTCCTATTTCTAAAATATCTCCTTTGATATATTTTCTTATAAAAGATAAACAGTATCTTATATGAAAATTTGCATTATCAAATCTTTCAGTAGCTGTTTCAGGGTAATTTTTCATTTTATATTTTGTTATTCTAAAGTAAATTGTTTATAAAATTTAATGATCATCTTTTCTAATAAAAGCTTATTTAATACACATTTTTTTTACTTAATTCTAATTTTTTTATTCTCCTTTTTTATAAACTTTTATTATGCAAAATTTGGATCTTTTCCTATAGACACTTTTTTACACTATGATTCAGCTTTTAGAATTCTAAATAATGAGTTTCCAGTAAGAGATTACTGGATTGTTTCAGGTTTTATAGTAGATTTTTTTCAATCTTTTTTTTTTAAGATATTAGGCGTCAACTGGCTTGCATACACATTTCATTCATCACTATTTAATTTTCTAATATCTGCATTTTCCTATCATTTTTTTTTAAATTTAGATTTAAATAAAACTAAATCATTAATATATACTTTAAGCTTTTCTACTTTAGCATATACTATTTCTGGAACACCATTTGTTGATCATCACGCGGCTTTTTTTTTATTACTCTCTACTTATTTCATCATACTTGCATTAAATTTTCCTGAAAAAAATTATTTGTGGATATTTATAGTAATGTTATTCTTTCTAAGTTTTTTATCAAAACAAGTACCGACAGCATATGTAATTATATCCCAAGGAGCTGTTCTTCTTTATTTTTTTTTAAAAACAAAAAAAGTGAATGTAATTAAAATAATATCTTTTAGCTTGATATTTTTTTCTATTTTTTTTCTACTTTTTTTAATGTTTCTTAAAATTGATTTAAAACTTTTTTATACCCAGTACATAGATTATCCTAGAACAATTGGATTTGACCGATATGATAACTTTGAAAAGTCTTTTGAAATTTTTTTCAATCAATATAAATTTTTATTTTTACCAATAATTTTAATTTTAATTATAAAAATTAAAAAATTTAAAAATAAAAAATTAGTTTTTTCATTAAAAGAAATTATTGTTTTTATGATTTTAATTATGTTCAGTATGAGCCTTCTGTTTCATCAAATTATGACAAGAAACCAAATATTTATTTATTTTTTAATACCTATCTTACTTGGATTTTTAGACTCAGAAATTAAAGTTTCTAACATCAAATATAATAAATATTTTTCTATAATTCTTATTATCTTTACTATCTTTATAACTTTAAAATATCATTATAGATTTAACGAAACGAGAAAATTTCATGAATTAGAAAAAGTTGATTTAATTAAATCAATACCAGCTTTTAAAATAGATAATAGTCTGGATGGACTTAAATGGATCACTCCATCATTTAAAGATGATCCAGAGCAAGAATTATTAATCTTAAAAAAAACTCAAAATAGGATAGAACAAATTAATCATAACATTATCTTTATTACTCATTATTTATTTTTAGATAGTATAACAAAAAAAAAATTAAATTATCCAAGCAGAACATCAACTATGGAGGGAGCAAGCATTCCTACAAAAGATCATAGATTTTATAAGGATTATAAAAGATTTTTTACAAATAAAATTAAAAAAAATAATGTTAAAGAAATATATTTTTTAAAACATGAAAAAATTTCTAAAAGGATAGTTACAGATTATTTTGATAAAGATTGCTATAGTTTGAGAGAAGACGAATTATTTTATATATTTAAAATTAATTGTTTAGTGTAATTTGACATTGTCTATTAAATTATCCAGAATTGAATAATCTTTAATATAATGTTTTTTTTTAATAATAAATACCAAGATATTAAAGATTAGTATGAAAACAATAAGCATATAATTAAAGTAGCTATTTTTAACAGCCCATAATAAAATAGCACAATATAATAAAGAATTTATAAAAATTCTTGAAAAAAAAACTGCATTAACTCTTAAAGAATGTTCTATTAGAGACACTAAGTTTAATTTTGATTTGTCAAAATATCTTTTCTCTCTTTTTGCGTATACTTTTTTTATCTCACAATTTCTCAGAACTGAACTTGAGTGTGCATACCAAGAACTGTTATTTGAAAGTAATTTGTTTATATTGTTTGAACTAAAAGTTGTAAAATTCCCAAATGAAATCCATTTAAATGTAAATACAAATGTAATTAATAAATGAATTCTATATAACGAAACAACCAACAAAGATTCTTTTCTTTTTTTTCTGTTAGATGTGATTACATAATTTTCATTTTCTACTGCCTGATTTAACATTTTTTCTATTTCTTTGGGATTATCCTCCCCATCTGCATCCATGATTGTTACAAAAAATTTTTTTTTTGATTTCTTAAGATAATTAAGACCAGCTGCTATAGCTTTTTGGCTACCTAAATTTTTTTTAAGGGTTAATATACTAATTTTTTTAATTGAAAGAAAATTTTTCTTATTAATATAATATTTTTCAGTTGATTTGTCGTTCAAAATTAATATTTCAGTATTAAAATTTTTTACATTTTTTAAGGATTTATCTAACTCAACTAATAATTTGTTAAGAGATTTCCAATCATTATATACTGGTATCAAAATTACGTGTTTCAAAATTTTCAAATAGATTATTTGTTTTTATTAAGATCGCTTTTAATTTTATCTATAAATTTATTTATAATTAAAGCATCTTTTGGTTTAATATAATCTTCTTTAACTATAGCTTTTTCCATTTCATCTATAATAAGAGATTTAAATTCTTCAGCTTTTTCTTTTGAAATATTGGTTTCGATATTCTTTTCAACTTTTTTTACAACATATCCGAAGGAAAAATGGAATGCAGCTAAAAATAGAAAAAAAACTAAAATAGATTTATAAAAAAATAATTTCATAAATTTTAACCATTAAGTTTATATATTTCGTATATCTTAATCTTATTTATCTTCAGTTCATAAATCTTACTAAAATTTGCTGGAACTTCATATTTTTTATTCAGCTTAGAATTAACTTCAGAGATATTATTTTTGTATATATAATCTGCAGAATGATACTCTTGACCTACAATTTCAAACCTTTTTTTTAAGTTATTTGAAATTCCTTCTAATCCTCTGTGTAAAGGAGTATGAGAGGCAACTGCTATTTTAATATTATTTCTTTTGTCAATTTTTGAAATTTTTTGAAAAAAATGTTTAGCTGATATTCCGTGATAATCTCCTTCAAAACTATTTTTCATTTTTTCAGTCAAAAAACTATTGAAATATAAACTCTGGAATGGATGATAAGAGAAAACTGCGTAGATGTTATAAAAGATACTCACAAAAACTATTAATTTAATTAAATTTTTTGCTAAAAAGTTTTTTCTAAAATATTTAAATGATAAGTCTAAAAAAAATATAGCGAAGTAAAGTATAAAAATATTTAAAAAATAAATTAATCTCCAGCCATTATATAGACGTAAATTTGAAAATATGAAAATAAAGAAAAATGAAGTTAAAAATAAAAAGAAAATAAAATCCTTTTCTTCTTTTTTACTTCTCCATAAATCATTATATATAGATTTATTTTTTAACTTTAAAAATCTACCATAAAATCTAGTAATGTAAATAATATAACCAAGACAGAAAAAAAATATTTGAAAAATTGGTGATGAAATAAATATCCAATTGATTATGTAAGTATTTGGAAGAAATGCGTTAGGAATATATTTATCGAAGTAAAATATTTTAACATAAACCAAGTCAGTTTTTATTGATGTAAATAACTCAACAAATTTTAAGAATGGATTTTCCCAAAGGTAAGGCCAAAAAATAAAAATAAAAAATAAAAATGATAAAAAATAAATTATTAATTTTTTATAATTTTCATAGAATATATTCATATAAAAATTTTTGATTATTAAAACTAGAATAAAAAAAACTGGAAAAAAAACTGCAATTATTTTTAGATTAAATGCTAATGCGTTAAACAAAGAAAAACATAGCAAATTTTTTAAACTTATTTTATTTATACATTCTAGGAAAAAAAATAAGGTAATTGTAAAAAACGATAAAAATAAAATGTCTTTATAAAGAAAGCTATCTCCTAATATTCTAGGAGAAGACACATATAAAAATAAACCAAAAAAATTTAAGTAAAAATTATCAAATCTTTTGTTTAAAATTTTTAAAAAGAATAAAGAGCTGATTAAAAATATTATAAAACTCAAAAGATGTTTTAAATAATATATACTAGCGATATTTTCTAAATTAAATAAGATCTCTATTAACGCTACAGGTAAATCTAAAATAATACCGTACTTATTATAGTAGGAAACTGGAGATAAAGAATAATCACTTATATTATTAATCTTGATTTCTGTAATCTTTTGTAGATCCACTAAACCAAACTGTTTAGCAATATAATTCAACCAATAGTGACCATTTAATCTATGAAATTTTTCCTCAATATGAATTCCAAAGTCTTGAAGATTGGCAAAAGCTAGAATCAAAGCAGTTAAATAAAAAATAATCAGTAAAATAGAATTTTTTTGTTTATAAAAATCTAGTTTCATTGAATAATAAATATTATTACTTTATTTATTAGTGGACTTTATCTTATATATCTAAAAAATATAATAATTTATTTATGAATATTCACGAATACCAAGCGAAAAAAATACTAAGAGACTATGGCGTGCCTATTTCCAGGGGAGAAATTATTTTTTCAGAGAAAGAAATTGAAGAAAAAATTAAAAAATTAAAATCCACTAAATTAGTTATTAAAGCTCAAATACATGCAGGCGGAAGAGGAAAAGCTGGAGGTGTTAAAGTTGTAACTAGTCTAAACGAGGCATTGAAAGAATCAAAAAAAATGCTAGGTAAAGTTTTAATCACCCATCAAACTGGACCAAAAGGAAAAAAAGTTAGTAAAGTTTATGTTGAGGAAGCCTCAGAAATAAAAAACGAGTTTTATTTATCTTGTTTAGTTGATAGAGCAAGTTCTAAAATTGCTTTTATTAGTAGTTCTGAAGGCGGTATGGATATTGAAAAAGTAGCAAAAGATACTCCAGATAAAATATTTACCACAAAAATTGATCTCAAGGATAAATTAGATAACGCTGAAATTGAAAAAATATTAAAACCCTTCGACTTCGATCATAAACAAAAAAATCAAGGAGCAAATATTTTGCAAGCAATTTACAAAATTTTGAAAGAAAAAGATGCAAGTTTAATAGAAATAAATCCATTAATTGAAACTAAAGATAATCAAATTATTTGCCTAGATGCTAAAATGAACTTTGATGACAATGCAATTTTTAGAAGAGAGGATATAAGCAAATTAAGAGATTTTGATGAGGAAGAGCCTGCTGAAATTGAAGCTAGCAAGAATGATTTAGCTTATATCAAATTAGATGGCTCTATTGGATGCATGGTCAACGGTGCTGGGCTCGCAATGGCGACAATGGATATAATAAAGATATATGGAGAAGAACCAGCAAACTTTTTAGATGTTGGCGGAGGAGCTTCAAAAGAAAAAGTCTCAGCTGCGTTTAAATTAATTTTGTCCGACAAGAATGTAAAAGGTATTTTAATAAATATTTTTGGAGGAATAATGAGATGTGACATTCTAGCCCAAGGTGTAATTGAAGCTGCAAAAGAAACCAATTTGTCTGTTCCATTAGTAGTGAGGTTAGCTGGAACTAATTTTAAAGAAGGAAAAGAAATTTTGGATAAATCTAATTTAAAAATTTTATCTGCATCTGATTTAAATGATGCAGCAAAAAAAATTGTAGAGGCAATTAACTAAATGCCAATATTAGTAAACAAAGATACAAAAGTGATTTGTCAAGGTTTTACTGGTACCCATGGAACTTTTCATTCAGAACAGGCTTTAAAATATGGAACCCAGTTAGTCGGCGGGGTGACTCCAAATAAAGGAGGGCAAAAGCATCTAAATCTTCCTGTTTTTAACACTGTTCAAGAGGCGAAAGATAAAACTTTTGCTAATGCTAGCATGATTTATGTTCCTCCAAAATTTGCAGCAAGTGCAATTATAGAAGCTATAAACGCTAAAATAGAATTAATTGTCTGTATCACTGAAGGCATTCCAATTTTGGATATGATAAAAGTGAAAAAAGAACTAAAAAAAAGTAAATCAAGATTAATTGGACCAAACTGTCCAGGAATTATAACTCCTAATGAATGTAAGATTGGCATCATGCCTGGAAGTATTCATAAGAGAGGAAATGTGGGTATCGTATCAAGATCTGGAACACTAACCTATGAAGCAGTAGCACAAACATCTATTAATGGGATGGGCCAGTCAACATGTATTGGAATTGGAGGTGACCCAATTAATGGAACTAACTTTACAGATTGCCTAGAACTTTTTTTAAAAGATGATGAGACAAAATCTATTGTAATGATAGGAGAAATAGGCGGATCAGCAGAGGAGGAGGCTGCAGATTTTTTAAAAAAAGAAAGAGTAAAAAAACCTATGGTAGGTTTTATAGCTGGTCTTACTGCTCCTCCAGGAAGAAGAATGGGTCATGCTGGCGCTATAATTTCAGGGGGAAAAGGTGGCGCGGAAGACAAAATAGAAACAATGAAATCTGCAGGAATTACCATATCTAAATCACCTGCAGATATAGGTAAGACACTTTTGCAAAAACTTAATGGTTAAATTTTGATAATTTATGTTAAAATAATTTATTAAATGTCATCAAAAAACAATACTACTTATAAAAAAACCTCTTTTTTGGTTGGTAATAACTCTGAATTTATTAATGAATTTTATTCTGATTATATTACTGATCCAAGATCAATCCCTGAAAGTTGGAGGAAGTTTTTTGAAGGATTGAGCGAGGAACAAAAATTAATCTATAATGATTTACAAGGTCCAAGTTGGGCACCTGAAAGAAAAATTAAAAATAATAATCTCAGAAATATAAATTTTGTAGAAAAAGATCAAGAGTCGGAATTTAATAAAGAATCCACAATCGATTCAGTTAAAGCTATTGCATTAATAAGAGCTTACAGAATACGAGGACATCTAATTGCTGATTTAGATCCACTTAAGATGATGGATAGAAAATATCCTGAAGATTTAAATCCTGCTGATTATGGATTCAAAAAAGAGGATTACAATAAAAAAATTTATGTTGGTGAGTATATGAAGGATGGATACTCGACCATTAATGAAATTTTAAATTTTTTCAGAAGAATTTATTGTTCAAGTATAGGAGTTGAATATATGCATATTTCTGATCCAGTTGAGAAGAAGTGGTTTAGAGACAGGATGGAAAAAGAAGAAAATGCTTTAAGATTTACAAATAATGGAAAAAAAGCGATTTTAAATAAACTTATACAAGCAGAAGGATTTGAAAAATTTTTAGCAGTTAAATTTGTCGGTACTAAAAGATTCGGATTAGATGGAGGCGAGTCTTTGATACCTGCATTAGAACAAATAATAAAAAGAGGAGGTCACTTAGGTTTTAAAGAAGTTAAAATTGGTCAACCTCATAGAGGGAGACTAAACATTTTAGCTAATGTTTTACAAAAATCTTATAAAAGAATGTTCAACGAGTTTGCTGG
>MDTA01161467.1_pt1 | contig 11232 bp, 12 predicted proteins | sample 811151 | NCBI WGS metagenome assembly MDTA01 (sample SAMN05326648, study PRJNA326480) | marine metagenome | isolation source: seawater | place: Indian Ocean: South | collected 2010 | reverse complement strand
TATTGAGATTATGACTGATCCTCTTGTATCTCCAAATAATAAGGATCTAAATTCAATTCTGGATTATGAGAATATTATTAATAAAATTGAAAAGCTCGTAGGTTTAAAACATCATGAATTGCTAGAAGATTTAGCAGAAAATATTTTTGATGCAATATTTCAAAATAAAATTGTAAAAAAAATAAAACTTAAAATAGATAAAATAGATATAATTAAAAAAGCAGGCTCTGTTGGAATTGAGGTGCAAAAAACAAAAATATGATTAATAGTCTAGAACAAGGAAAAAAAATAATTAAAGATAAGATACCATTAATAACAAATAATCCTGGTGTCTATAAAATGGTTAGCTCAACTGGAGAAATATTATATATCGGTAAAGCTAAGAATATTCCTAACAGACTTAAAAGCTATGTTACAGAGTCAAATCTGCCAATAAGAACTGAGAGAATGTTGTCTTTAACTCATAACCTGGAGACTACTACAACAACTAATGAAAGTGAGGCTTTACTTTTAGAGGCAAATTTAATTAAAAAACATAAACCACGTTTTAATATACTTTTGCGTGATGATAAATCTTTTCCATATATTTATGTTGGTGAAAAAGATAAATGGCCTCAGCTTACTAAGCTAAGAGGGAAAAAGTCAAAATCTGGATACTATTTTGGGCCATTTGCTTCTGTAGGATCTGCAAACTGGACGATAAAAATTTTACAAAAAATTTTTCTTTTAAGAGTTTGTGATGACACAGTTTTTAGAAATAGAGAAAGGCCTTGTATACTTTATCAAATTAAAAGATGCTCAGCTCCCTGCGTTGGTCACATAAACGAAAAAGATTATAGAACAACAGTTGAAGACGCAATAGATTTTATATCTGGAAAATCTAGGAGAATTCAAAAAAATCTATCTAAGGAAATGGAAAAGGCAAGTAAAGATCTTGATTATGAAAAGGCCGCAATTGCCAGAGACAGAATAAAAGCCTTAACTCAAATACAAACTTCTCAAAAAATTAATCAAACTAATTTAACTGAAGCTGACGTTATAAGTATTTATAAAGAGACGGGAAAAACATGTATTCAAGTATTTTTTTTTAGGGCTAAACAAAATTGGGGCAATCAAGCATTTTACCCCAAACATGATCCAGACGATAATTTAGGAGATATTTTAAGTTCTTTTATAACTCAATTTTATGAAAATAAAACAATTCCAAGACTAATAATAACTAATTGTGAAATTAGTGACAAAAAACTTATTGAGAAAACATTTTCTGAAAAAGATAACAAAGAAATAATTGTTAAACTTGCAAAGAATAAAAATGAGATAAATATCTCTAAACTTGCGGAAAAAAATGCAAAACAAGCTTTGAAACAGAAATTAATTCAGTCAGATACTAATAATAATTTAATAGAGGAATTGGCTTCTAAATTTAATCTTAATAACAATATTGAGCTGATTGAAGTTTATGATAATAGCCATATACAAGGAACTGACTCGGTGGGATCTTTAATTTGTTTTGGTAATGAAGGTTTTGTAAAAAAAAGGTATCGAAAATTCAATATTAAAAATGAAAAAGTAAAGAATGACGACTACGGAATGATGAAAGAAGTTCTTTTTAGAAGATTTTCAAAAGCAATTAAAGAAAAATCTGGCTCACTATCACTTCCAGATCTAATAATAATTGACGGTGGAAAAGGACAATACTCGGTTTCAAGGGAAGTACTTAATGAACTAGGATTACATGACCTACCAATTTTAGCGGTAGCTAAAGGTAAAAAAAGAAACGCAGGAGAAGAAAAAATATATCATAAAAGTAAGGAATATGTATTAAGTAGGAATAATCCCTTGTTATTTTTTATACAAAGATTAAGAGACGAAGCGCATAGATTTGCTGTAAGCACTCATAGAGCAAAAAGAAAGAAAAATCTGAGTAAATCTTTGCTTGACCAAATTGAGGGTATAGGAAAACAAAGAAAAAGAGCTTTGTTAAATCATTTTGGATCCGCTAGATCAGTCGAGTCAGCAAGTTTAGATGATTTAAAGTCCGTTGAAGGAATTGAGGACAGTATTGCAAAAAAGATATATAATTATTTTCACGAATAGATGAAATTGAAAATACCAAATATTCTTACAATAGGGAGAATAATAATTGTCCCAATTTTTGTTATAACTTTTTTTATACCTGGATTTTTTGGAGACTTAATTCCTTTTTTTTTATTTGTTTTAGCAAGTTTTACGGATTATCTAGATGGACTATTGGCTCGACTATTCAAGGAGGAGTCAAAATTAGGTGAATTATTAGATCCAATTGCAGACAAAATTTTGGTCGCTGCTGCTCTTACACTTCTTGTTATGAATGGGACCATAAAAAATTATGAGGTTATTGCTGCAATCATTATTCTAACGAGAGAAATTTTGGTTTCCGGTCTCAGAGAATTCTTAGCAAAAAGTAGAGTAATAATGCAAGTTACAAGCTTATCAAAATTAAAAACATTTATTCAAATGATCTCTATAGCAATTCTTTTAACTGGAGAGAGTGGAAATAAGATATTTAATTTTCAAGATTATAATGCTCAAACTATTGGTATAGTACTTTTATGGTTATCTGCTTTTTTAACTTTATATACTGGTTACGATTACCTAAGGAAAGGTATTGACCACGCTATAAATGAAGATAGCAGAGATTAAGCGGCAGACTTTTTTCTAACTACGTTTTGGTAAGCCTCATTTAAATCTGTAATAATATTACACACTTTAAATTTATAATTATTAATTTGAGAAACAGGTGTTACCTCTGCAGCAGTGCCTGTTAAAAAACAACCGACAAAATTTATCATTTCTTCTGGCTTAATTTTGCGTTCCTCAACTTTGATATTTTTAGATTTTGCAATTTTAATAACTTCTCTTCTTGTGATTCCATCCAAAAAAGAGTCAGGAATCGGTGTGTGTAAAACCCCTGACTTATCTTTAAAAAAAACATTTGCTCCTGTTGCCTCAGCAATATTTCCTTCGTGATCTAGCATTAATGAGTCTGTGTATCCTTGTGCTTCGGCTTCATGTTTTGATAATGTGCATATCATATATAAACCGGCAGCCTTTGTGTCCCAAGGAATAGTGTTTGGAGCAGGTCTTCTCCACTTAGAAATATTTAATTTTATACCTTCAATTTTCAATTTTGGATCAAAATAAGAACCCCACTCCCAAGATGCTATTGCAACATTAATTTTATTTTTTTGAGCTGAGATTGCCATCATTTCACTTCCTCTCCAAATTACTGGTCTTACATATCCGTTTTGAACTTTTTGTAACAATATAATTTTTTTACAAGCGTTATTAATATCATCTGTTGAATATGGAACTTTGATTCCCATTCTTTTTGCAGAATAAAATAATCTTTCGGTGTGCTCTTCTAATCTAAAAATTTCACCATCGTAAACTCTCTCGCCTTCAAAAACACAACTGGCATAATGTAAGCCGTGATTTAAAACGTGAATTTTTGCATCTTGCCAATCTACAGCTTCACCATTAAACCAAATCTTGCCTTGTCTTTTATCGTAAGGAACCATTTCCATAAATTTCTAAATATATCTATTTTTTTGTTTCAAAAAAGTATATTTGTTAATAAGATAAGTCAATAAAACTTACCAATTATGAAGGATCTGCTGTACTTAAAAGATGAACAAATTAAAGAGTTTATTCAATTATTATTTTATGCTTATAAAGAAACTATAACCGATCCTAAAGAAGTACTGTCCAAAAAATATTTTGGTCCGGCTCATTTAAGGGCTTTAAACCTTATCGATCAGAATCCTGGAATAAGTTTAACCGAACTAATAATTAAACTTAAAGTTACCAAACAAAGTTTAAATCGAGTTTTGAGAGATTTAATAACTTCTAAGATGATTAAACAAATTAAAGATGAGAAAGATACAAGAAAAAAAAATCTATTCTTGGATAAAGAGGGTAAGCAATTTTTTGATATAGTTTACAATTCTCAGAAAAAAAGAATCTTTAATGCATTAAGAAATTCCGAACCCGACTCCGTGATAAAATTTAAAGAGGTATTGAAAAAAATAATTAATGGAAAATAATAAAACTCATATACTTGTAGTTGATGATGATAATAGAATTAGGGACTTGCTCAAAGAGTATCTTAATTCAAAAAATTTTATAGTTTCTACAGCAAATGACTCGATTCAAGCAAAAGATAAAATCAAGTTTTTCAAATTTGATTTGATTGTTTTGGATGTGATGATGCCGGGACAAGATGGTTATGAGCTAACTAGAGATATAAAAAAAATGAATAGTACACCAATAATTTTACTTACTGCAAAGGGTGAGGTCGAAAATAGAATAAAAGGTCTTGAACTTGGGGCTGATGATTATTTAGGAAAACCTTTTGAGCCAAAAGAACTTTTATTGAGAATACATAATATCATTTCAAAAAGTAAAAAAATAGATATTAATAAAGAACACAAAATTGGTATGGCAATAGTAAATTTAAATAAAATGATTATAACCTTAAATGGTAAAGTGAGAAAAATTAATTCATCAGAAAAAAAAATTTTAGTTGAAATGTTAGCAAACTTAGGAAAAACCTTTACAAGAGAAAAAATTGGAGAGATATCTGGAATATCTCTTGAAAGATCAATTGATGTTTTAATTACTCGATTAAGAAAAAAAATCGAGCAAGATCCGAAAAAACCAAAATATCTTCAAACTATTAGGGGGTCGGGATATGTTCTCTGGGTTGAATAAATTTTTAAAAGTTGTTTTGCCTAAAGGACTATTTTATAGATCACTTATAATAGTTGCTGCTCCAACAATTTTACTCCAATTTATAATATCAATTGTTTTTTTTGATAGTATTTGGATTAAAGCAAATAAAGGTATGACTAGATCACTTGTCGGGGAGTTAAAAACACTTGTTGATGTTTACGATAAGGGAAATATAGATCAAATTAAATTTATGACTGAAAGTTATAAAAATAATTTTGATTTCGTAATAAACTTTTTAGACAGTAAGCTTCCTGAGGAAATATTTGAGAGGAAATATAGTCCGATGGATAGGTCATTAAGAAGAGAATTAAAATCTACTTTTGGAAACGGAAATTATTGGTTTAATACAATAAATTATTTAGATATTGTAGAAATTCAAATAAGAACTGATAAAAACGTTTTACAATTCTTTTTTCCTAAAGAAAAATTAGCAACTTCATCTGTCAGACTATTCATTTTATGGATAACTTTGCCATCTATAGTTCTGATTTTTATCGCGATAATATTTCTTAAAAATCAAACAAAACCAATAGTTAGGTTAGCTAAAGCAGCTGAAAGATTTGGCAAAGGAGATTATGTTAATGATTTTAGAGCATCAGGTGCGTCTGAAATAAGAAAAGCTTCATATGAATTTGATAGAATGGCTAAGAGAATAAATAGGCATTTAAATCAAAGATCTGAAATGCTATCCGGGATTAGTCATGACTTGAGGACACCATTAACAAGATTAAAATTACAATTAGCTTTGATTGGGCAAAAAGAATTAGCAAAAAAAATGACCAATGACATTGATGAAATGGAAAAAATGTTAAATGATTATTTACAATTTGCGAAGACTCAATCATATGAAGAAACATCAGAAATAAATTTAACTAGTCTTATTAATAATCTAAAAAAAGAAATTAGTGATAATAACTTTAGTTTAAATTTGGGTGATGATATAATTTTTATTAATGGACGAAAAAATAGTATAAAAAGATGTTTGTTAAATTTAATTCAAAACGGACTAACTTATGGAGAAAAAGTAACAATTTCACATAACAAAACAGGAAATCGAGTATTTATAATTGTAGAAGATAATGGATTAGGCATCCCTCAAGAGCAATTTAAGAATGTTTTTAAGCCTTTTTTTAGAATTGATAAAAGCAGAAGTTTAAACAAGTCAGGTATTGGATTAGGTTTAGCGATAGTAGAAGATATTGTAAATTCTCATGGAGGAAACATTAGTTTATCAAAAAGTAAGTCGATGGGTGGTTTGCAAGTTAAGATTTCTTTACCTTATTAACCTTAATTTTTTTATTCATCATCTTTATTTGCTTTTCGTGACTTTGAACTATTTTTTTTAAAGCGTTGAATTCTTCTTGGGTTACTATCTGGAGTTTATCAATAAGTTTTTCCCTTTGAAATTTTAAACTATTTAATATTTCTTTTTTTGCATCCTCTGACGATAGAATACCATTTTTAATTAATTCAGATAATAATTTAATTAAGCTATTAGTTTCGGGCATAATTAATCATATTTGATAAGAGCAGCGATTTCAATTATGTTATTAAATAATCATGTATACACATAATTTAGATCCTATATTTATCAACTTAGGTTTAATTGAGATTAGATGGTATTCATTAGCTTATATATTTGGGATTTTAATCGGTTGGTGGCATAGTAAAAAATTAATATCTTTTTATAATAAGGAAAATAATTTTAATTTCAAAGATGATGACTTTAATGATCTAGTAACTTACTTAATATTGGCAATTATTATAGGCGGTAGATTAGGTTATGTAATTTTTTATGATTTATCATATTATTTGGATAATTTATTAGAAATATTTAAAATATGGAAAGGCGGCATGTCTTTTCATGGCGCTTTATTAGGTATTATACTGGGAGTTCATATATTTGCTACGAAAAAAAAATTAAATTCATTTTTTTTATTAGATATTATATCTTGTGCTGCACCGATTGGAATTTTATTTGGAAGAATAGCCAATTTTATCAATGCAGAGCTGTATGGCAAACCAACAGATTTGCCTTGGTCTGTGGTATTTCCTAGTGTTGATAAAATCCCTAGGCATCCCTCACAACTTTATGAAGCGATTTTAGAAGGTCTAGTTTTATTTTTGATTTTAAATTTCATGTTTTATAGAAATAAATATTCCAATGGATTTTTATCCGGAGCTTTTTTATTGTTTTATGGATTTTTTAGAATTTTCGCAGAACAGTTTAGAACACCTGATGTCTCGTTAGGTTTATTTTTTGGATTATTCAGCATGGGAACAATTTTAAGTTCAATAATGATATTTTTTGGAATTTTAATTTTACTTCTTAATAAAAATGAAAAATCTTAGAGAAATATTCAAAGATAAAAGTATTTATCCTTTAGATGATTTTTATAATCAAATTTTATATAAAAAAAATTTCGGGTATTACACAATTAAAAATCCTTTTGGAAAAAAGGGAGATTATATAACTTCACCAATTATATCTAAGATATTTAGTGAAATTATAACAATCTGGCTAATAAAAAGTTGGGAAGTATTTGGGAAGCCACAAAAATTTAATTTAGTTGAACTTGGACCAGGAAACGGAAGTTTAATGGAAACTATTGTATCTACCTCTAAAAATTTTAATGCATTTTATGATTCCACGAGTTTCTTTTTATACGAAAAAAGTAATCTCCTGAAACAAATACAAAAAAAAAAAATTAATAATAAAAAGGTAAAGTGGATTTCAAACTTTTCTAAAATTGGTAACGGACCAGTAATTTTTATAGGAAATGAATTTTTTGATGCAATACCTGTTAAACAATTTGTCAAAAAAAAACATAAATTTTATGAAAAACACGTTAAATTAATCAAAAACAAAAAAATTTTACATATTTTAAAAATTTCTAACAAATACGAAATAAAAAAAATTTTAAGTTATAAGTCATTCAATAATAGTAATTTTATTGAGTTTCCTAAAAAAGGATTGGAAGAATTAGAAAAAGTTGTTGCTAAAATAAAAAAAAATAAAGGGGGTGTCTTACTCATTGATTATGGTTATTTGGGAAAAATGAACAAGAGTACTCTTCAATCTGTGAAATCCCATAGAAAAAATTCATTAAATAAAAATTTAGGAAATGCAGATATTACATCTTTAGTAAATTTTACTTTATTAAAAGAATTTTTTTTAAAAAGAAATATGAAAATTAAAAATATTGTTTCTCAAGGTTTCTTTTTAAAAAAAATGGGTATACTTTTAAGAGCTAATAATCTAAGTAAAACTATGTCTTTTAAAGATAAAGCAAAATTATATACTAAAATTCTGAGGCTAGTGGATGAAAAATTTATGGGTGAATTGTTTAAAGTTATTTTTGCCTATAATAATGATAAAACCAACTTTAGTGGTTTTGAATAATGTATTCATCCAAAATGTTAAAGAAATTTAAAAATTTAAATCATTATTTTTTTTCAAAAAAAAATGGTTACTCAAGTGGTATTTACAAAAGTTTAAATTGCGGCATAGGGTCTGGTGATAATAAAAAAAACGTATCCAAGAATTTAAATAAAGTAGCTAAAAAATTAAAAATTAAAAAAGAAAATCTCGTACTTATGAACCAAACTCATAGTAATAAAGTAATTATGATAAAAAAAAATTTTAAAAATTCAAAAAAGATAAACGCTGACGCGATTTTTACAAATAATAAAAATATTGGTCTTGGTGTGCTAACTGCTGATTGTGTACCTATATTATTTTTTGAACCTAAGAAAAAAATAGTTGGTGTTATTCATGCTGGATGGAAAGGTGCATTTTCAGGAATAATTGAAAATACTTTTAAAAAAGTAAAAAAAATTACTTCAAAAAATAAGATTTATGTCTCGATAGGGCCAAGTATCGGGAAATTAAATTATGAAGTAGATTATAGATTTTTTGAAAAATTTTATAATTTTTCAAAAAAAAACGTTAAATACTTTAGTATAAAAAATAGTGATAAATTTAATTTTGATTTAAGACTTTTTATAAAAGATAAAATAACTAAAAACGTAATATGTGAAATTGATGAAGTTAAATTAGATACTTTTTCTAATGAAGCAAACTTTTTTAGCTATAGAAGATCTAGTTTATTAAAAGAAAAAGACTATGGTAGATGTATTTCAGCTATTTGTATCAAGTAAATTAATTTGAATATTCATTAAAATAATTGTATAAATAAAGCCTATTCATGAAAATTCTTTCAGGAACTAGTAATCTAAAACTAAGTAAAAAAATTAGCTCTCTTCTAAAATTAAAATTAATAAATACTAATATAAAAAGATTTTCTGATGGTGAAATTTATATTGAAATCAACGAGAATATTAGAGGGAATAGTGTATTTGTAATTCAATCAACATCTACTCCTGCAAATGATAATTTAATGGAATTACTTTTATGTATAGATGCATTGAGAAGATCTTCTGCAAAAAATATTACAGCGGTAATTCCTTATTTTGGTTACGCAAGACAGGATAGAAAAGTTGTACCAAGAACTTCGATTTCTGCAAAAGTTGTTTCTAATTTATTAACAAACGCTGGAGCTAATAGAGTTGTAACTGTTGATTTACACGCAGGACAAATTCAGGGTTTTTTTGATATCCCAGTTGATAACCTTTTCACAACTCCTTTGTTTGCAAGATATATTAAAAAGAAATTTAAAAATAAAAAATTAATTTGTGTATCACCAGATGTGGGTGGTGTTCAAAGAACCAGAGGTTTAGCAACTAAAATTAAAGCAGATTTAGCAATAATAGATAAAAGAAGACCAGCTCAGGGAAAATCTGAAGTGATGAATATTGTTGGAGATGTAAAAAATAAAACCTGTATAATAGTTGATGATATTATTGATAGTGGCGGGACTATAGTTAATGCAGCTAAAGCTTTGAGACAAAACGGTGCCTCTGAAGTTTATGTATTTATCACTCATGCCGTGCTAAGCAAAGATGCCGCAACTAAAATTCAAAAATCTCAAGTAAAAAAACTTATTATTACCGACACTATAGATGCGACTGATAAAATTAAAAAAAATACAAAAATAGAGGTTTTATCTATTTCTTCTCTGATGGCTGAGGCAATAAAAAGAATTTCTAACTCAACTTCTGTTTCAAATTTATTCAATTAATGCTTGTTTTATTTTTTTAGTTGAGTTAAATAGCTTCGCAATACTTAAAATGAATAATTTAAAAGCAACAATAAGAGATAAGACATCCACGGGTTTTAATAACAGGCTTAGAGCTGAAGGTAACATTCCTGCAATTCTTTACGGTGGAAAAAACCCTAATCAAAATATTTCAGTCAGAAAGAAAGATTTACAAAATATAATTAATACAGAGTCTTTTTTATCAAAAGTTATAGAATTAGAAGTCAATGGGAAAAAAGAAAAAGTGATACCAAGAGAAGTTACATATCACGTCGTATCGGATGAACCAATGCATATTGATTTTTTAAGAATTGTAACTGGCTCAAAAATTGTTTTAGAAATTCCCGTAAAATTTATCAATCAATCTGAGTCTCCAGGTTTAAAAAGAGGCGGCGTTTTAAATATTGTCAGGCGAAAAATTGAGCTAGACTGTCCGGCAGATAAAATTCCTGATGAGTTGATAATTGACTTGAAAGGAACAGATATAGGTACAAGTTTGAAAATTTCGCAGGTAAAACTCCCAGAAAATGTGCTACCAACAATAAGAGATAGAGATTTTGTAATTGCAACCGTTGCTGCGCCAACAATAATTAAGGAACCTGAAAAACCAGCTGAAGGCGAAGCGGTAGAGGGAGCTGATGCTGAGGGCGCGACAGCCACGGGAGATGCTGCAACAGAGGGTGAAAAATCTAAAGAGGCTGAGGCTTCAAAAAAAGATGAAAAAGGAAAAGATAGTCCAGGAGACAAAAAAGGCGCAGCAGATAAAAAACAGCCTGAAAAAAAACCTCCAGAAAAAAAATAGTATTTATGCTTTTATTAGTAGGATTAGGAAATCCAGGACAAAACAGTACAAATAATCGACATAACATAGGTTTTAAAATAATTGATGCGATAAATAATCATTTTAAATTATCCAAACAAAAACCTAAGTTTAAGGGATTGTTAACAACTGGAAATATAGAGTCTAAAAAAGTTTACGCTATTAAACCTTTAACTTTTATGAATAATTCTGGAACAGCTGTTAAAGAATTAATAGATTATTTCAAAATTAATGCAAAAGATGTAATTGTTTTCCACGACGATATGGACATAGATTTTGGAAAAGTAAAAGCAAAAATTGGTGGGAGTAGCGCTGGTCATAACGGTGTCGAGTCTATAGATAAATTCATCGGGAAAGATTATTCAAGAGTTAGAATTGGGATTGGTCATCCTAAAGAAAAGAAAAAAGTTAACAATCACGTTTTAGAGGATTTTAAAGAAGACGAAGAAGAAAAAATAAACGAGATTACCGAAAATATTG
>MDTA01082809.1_pt1 | contig 11232 bp, 11 predicted proteins | sample 811151 | NCBI WGS metagenome assembly MDTA01 (sample SAMN05326648, study PRJNA326480) | marine metagenome | isolation source: seawater | place: Indian Ocean: South | collected 2010 | reverse complement strand
TCGAAGCTACATCAATGTCGCTTTCACTTATTTTTCCAGCAGTGCCCAAAAAAGTTGCCATTGTTCTTTCCGAGTCTGGTGTAATTAAAATTAAGCATGTTCCAGTTGAAGTTAATTCCTTTTTTTTTTTATATAAATAATGAACTTTTTCTGACTTTAAACCATCCTCATATTTAGCTCCAAGTTCATCATCGCTAATTTTTCCTATAAAACCAACTTCATTGTCTAATTGTGAAAGCCCAACTATAGAATTAGCCACTGAACCCCCAGAAACTGTTTTTGAAACTTTAAGATTCAAAAGTAATTTTTTGAATTCGATTTCATTTACTAATTTCATAGTGCTCTTTGTTAATGAATTACTTTTCAGAAAACTTTCATCTACCTCACAGATTACATCTACAATTGCGTTTCCTATGCCTAATATTTTCATTTTAGTCAATTATGCTTTGTTAGTTTTGATTGGTTTTTTTCTATTTGGATAACAGCTTTTGCAGATTTTACAAGTAATACCGAAACAATCCCTTGCTTTGCAATATTCTCGGCCATACCAAATTATTTGAAGATGTAGTTTATTCCAATATTTTTTAGGAAATAAGTTTTTTAAATCTTTTTCAGTCTGCAAAACATTTTTACCGTTAGTTAATCCCCATCTTTGAGCTAGTCTATGTATATGTGTATCAACTGGAAAAGCTGGATAACCGAAACCTTGAGACATAACTACACTCGCAGTTTTATGCCCAACGCCTGGTAATAATTCTAATTCTTCATATGTGTTTGGTACTTTACCATTATATTTTTCAACAAGAGTTTTAGATAAATAAAAAATACTTTTTGCTTTTACTCTAAAAATTCCAATTTTCTTAATAAGCCGTTCAATTTTTTTTCTTCCTAATTTTACAAAATGTTGTGGTTTATTATAATTTGGATAGATGTTTTTAGTAACATTATTTACATTAACATCAGTGCACTGGGCTGAAAGTAAAACTGACACTAATAAAGTGAATTTGTTCTTATAATTTAGAGGGACAGAAACTTTCGGATAAGTCTTATTTAAAATCCGAATTATCGTTTTAATCTTTGCCTTGTTGTTCACTTAAAATTTAACAAGTCTCTCATCGAATATAGACCAGGTCTCTTATTACAAATCCATTTTGCTGCGATGAGAGCTCCCTCAGAATAAAGAGATCTATCAAAAGACTCATGGTTTAAAGTTACTATTTCTTTACCACTTGAAAATGTCACTTCATGCTCACCAATTATTTCACCTTTTCTTATTGAGTTAAAGTTTATCTTGCTGCCATAAGGAAATGTTTTTTTATTTAAATATTTTTTTCCAACAAAGTTGTAAAAATCTTTATTTTTACCTTTCGCAATACCTCTGCCCAACATTAAAGCAGTACCAGACGGATAATCTTTTTTGTGTTTATGATGAATTTCTAATACTTTACTTAAAAATTTTTTTCCAAGAGATTTAGATGCAATTTCTGTAAGATATATTAATAAATTTACTCCAAGGCTCATGTTACCAGCTTTTAGAATAGGAATTTTTCTAGAAAATTTTTTAATTAAATTCTCCTCTTTTTTTGAAAATCCTGTTGTCCCAATGACAACACTTTTATTTTGTTTTGTTGCAATTTTTAAAATTTCGAAAGTACATTTTGGCACCGTAAAGTCTATAATCACATGAGCTTTTTGAAATGCTTCTTTTGAATTTAATTCAAGTCTAATACCATTAATTTTTTTTTTTATTTTCTTATTTTCAGTTAAAGAGACAATCTTAAATTCTCTGTTTTTTTTTGTTGATTTAATGAGCTGTTGACCCATTCTACCCATGCACCCAGAAATAGCTAAATTAATTTTCTTCATAATTTAATTAAGTAGATAATTATAGTAATTATTAAAATAATTATAGTCCATATAGATAAATTTTTTAAAAATTGATTTAATTTGTTATTAGTGGATAAAAAACCTGGTAAGATTAGTATCAATACCGCAATAAGAAATATTGCAGATAGTATTTGGTCTGTTTCCATTTAAGTTATGACCTTTTCCAGAATTTTTTTGCTTTTTCAAAAAAATTTTTTATCACTGGATCAGGTTTATTTGCTTCGATCTCATTGAATTCCATTAGTATCTCTCTCTGTCTTTTTGATAAAGAAGTTGGAACTTGAGTAACGACTCTAATATATAGATCACCGAATATGCTTCTCCTCAAAACAGGCATACCTTTTCCTTTCAATCTAAATTGTTTCCCAAACTGAGTGCCAGCAGGTATTTTTATCTTAGACTTGCCTCCATCGATAGAGGGTACCTCTACTGATATACCTAAAGCAGCACTTGAAAATGAAATTGGAAGCTCATAATATAAGTTTTCATCAGATCTTTTGAAAATATTGTGATTGTCAATTGATATAAACAAATAAAGATCTCCACTAGATCCTCCCTTTGACCCTGCTTCACCTTTACCAGACAATCTTATTCTAGTTCCATCATCAACTCCTTTTGGAATTTTAACTGTTACATTTTCATTTGCTTGAACTTTTCCATTCCCACTGCAATTACTGCAAGGTGTGCCAATCATTTCACCGAAACCACTACACTGGGGACATGTTTGTTGTACTGTGAAGAACCCTTGGTTAGTTCTTACTTTTCCTCTTCCAGAACAATAATCACATTTAATTGGTTTAGAACCTTTTGCAGCACCACTTCCAGAACAAGATTTGCATGATTTATAAGTTGTGTATCGCACATTTTTCTCAGTGCCATTATAGGCATCTTCTAGACTAATACTTACATCGTACCTTAAATCATTACCTCTGTTGCTTGTTCTTCTAGAAGAACTTCCTCCAAAGTCACTAAAAAAATCTTCAAAAATATCTGAGAAAGATGAACTATCAAAACCTCCGAATCCTTGAAATCCTCCACCGCCCCCTCCTTCAAAAGCGGCATGTCCAAATTGATCATAATTAGCTTTTCTTTTGTCATCAGAAAGAATGTGGTAAGCCTCACTTGCCTCTTTAAATTTTTCTTCTGAGGTCTTATCGCCTTTATTTTTATCTGGATGGTATTTTAGAGCTAGTTTTCTGTAGGCTTTTTTAATGTCATCTTTAGAAGCCCCTCTAGGGATACCCAAGACATCATAACAATCTCTTTTAGCCACAGAATGACTCCTTTTTAATCTTAGGCGCTTTTTTCTTTATCTTCTTTCACGTCTTCAAAGTCTGCATCTACAACATTTTCCTTATCACTTGGCTTACCACCACTTTCTGGTCCACCAGAACCTTTATTATCATCATTTGGTTTTTGTTGACTTTTGTAAACAGCTTCACCTAATTTCATTGAAGCTTGAATAAGACTTTGAGTTTTTTTCTTGATTTCCTCGATGTCAGTTCCTTCAAGTGATTTTTTTAGATCCGATATGCCATTTTCAATCGCTTTCTTCTCCTCTGCAGAAACTTTATCACCATGTTCTTTTAAACTTTTTTCTGTTGAGAACACTAAGCTATCAGCTTGATTTCTTGCATCTACTGAATCTCTTTTCTTTTTATCTGCTTCTTTATTTGCCTCAGCATCTTTTACCATTTTTTGAATTTCCTCGTCCGATAAACCTCCAGATGCTTGAATTTGAATTTTTTGTTCTTTTCCTGTACCCTTATCTTTTGCTGATACACTCACAATTCCGTTTGCGTCAATATCAAATGTCACCTCAATTTGTGGAGTTCCTCTTGGCGCTGGAGCTATTCCAACTAATTCAAAGTTTCCTAAAATTTTATTATCAGCAGCCATTTCTCTCTCACCTTGTAAAACTCTTATTGAAACAGCAGGCTGGTTATCCTCTGCAGTTGAAAAAACTTGACTCTTTTTGGTAGGTATAGTGGTATTTTTTTCAATTAACTTTGTTGATACACCTCCTAAAGTCTCAATACCTAAAGATAAAGGCGTAACATCTAAAAGCAATACATCTTTGACATCTCCTTGTAGCACACCACCTTGAATAGCTGCGCCCATTGCAACTACTTCATCAGGATTAACACTTTTATTAGGATCTTTTCCAAAAAAATTCTTAACAGTTTCTATCACCTTAGGCATTCTTGTCATTCCACCTACAAGTACTACTTCGTTAATCTCCGCTGCAGAAAACCCTGAGTCTTTTAAAGCCGTTTTGCATGGTTCTAAAGTCTTATCAACTAAAACTTGAACCAGTGCCTCAAGTTTAGCTCTAGTAAATTTAAGATTTAAATGTTTTGGGCCAGATTTGTCTGCAGTTATAAAAGGAAGATTAATCTCAGTTTGAGCCGCTGAAGAAAGTTCAATTTTTGCTTTTTCTGCAGCTTCCTTTAATCTTTGAAGAGCCAACTTGTCATTTTTTAAATCGATACCATTGTCTTTCTTAAACTCAGAGGCAAGATATTCAACAATTGCGTCGTCAAAATCTTCTCCACCTAAGAAAGTATCTCCGTTCGTTGATTTGACTTCAAACACTCCATCTCCAATTTCTAAAATTGAAATATCAAACGTACCACCTCCTAAATCATAAACAGCTATTTTTTTTCCACCTTTTTTATCAAGACCATATGCAAGAGATGCAGCAGTTGGCTCATTAATAATTCTTAAAACTTCTAATCCTGCAATTTTACCCGCATCTTTTGTTGCTTGCCTTTGAGAGTCGTTAAAATAAGCTGGTACTGTAATTACTGCCTTCGTAACCGCCTGGCCTAAATATTTCTCAGCGGTCTCTTTCATTTTTTGTAAGACGAATGCTGATATTTGTGCTGGTGAATATTTTTTACCTTTTCCTTCTACCCAAGCATCGCCGTTGTCGGATTTGACTATTTTGTATGGAACTTTTGAAATATCCTTCTGAACGGATTTGCCATCAAATTTTCTACCAATTAACCTTTTTACTGCAAAAATCGTGTCACCTGCATTCGTCACAGCTTGTCTTTTGGCTGGCTGTCCAACCAATTTTTCCTCATTTTCTAAAAAAGCTACTACTGAGGGAGTTGTTCTGGCACCTTCTGTGTTTTCTAAAACTTTAGCTTGTGAACCATCCATTATAGCCACACAAGAGTTGGTAGTGCCTAAGTCAATTCCAATTACTTTACTCATTAATTATTTTCCTTTTGTTAAATTTTATATGGGTGTTTTTTTTCGTTCTACAAGGTTATTTTTTATCTTTTTTGTCGTTTTTTTCCTCATTTTCTTGCATTTTTCTTCTTGCCACACCTACCAATGCTGGTCTCAATAATCTTTCACCCAGCATATAGCCCGCCTGGATTTCTTGAACTATTGTTCCTGCTTCTGTATTTTCATCCTCTATTTCAGTCATTGCTTGATGGAGATTAGGATTAAACTTTTTATTTTTAGTATCAATTTTTTTAATCCTATTTCGTTCAAAAATAGAAATTAAATCTTTTTCAATTATTGAGATATTTTCTAAAAATTTTTCTAAATCCTTGTTTAGTTTTAATGTTTCATCATTCTTTATTGCAACTTTTGCTCTTTGCAAATTATCAAGTATAGCCAAGCTTTCTTTTGCAAAATTAAAAGAACCGAATTCAAAAGCATCTTTAATTTCCTTTTCAAACCTTCTTCTTTGATTTTCAATTTCAGCTAATGATCTTAGAAGCTTATCCTCAGTGTCCTTAAGTTTTTGATCTATAGATAATTCTTTAACCTTTTCTTCTTCTTTTTTCGTATCTGTTGAGTGCAGCTTTTTTTCTTCATTAGTTTTTTTAATATTTTCTGTCATTTGATTGCTATATAGTAAATATTTATTAAATTACTAGATAGAAATGAAAAAAATCTTAATCGGTACTCATAACCAAGGAAAATTCAAGGAAATATCTCATTTAATATCAAAAAGAATTAAAAAAATCTCACCTGTTTCCCTTGGTATTCCAAGCCCTAAAGAAACAGCTAAGACTTTTTCTGGAAATGCTAGATTAAAAGCAAATTATTTTTCTAAGTTTGTGGATTTTCCGGTGATATCAGATGACTCAGGATTATGTGTTAAAAAATTGAATAATAAACCAGGTATACACTCAGCTAGGTTAGCCAAAAGAGAGGGCAGTTTTCTGAAAGCAATGAAATTAATTCTCAAAAAATTAAAAAAAAATAAAAATCGAAATGCTAAATTTGTTTGTAGTCTTGCGTTTAAATTTCCCAAGAAAAAAACAATTTCAGTTACAGGTGAAGTTCAAGGTAAAATTTCAAAAAAAATATTAGGAAAAAATGGTTTCGGATATGACCCGATTTTCATACCAAAATACGAAAAGCTAACATTTGGGCAGATTTCCAAGTCAAAAAAAATTAAAATAGACCACAGATTCCGCGCAATGAAAAAATTAAAAAAACAAATTAAAACTTTATAAATTTTTTTTTGTCTGTTTTATAAATATTTAATTCTTGCATGACTTTTTTTTCTTTAAAACTAAAAGTGCCAATTTTCCCTTTTATTTTACTTTTGAATAAGAAATCATTTGTTGAATTTAAATTTTTGTTATTACTCCAAGCGTAGTAAATCAATCCTACTGCATCATAAGTTAGTATAGTAATTTCATTTGGGTAACTATTAAAGCGGCTAAAGTATTTTTTATTATATTTTTTAAACTCTTTATAGTTGATAGACGGATAGTATAAATTTCTTATTGTATTTTCATAAAAAATACTTTCATCGAACCATTGATTAACAGTAGTAAATAAAACTTTATCTTGATTTACATCTGTATAAACAAGTGATGTGAGAACACTTTTTAAGTTATCGCCAAAATCTATTATTATAACAGAGTCAAAGTTAACTTCTCCAAGGGTGTAAAGCTGTTCAAGTTTTTCCAATTCTTTTATTGAGGCATCGTCTTCTTTGTCCTCAAATAATTTTTTCCTAAGTTCTAAATTTTTTTTTCTTTGAGCATAGTTAGTAAGAGTTTCTATCTCACCTGTAAGTAACTGAGGGTCAGGGTTATATTGGAATTTTTTAATATAACCTAAATTTAATTTTTCCAATTTATTTTCAATAAGTTCCGAATATTCGTTTTTTGGAAACATGACTATAGTTTTATTTTTTTTTTGTTTTTTTAAAAAATTAGTTAGAGCAAATAATTGAGACTCCAAACTAACTCCAACACTTATTATGTTATCCGTAAATTCTGGTGAAATATTTGATGGAGAAATAAATATTAGATCATTGTATTTTTTTAATTCTTTAAAATCGTCATTACTTATCGGCCCAATTATCACTTTAACATTTTGACTTTTTAAATCTTTAATTGCAGCATTAAGCTTAACTTTATTTTCAAATCCAGAGTCCCTGGGAATTATGAATAAATTTTCATCTCCAATTTCTTCTAAAGCTAATTGTAACGAATATAAAAGAGAGTTACCTAATTCCTTATATTCACCTGACAGTGGAGCTAATAAACCAATTTTAAGAAATTGATTTTTGTCTTCACTTAACACTATAGAGTTAAAAAAAATTGTTAAATAAGATAAGATGATTAGGAATTTTTTTTTCATATTATGAAAGTACTTGCAAAAAAATTATACATTGTTTCAACTCCAATTGGAAACCTTGATGATATAACAATAAGAGCTATAGAAGTATTAAAAAAATCAGATATCATTTTATGTGAGGACACTAGGCATTCAATAAAATTACTTAATCATTTAAACATAAAAAAAAAATTAATTCCCTATCATAAATTCAATGAAAAAAAACAAATTACAAATATTATTAAGCATCTTAATGAGGGCAAAATTTTGTCTTTAGTATCTGATGCTGGCACCCCACTACTTTCAGACCCTGGCAGGTTATTGCTAAATGAGTGTATTAAAAAGAAGATCGAGGTAGTCCCCATTCCAGGCGTATCCTCTATTACCGCAGCGATGAGTGTTTCTGGATTTAATGATCAATTTTTATTTTATGGTTTCCTACCTAAGAAAGAAAGTGCATTAGAAAAAGTTCTAATGTCCTTGGGCAATATTAAATTTTCTATAGTCTTTTTTATTCAAGGAAATAAGTTGAATTTTTATATAAAAAAATTTCAAAAATTTTTTTCAGGAAGAGAAATATTAATTGCTAAAGAAATTTCAAAAGTACATGAAAAGCTCTATAGACAAAACATTAACCAGTTAAAAACATTTGAAAATCCTGTCAAAGGTGAATTTACAGTAGTGGTATCTGAGTTAAAAAATGTGGAAAATATACTTAATAAAGAGGAAATTGTTAATAAAGCTAAAAAACATTTAAAAAAATATAGCCTCAAAGATACAGTTGATTTAATTATTAAAACTGAAAATTTAAAAAGATTGAAAAAAAAAGACATATACGAGCTTTGTCTTCAAGTGAAAAATGAAAAAATTTTTTAGTGTCTTATCATTATTTTTTTTAATTTCGTGCGCAGCCCCAGCTCAGTTTGGTGCAGGTGTAGATATAACTTTTGATCCTAGAACCATAGGCATGCAAATAGATGACACCATCATGCAAAAAAATCTTAGCGCGAGGTTAGCTTTAACAGATAAGAGATATTTTTTGTCAATAAATTCTGAAGTAAGAGATGGTAATATATTTTTATCTGGAAAAGTTGATAATGCAGAGGAAAAGATTAAAATTACTAAAATGGCCTGGGAAACCAAAGGAGTAAGGTCCGTTAAAAATGCAATTACGATTAAGGGTCAAACAAACTTTAGGAACACAGCAAAAGATATTTTGATTACTAGTCAATTAAGATCAGCATTAATTTTTAATAAAAAGACTAAAGCAAGAAACTATACTTTAGAAACAATAAATAAAAAAATTTATATTTTCGGAATTGCCATGGATAAAGACGAAAAACAAGAGGTAATTAATGAAGCTAATAAGATTTATAATGTTGAAAGTGTAATTCCATCAATCTATTTAGTTTCAGAATTAAGTAGAAATAAACTTTAATTAGAATAATCAATAACATCCGAAGAGTAAGCTGCGATAGATGCTAAGTTTAAGATTTCTGACGTGCTTGCCCTTAAAGGAGCAACCTCAATTGGTGAACCTAATCCAATTAATAGTGGACCAATTAATTTTCCACCTCCAAAAACCTTCATCAACTTGGTTGATATTGCTGCACTATGTAACGCAGGCATGATTAGGATATTTGCATTCCCAACTATTTTTGAAAAAGGATAAATTTCTTGATAGACAGGATTCAAAGCGACGTCTGGTTGCATCTCACCGTCAAAATCAAAGTCGACTTTTTCTTTTTTTAATAAGTCAATAGCGTCCCTGACATGTTTCGTATTTTTGGATATAGGTTTTCCAAAGGTTGAGTGAGACAAAAACGCGACTTTAGGATCAAAACCAAATAACCTTGCTACTCTTACACAAGATTTAGAAACTTTCACTAATCTTTCAGGAGAAGGAAAATCTTGAACGTTTGTATCTGCAACAAGGATTGTTTTTCCTTTTAAAGTAATCATAGTCATTCCAAAAATTTCTTCACCAGGTCTAGGGTCTGTGACTTTTTTGAGTTTTTCTATCGATGCTGCATAATGTCTAATATTCCCTGTTACCATAGCATCTGCATCTTTACAGGCAATCATTGATGCTCCCCAAGCAATACGCTCATTACGAACTAATCGATCAACATCTCTTTCTAATTGTCCTTCTCTTTGAAGTTTTTTATACAAATGCTTAACATATTTTTCTCTCTTTTCTTTATCAGTGGAGTTAATAATTTTAATATTATAATTTTCATCTAGACCAATATTTTTTAATTGTTCTTTAATTCTTTTTTCGGCACCTATTAAGATAGGAGTACCCAGTTTGTTTCGACCGAATTCGATAGCTGCTTTTAACATATTTTCGTCCTCACCCTCAGCAAATATAACTCTCTTAGGATTTTTTCTTACTTTAGCGTTGATTCCTTGCATCAATGACATTGTTGGGTCTAATCTATTAGTCAATTGATCTTTGTACAATTCTATGTCAGAAATATTTTTTCTTGCTACTCCACTTTTCATTGCTGCTGTAGCAACAGCTGCTGGTATTACACTAATTAATCTCGGATCAAACGTTGAAGGAATTATATATTCTTTACCGTACCTTGGTCTATCTCCTCCGTATGCAGAAGCAACTTCATCTGGAACATTTTCTCTTGCAAGCAGTGCTATAGCATTAGCGGCCGCAACTTTCATTTCTTCATTAATTTCTTTAGCCCTAACATCTAATGCACCTCTAAAAATATAAGGGAAGCCAATTAAGTTATTAACTTGATTGGGATAGTCAGATCTGCCAGTTGCAATTATAGCATCAGATCTTACTTGCATGATCAACTCAGGTCTAATCTCTGGATCAGGATTTGCGCAAGCGAAAATAATTGGGTTTTTTGCCATAGACTTTACCATCTCTTTTGATACTACATCTTTAGCAGATAATCCTAAGAATACGTCTGCTCCTTTAATAGCTTCATTCAGAGTTCTAAATTTAGTTTCAATAGCAAAAGCTGACTTAAATTGATCTATATTTTCACGACCTTTATAGATTACTCCTTTGCTATCACACATGATGATATTCTCATCTTTAACTCCTGAGCTTTTAAATAAATTTGCACAAGCTTGAGCAGATGCCCCGGCACCATTCACAACTATTTTGACTTTATTTATTTTTTTCTTCGAAATATCTAAAGCATTAATTAATGCTGCTGTTGTAATTATTGCTGTACCATGTTGATCATCATGAAATATAGGAATATCTAAAAGATCCTTTAATTTTTGCTCTATAATAAAGCAATCAGGAGCAGCTATATCTTCAAGGTTTATTCCTCCAAAAGTTCCACCAATATTTTTAATTGTCTCAATTATTGCCTCAGGATTGTTGTTATCAATCTCAATATCAATTGAGTCTATATCTGCAAATCTTTTAAACAAAACTGATTTACCTTCCATAACAGGCTTTGATGCTAACGCGCCTAGATTTCCTAGCCCTAAAATTGCTGAACCATTACTTATGACCGCCACTAAGTTCCCTTTGCTTGTATAATCATAAGCAAGATCAGGATTTTTTGATATTTCTTTAACCGGAGCTGCAACCCCAGGTGAGTATGCTAGTGAGAGATCTCTTTTTGTGGTCAAAGGCTTACTAGAATTAATCTCAATTTTGCCAGACTTTCCCTTAATATGAAAATCAAGAGCCTCTTTATCTGAATAATGATCAATTTCTGTTTTCTTTGGCATTTATTTTTATGAGTATGTAATATA
>MDTA01043309.1_pt1 | contig 11232 bp, 11 predicted proteins | sample 811151 | NCBI WGS metagenome assembly MDTA01 (sample SAMN05326648, study PRJNA326480) | marine metagenome | isolation source: seawater | place: Indian Ocean: South | collected 2010 | reverse complement strand
CCAAGTTCTAAATTTTTATAGAAACCAAAATTTTTTTTTCTTATAGAAATCTTTTTTTTTTAAAAAAATTAACCTTTTTAATAATATTTAAACACTTTTTAACATCATCTTTGTCTTCATTTCCAATGTAACTATCCTGAAAAAAGTAAACTTGTGTAAATTTTGTTTCTTTATTCTTCTTTAATGAAGATAATAGACTACTTAACAATTTTGGTCTATTATAAGAAAAAATTATAACTGAAGCATAATTTAAATTTTTCATTTGAATTTTTCTATTTTTCTAAGATACAGTAATAAAAACCGTCAGTTTTAATTTTTTCCATTTGAAAACTAAAAAATTTGAAACTACATTTAATTTTCGCTACGCTTAATTCCTTATAAGGATAAATTGCTAAATTATCATTTGAAATATGTTTAAAGTCCTTGTAACCAATATTTTTTCTATAAATAGAGACTTGCAACTTTGCTCTTTGTTTTTCATTACAATTTAATCGTGCAAGAGATATCAATTTGTTACTTTTTTGCTCAAATTTTTTTAATAAATCGTATGGTTCATCTAAATACTGGAGAGTTGCACTTGAGAAAATAATATCATAATTTTTATCTTCAAGATCACTCATAAATTTGCAATGAGTAAAATTATTTTTATTTGCAAGTCTTACTAATGAATCATTTTCGACTACATCAAAACTAAATTTATTGTCATATATTTCACTTATAAGTATAGCATTTTCACCTGTGCCTCCTCCATAATCTAAAATTGTTTTGGGTAATGAATTAAATTTTTTTTTATAGTAATCTATTGTAGCTTTCAAATGCTCAAGGGATGGAGTTTCAATTAACTTATGTGAATTACTTTTAAATGCATCTATTTTATATTTATTTAACTTAATTGAATTATAATTCGTAAAAAAGAAATATTTTGCTACAAGTTTTGATAAAAAAAAATACTTTAAGTTTAAATTATTAAATATTTTATTTAATACTCTCAAAAAAAAATATTTTTTTTTTTCCATAAAACTTTTCAATTTAAATTTTTAAGAATTAATTCTTCAGCATTATTTACCATTCCTTTCGAAATGACTTTACCTTTATCTAAGCAAACATATTTTTCACATTTATTAAATAATTCTTTTGAATGACAAATCACTATTAAAGTTTTATCTTTAAATTTTTTAAATATATAATCTGATATCTGATCAGAGGTATCTTTATCTAGAGCACTTGTACCTTCGTCAATTAAAAGTAACTCAGAGTCTCTGTACAGAGCCCTAGCAATTGACAATCTTTGTCTTTGACCGCCCGACATTTTTTTTCCTAGTTCTCCAATATCCCTATTAAGATAATCCAAAAATTCGTCCAATTTTAAACTTTTCAAGATATTTTTGATCTTATTTTCATCAATCTTCTCATTTTCATTAGAAAAGGTTATATTGTCAATTATTGATCCTTCTGAAAGATATATGTTTTGGGATACATAAGAAATATTTTTTTGCCAGAGATTAATATTTTTTCTTGATAGTTCTTTTCCATCAATATGAATTTTACCCTCCTCAGAAAATAGCAATCCAGATAAAATATCACATAAGGTTGATTTTCCTGATCCAGAACCCCCTATTATAGAAAGTTTCTCGTTTTTTTTTACTTCCAAATTTATATCTTTTAAAAAAAAATCTTTTCTACCTGGGTATTGAAAACTAATATTTTTTAAACTTATTTTTTCTTTAAAAAAAATTCTTTTCTCATCATAAATATTATTATTTTTTGAATTTAGATTAAAATTTTCAATATAGTTTTTTAGCTTATCATAGGTCCACATATATGAAGAAATTGAAATTAAATTTAAAAATACTTTTTGCATAGCCGGCATAAGCTTCGTTAAACTTAAAACATATATTGACAATAAAATTGCGATTTTATCAAATGAGTAATTGAAAAAGAATAATAGTATATTTAACACCAAAATCAAAATTGTTAAGCTTATAAGTTCAATTATTTGTCTAGGTAGGTTAGAAAATAAATCTATTTTTAATCTATTGTCTAAAATAATTTTAATTGAAGAGTTAAAATTTTTAATTAAAAATTGTATTTTGTTATATAATTTAGCCTCTCTAATACCTTTAAAGCCTTCAAATAATGCTTTAAAATATTTGTGAGATGTATCGCTTATAGTTCTTCCTGATTTAGATAAACTTGCTCTAGAAATTGAAAAGTATATTAAATAGAAAAGTACAAATGCTAATGAAAAGATTGAAGTAATTAAAGGATTAATAAATAATAAAGAAAAATAAATTACTATTAAAATAATTATATTAGAACACATCTCTAGAGAGGGCGCTATAAGTTGTGATTGCAGTCTCTCGGTGTCTGAGTGAGTATTAGTTATTAAATCTGAACTAGATGATTGTGAGTGAAATAAATAATCTTTATAAAGAAATAAACTATAAATATTTGAGGTATAAAAAAAAAGTACATCGTTTGAATATTTTAAATGAATATATCTTTGTAGTAATTTGCACACAAAGTTTATAATAAACATAAATATTGTAAAAAAAGAAAACAACATAATATATGTGTTTTTATCCTCAAAATTTATAAAATTAGTTAATACTAAAAAATACTTATTATTAAATATTAAACTCTCATTTGTCACTATTGCTATAATAGGTGCAATTGACAAAATACTAAATAAGTCGATTAGACTAAAAAAAATATTAATTAAAATTAAAAAAATAAATCCTTTTTTTAATTTAGAATTGAAAGTTTTATATATACCTTTGTAAAATCTTATTAATCTTTTTACTTTTTCCATAAATTAAAAATATATAAATATTTTTCTAAAATGAATGATCTGCGCTTATATGTCCATGTTTACTAATATGAACATGTTTACAAACTATACTTTTTAATTTTGATTCAATTGTAAACCATACAATTTCCTCATCGTGTGATTTATTTTTACCAGAATTTAATATTTTTTTTACATCAATATTTAGTGCCTCAGGGGAATTTAATGAAAATTTTTTGTTAATAATCTTTCCGCTACTTGAGTAAATTTTTATGTTAATTTTATCTCTTAATTTAACATTCTTTTTTATATCAAAACTACTCAATGCAATTATCGTATTAATTTTTCTTGAGTTAAAAGCAGGTCCCCAATAAAAACCTCTGGTTTTCAAACTTTTACCATGATTTATAATCATTGAATCACTAATGTTACTTCCAATCGTATTTTTTTTATAATTAAAACCAAAAGTTAGTCTTGAGGGTACTAGAGAACTTTTTGATGTTACGTTTAAACAATAAATAAAATTCTCAATATTTTCTTTATCTTTAATATGATCGTTTATACATATTATTTTAGGATCCTTAAAGTTTTTTGTAATACTTAAAATATTTTTATTAATTGTTTTTTTATTCCCATATTTGTCAAATCTTTCAAGTGCAAAATTTAAATTTGATTTGCTAAAAATTGGATATAACACTATTTCTAAGTTTATATTTTTAATCAAATTAAATGGTAGAAAACATCCATATTCATCTTTTTTAATTTTACGTAAGTTCACATAATCCTTTGTATTCGAGCAATCAAAATAGCTATGAGTTGTGGTAATACTTAATTTTTTTTTAGAGAAGGTGCCCACAAGAACTCGATTAAATATATTCCTTGTGGGCAAATTAACTTTACAAAAACCTCTTTGATTTTTTAAAAAATTTTTCAGTGACTTAAATTCGTCTAAATTAATATAGATTAACTCATAAGGTTTTATATTTTTATATTTTACATTTTGAACAAATTTATTCCCCTTAAAATTATAAAAAATAATATTTAAATTTTTATTCTTTATTTCAAGTGGTCCATTTATTGCGGCTATAAAACTTTTATTTTTATCATCCAAGTAAATATCAAAACCAGTTTGAATTTGATTGATACTTTGATTATTAATGTTATCTAATAAATTGTCGAAAATTCTTTGATTGCTATGAACCAAAGATACACCTTTTGACGTTTCATAAAATGCATGTATTGCTGGAAAAGCATATTTCAGATCATAACTAGAATATAATTCAATTTCTAAAGTACCTATAAATTCTTTAATCTTGTGACTTTCGGATAACAATTTTTTTAATGAAAAAATATATGTATTAAGTTTTATTTTGAAAAATTTTCTCAAAAATTTATTCCCATCTCTACTTCTAAGTGTAATTTGGCATGAAATATCTTTATTATTATTTTTTATTTTCCAATAATTCAAAAAGCTTATTTTAGTATTTATTTTCTTATTAAAAATAACAAAAAAAATTGCTGACGATTTGAAGACTGGATTATAGTTTAGATTTGTATAATCACCTCTTTTTGAGCTTTCAAATCCTATTGTTTTTTTAAAATTACTGATTTTATTTAAAGCTGTCATTTTAAATTTTTATAGCATATGCTGAAGGTGTAGAACACCATGATAAGGATTTAAGTTTCATTTTTTTATTTTTAAGGAATTCATCCACTGCATCTGACTCACCATAAGTTTCTAATGCATACTCATCAAGTACAATAATGCCACCTTTCGTAATCGCGGGATAAAAATTATTCAAACAAGCTAATGTGCCCTCATAATTATCTACATCTAATATTAGCATTGATATTCTAAAACCTATATTTTTTTTTACGTAATTTTTTGATGTTTGACACACATCTCCTGGAATCAATTTAACATTATTTATGTCAAATTTTTTTAAATTTTTAATTATGTTTTCTTTTTTAATTGATCTTTTTCGATTAAATTTATTACAAAGATCATCGTCTAAAAATTTATTTTTAATTTTCTGTCTTTCTCCAAAAAAATCAAAGCCTAAAACTCTTGTTAAAGAATGAGGTTTAAATAATTTAAGCAATTTGGCATATAAGTAAATACCACTACCTTTATGTACACCACATTCCACAATGTCACCTGGAATATTTTTAATCATTTTAAATAATTCATACTTTGACAAAATTTTTTGGATTCTATCGTAACTACAATTTGCAAGAAATTCATCATAACTCAGTAAACTCACTGCCTCATAATTTTTAAGTTTAGTTTGGTCTGAATATTTTTTTAATTTTGTTTTAAATTTCATTTTATAATTTATGGTTTTTAATTAATTGAAAAAAATAACAAAAAAAAGGCAATATAGTAAAAAAAATCATCATATAATATTTTTATTCGCATTTTTTTTGTTTTAAAATCTCGATTGTTTTACTATATTTTTTTTTTTCAAGAAACCTTGCAAATCCAAGCCCTCTCAACTTACCATCAGAATCTTTATTTAAATAACTCCAAATTAATTTAGAATTTTTATTAATTCTTAAAATTCTACCATAATTTGTCTCTTCAATAAATAAATCATTATTACTTAACACTGATGAGAGTCCACCACCTAATGTTTTTACATTAAATTTTTTCATAGCTTGCCTATATGGAGTAGAATATTCATTTTTTGAAAAGTTATAGAAAGTTACATCATTACTTCCATTGACATTAGATTTAGAGATATTTAAGTTATTATTAAAAACGGATATTGTATTTTCATCTATAATATCAATATCATGTTGATGGACCCATGGACCCTGGGAATACCATAAAATTTTATTTGTACTTGGTCTATAAATAATAATTAATGATAAGTTTCTAATACTTAAAAATACATCGTCTTTTTTCCATAAATAACCATCTTTTTTTGCAACCTCAACATCATTAACATGTATAGGATCATATCCTGAGTAACTTAAAAATAAAGACTCTAATTTATTTTCTATCAAAAGTTTAATAATTGATTTTTTATAAATAAGTTTTCCATTTTTTGATACTTTCATTAAAGTATCATCCATTAAGTGTTTTGAGTCATTATTTATCGAAGAAGGATAATTTCTGCCTAAGCTCCAAATATTTTCATCTAAATCTAAATTGATGCTGTGATGGAAATACTCATCTAGTTTCCAAACTGGTTTTCCACAAAAATCAATTTTAATAAGTGGTGAGTCATGCATAAAAATTAGGCTACCATCATTTAACATTAATGGATGTGACATCATAAATCTATTTTGATTTCTATCTCTTTTTAGATTGGTTAAGTTAGGATCTATTTTTGAGTCAAAGATTAGTTCATTAATTTCTGGTTTCCAAGTATGTAAAATTTTATTATTAGCAATATCAATAAGCTCAACTACAGATCTGTTTTCTATGTATCTTGGTAACAATAAATATCCACTAAGCTCTTCATCATTTGGGTTTTCTCCGAAAGTAAAACCACCAATTTGATCTTTAAATCTATCCTCAATTATTAGATCTGAATTTACTCCTGTTATTATTCTCTTTATATTATGTGGTAAATTACCTATTTCTTTCATGAAAGAAACTCTTCCAGAAACACTAAGCCAATTAAGCACAAAAAATATTAATAATAAATTCAGTATACAAAAAAGTACAATCCAAAGACTTACTTTTTTAAATAACAAATTTTCAAATTTATTCATGATATTAATATTCTAAACAATTTTTTTTATTTTTCCTAAATAATTAATTAACCCGATGCTGCCTATATTTTTTTCCTCCTTTAAATTCAACAATCTTCCTGTATTTTTAAGACTATCGTGGTTATAGAAAGATTGCATGTAATAAAACTCTTCAATATTTCTTTTTGAAAAAATATTTGTCTTAAGTTTATTCGAATTAATTAAAAAATTTTTGTATTGAGATAAATTTTTAGGTGTATATACAAAATTGTAGTTAGTATAAGGATGATATCTGGTAGAGGCTATTGGTATAATATTATGGTAAGCAAGTTCCAACAACACAGAACCATAAACAGATACTCCGAATTTGATACCAGATTTAAAAATATCTTTATTTGAAGTTTTATGATGTATCCATTTAAGTTTATTAAATCTTTTTTCTAATTGTTCATTAAATCTACGAGTTTGGTAATATGAATTTGGATGAGGTTTTATAGCTATATCTAAATTAAATTTTTCAATTGTCTCAAGCGAATAAACAGCCCACTCCCAAAAACTGTTGAAAATCATTGATCCATAATGATGTGGACTATCAATAAAATCATGAAGAAATAAAACTCCCTTTGTCTTAAACTTCATTTTAGAATTATAGTTCTTATAGGGACTTACTCTCATATATCTAAATGACTTATCTATTTTTCCTTCAAATCTTTTTACAAATTCTTTTCTAGCCAATTTAATTTTATTTTTTTTATTTAGAACAACTTTAAACTTTTTCTTAAACTTTTTGTAATTGGTAATAGAGTTTGGACTATCTTGCGTTAGTTTTTTTAAATATGAAATTGGATCACCTGTAGAGTAAACATCTATATTTGAATTTAAAAATGTTCTGCAAGTTACTCCGTGAGATAAATTTGCAAAATAAGTTATATATTTTTTAATACTATTATTTTTAATTAAACTCTTTGTATTATGTCTAAATATTAAAAAATTGATTAACACTTGTTTTAAGAATTTATCATTAAAATCTATATATGGAACATTTCTATATCTTATATAAGTATCGATTAACAAATCTCCAATTTGGATATTCTCTAATTTTGTATTAACAATTTTATTTCTATTAATTTTATTTATTATTTTTTTAGCATCTTGTTGAAAATTTTTTTTTTTATTTCTTGAGATTTTACTTACATCGATAATTTCATAAATTCCTATAGACCTATAAAGTTTAATCCACTTTTTTTTAACGAAAAAGGATAACAACTTTCTTTTTAATAATAAAAAAAATTCGAGTACTTTATTCTCAGTTTTCCATTGAGAATTTAAATCTAGGCCCCAAATACCAACAAATTCATATTTTGATAATTTGGTTAAGTTAGACAAATATGAGATATGACATAAATGATAGTAATCTTGAGCTAAAAAAAAATAAATTTTTTCTTTTTTATTGCTCTTTTCTTTTTTTATATATTTAGGAAAGGTTTCATGAAAAATTGTCTCGTTTTTTTCAAAAAAAATAGAATTTTTTAAATCTAAAATATTTTTTTTAAATTTACTGAACATTTAGCAAATCAATATATTTTTGTTATTTTCTATTATTGATTAATTGTGAATCTTAAAATAAGTTAACATAGAATTTTTTTCAAAACTAGTAAATTTTTTTATGCTTTTAAAAAATAAACTCACGGTTATCACTGGATCTAATGGAGGTATAGGAAAAAAAATAATAGAAAAATTTACAGAAAATGGATCTGATATCATTGCCTGCGTAAGGAAAAAAGATGAAAAATTTTCTACCTTTGTCCAAGAAACAATGACAAAAAATAACGTTAATATTGAGGAATTTTATTTTGATCTTAACAATATAGACGAAACTACAAATGCAATGAACAAAATAAGCGATAATAAAAAAAAAATAGATATTTTAGTTTCAAATGCTGCTGATATTTCTACTAAAATTTTTTTGCTTTCAGACTTAAATTTAATAAGAAAATTATTTGAAGTTAATTTTTTTTCTCAAGCTTTAATTTTACAAAAAATTTTAAAAAATATGCTTCGACAAAAAACAGGGTCAATTATTAATATTTCCTCTAGTTCAGAAATTTTTGCAGATCCAGGAAGATCCGTCTATGCCTCAAGTAAAGCCGCTTTCTCAACATTGCTAAGATCAGTTTCTAAAGAAATAGGAAAGTCAGAAATCAGAATTAATACAATAGCACCAGGTTTAATAGATACAAAAATGCTTTTTAATAACACTTCAAAAGAAACAATTGATAAGGTATTAAGTAATTTATCAATTAAACGTGTAGGAACTCCAGACGAAGTGGCGAAAGTAGCATTATTTTTAGCATCCGATTTATCATCATATATTACAGGGGAAACTATTAACGTGAATGGTGGAATGTAAAAATGGAGATTAAAGATAATGATCTGAAAAAAATAAAAATCATGTGTAATAACATGAGAAAAAATATTTTAGACATGGCATTTGAAGCTGGATCAGAAAGCTCACATTTTGGTGGAGGATTATCCATAGTTGAAATTTGTGCTGTTTTGTATGGTTACATAATGAATTATAATAATAAAAACCACACCTCAGTTGATCGTGATAAGTTTATTTTAAGCAAAGGTCATGGTGTTCTAGGATATTATGCAGCCCTAGCAGAAATAGGATTGGTCACCAAAAAAGAATTAAAACAATTTGAAAAATCTGAAGGTTTTTTGTTTGGGCATCCAATAATGAATTTATCAAAAGGTATAGAATTAAGCACTGGAAGTTTAGGGATGGGTTTGTCAGTTGGAGTTGGTATAGCTTTAGGTATTAAAAAAAAGTCAAACAATAACAAGGTTTATGTTTTAATGGGAGATGGTGAATGTAATGAGGGTTCAGTATGGGAGGCTTTAATGTCAGCTCCTAATTATAAATTAGATAATCTTTTTGTCTGCATAGATAGAAATAATTTACAACAAACTGGGAGTAATAAAGAGATTATGGATCTTGGTGATATTGGAAAAAAAATTGAAAACTTTGGATGGAAAGTAAATTATTGTGATGGACATTCAATAGTTGATCTCATTAAATCATTTAATGATATTCAGAAGGGAAAACCAACTGCTATTATAGCTAACACAATAAAAGGGAAAGGCTTTTCATTTGCTGAAAATAACAACGACTGGCATCATAAAATACTGACTAAAAACCAGTACGAGATTGCATTAGAGGAAATTAACAAAAATGGAGCTTAACAAAAGAAATATTGAAATTTGGTCAAGGATAGGCTCAAGAGCAACTTTTGGTATGGTAATTTTAGAACTTGAAAAAAAATATCCAAACCTAATGGTGTTAACTTGCGATACCTCAACATCTGCGGGGCTTGATCGACTTCGCAAAAATGTTCCAAACAAATTTTTAGAAGTTGGAATAGCGGAACAAAATATGATCGGAATTGCATCTGGACTAGCTGCAGAAAATTTTAAAGTTGTAACAACCACTTTTTCACCTTTTCAAACTCTTAGATGTTGTGAGCAAATCAAAGTACAATTAGGTTATATGCAACGAAATATATGTATGGTTGGTTTAGCATCTGGAATTGTTTTAGGAAATCTTGGATATACTCATTGTGGAATTGAGGATATATCAATAATAAGATCAATACCAGAAATTACGATTTTATCCCCAGCAGATTGTGGTGAAACCTCGAAATGTGTAGACTCAGCTCTTAGATATAACAAACCTTGCTATATAAGACTAACAGGTGGACAAAATAATCCACCAGTTTTTAAAAAAGATTACAAATTTGAAATTGGAAAAGGTATTAAATTAATTGAGGGAGGTGATGTGGCAATAATTTCTACAGGAACGATGGTTCATAAATCTCTGAATGTTGCTGAGGAACTAAAAAAAAATAAAATTGAATGTTCAGTAACTAACATACATACAATTTACCCAATAGATGAAGAATTAATTAAAAATTTGATAAAAAAAAGTAAATTTTTAGTTACGATTGAAGAACATAGTGTTGTTGGAGGTCTTGGGTCTTCAGTAGCAGAAGTTAACGTTAAACAAGATAAACCAATTCCTCAATTATTTATAGGATTACCAAAAAAATATGGGAAATCTGGAGATTATAAATTTTTGATTGATTTTTTTGGACTTTCAGAGGAAAAAATTTCGATGAAAATAAAAGAATTTCTTAAAAAATTTTGAGTTCCTAAATACGAAATTTCGAAAGTGTTGATGGTTCAGTTATAACGAATTTTGCACTGCAAGCTAATTCATTTTCTACCATTCCTTTCCCATTACATTTTGCAATTCCCCTTTTCCAACTCTCTAAAGATGTTTCAAGTTGTAAAGTTTGACCTGGTATAATTTTCTTTTTGAAAAGTAATTTATCTGCAGAAGCTAGATACATTACTTTGCCTTTAAATCCTGGAAGAGTTAAAATCATTAATGCAGCAAGCTGCACCATAGCTTCGATTTGAAGCATACCTGGCATATTCGGATCACCTTGCCAGTGACATTTAAAGAACCATTCTGATGGATTTAAAATTTTATATCCCTTTGCACTTTTCCCTGGGAGTACCTCCGTAGCATGATCGATCATTAAGTATGGATCTCTATTTTTTTGAAATTCAATAATTTTTTTTTTGTCAAGCTCCATGTTTATTTAACCTCGATTTCTCTTGATAGATATCTAACTAGATCATACCCATCCCAAGTTAATCCAAGATCCAAAGCT
>MDTA01207447.1_pt1 | contig 11233 bp, 9 predicted proteins | sample 811151 | NCBI WGS metagenome assembly MDTA01 (sample SAMN05326648, study PRJNA326480) | marine metagenome | isolation source: seawater | place: Indian Ocean: South | collected 2010 | reverse complement strand
TAAATGGATTAGTTTTTCAAACTCAAGTAGCATATTTAATTCCAATTTTTGGAATTATTTTTGGTTATTTTTTAATGGATGAAATAATTACTTGGAGAGTTTTAGTTTCATTAGTTATAATCCTTTTAGGAATTTTTATATTTAAAAAAAATAATAAAGGAAACAAAGAATAAATGGGATCAGAGTCTATCGAAGCAAGTTTTTTATCAATTTTTGCTTTAATCAGTTTTTTTATTTTTTTACTTGTCAGCAAGTACTCTTACAAAATTAAAGGAGGCGCTTTACTTGATAGTGATTTTTCGAAACCGCAAGCATTTCACACCACTGTAGTAACTCGAAGCGGGGGAGTGGCCGCAATTATTTCTTTAAGCATTTTTTTTGCAATTTATTATTTGTTATACTCAAAAATTTTATTTGACTATATTTTGATAAGTTACTCTGTTTTTTTTATTGGATTTTTAGACGATCTAAGAATTAACATTAAGCCATTAAGAAGATTAATTATTATGGTTTTTCTTCTCTTTTTAATTATTTATATCTTACCTATAAAAATTTTAAATATCGATATACCATTTTTAATTCCATTAATGTCTTACAATTTGTTCTCTTCAATATTCGTATTATTATGTTTTTTATTTATTATAAATGGCTCTAATTTAATAGATGGATTTAATGGCTTGTTGGCGATAAATTTAATTATCATAAATTCAATATTAACGTATTTAAACTTGAATAATCAAAATTTAGAATTTTCAATTTTGTTGATTTCCCAAATTATAATACTTTTATCTTTTTTATTATTTAATTTTCCAAGTGCAAAAATCTTTCTTGGTGATAGTGGGGCTTATACTATGGGAGCCTTAACTAGTTTAAATACTATAATTACTAATAATTTGAATCCTAATATTTCCTCATTTTTCTTTTGTTCACTTCTATTCTATCTATTCTTTGAGGTATTCTTCTCATTTTTGAGAAAATTATCACAAAACAAATCTCCTATTTATCCAGATGATAAACATTTACATATGCTGAGTTTTTATAAGATTTCTAATATTTATGAAAAAAATAAAGCTAATTATTTAAATTCACTCATAATAAATATTTTTTATTTAATTTTAATAATTCCTGGGTTGTATATATTAGAAGATCCTAAATTAAGTAGGTATTGGTTTTTTATCCTATTATTAATTTACCTAGTAATTTACTCAAGACTTTATCGTTTAATAAAAAATTAATTTGATATATAAAACTCGTTTAAGAATTGGGCAAGTGGCGGAATTGGTATACGCGCTGGTCTTAGAAACCAGTGCCGCAAGGCTTAAGAGTTCGAGTCTCTTCTTGCCCACCAATACATTATGAAAGTAGAAATAAAATCAAAAAAAGGACTTAGAACAATTTTATCCATTATAGTTGATAAAAAAAATATAAAGTCAAAAATGGATGAGAAACTCAAAGAGCTTCAAAAAGAAATTGCTTTAAAAGGATTTAGGCCAGGCAAAGTTCCGCCGGAAGTAATTAAAAATCAATTTGGTAAAACTATTTACGGCGAAGTAATCGACAAAATTTTAAGAGAGACAACTACTAAAGCTATAGATGAAAAAAAATTAAAAGTTGCTGGTCAACCTAAAATTGATTTAAAACAGTTTGGTGAAGGAAAAGATTTAAATTACGAGCTTCAGATAGACTGTTTACCAAGCGTAACTTTAAAAAGTTTTGATAAGTTTAAAGCTACAAGCTTTAAAATAAAGCTAGAGGATAAAATTATTGATAACAAATTAAAAGAAATTGCAAATCAAAATAAACAGTTTGAGGAAAGAAATGCAAATGAGAGAGCAATCAACGGAGATCAAGTTATCTTTGATTATTCAGCCACAGTTGATGGTAATAAATTTGATGGTGGTGAAGGAAAAAGTGTTCAGTTAGAGTTAGGAAAAGATCTATTTTTAAAAGGTTTTGACTCTCAGTTATTAGGTGTAAAAAAAAATGATACAAAAATTTTAAACGCTGTGCTGCCACCTAACCATCCTAAAAAGGAACTAGCCAATAAAAAATCGAAGTTTGAATGTAAAATTCTAAATATAAAAAAACCTAAGGAGAGTAAAGTTGATGACAATTTTGCAAAATTGATGGGCGCAAAAAATGTCAAAGACTTAAAATTCTTGATTGAAAAACAAATTTCGAGTCAATATTCGCAGGCATTAAATTCAATAACAAAAAAAGAAATTTTAGATCAAATAGAAAAAAACCACCAAGTTGACTTACCTCAAAATTTAATTGATCAAGAAATTTCAATAATGACACAAAACTTAAAACCAGAAGAAAAAGAAAAACATAAATCAAATAATGAAAAACTAGCTAAATCAAGAATAAAACTAGGCTTAATACTTAACGAGTATGGAGAAAAAAATAATTTAAGAGTATCTGATGAAGAAGTTAAAAATGAAATACAAAAACAAATAAAAGGAATGCCAGGTCAAGAAAAAATGATTTTTGAGTATTATCAAAAAAATCCAAGTGCTACTCAAAATTTAAAAGGTTCTTTATACGAGGAAAAAATTGTAGAACTAATAAAATCGAAAATTAAAATCACATCTAAAGAAATTAACTCAGTTGAGGCTGAAAAAATTATTGCAAGTTTTAATAAACCAAATGCAATCGGAGAGAAATCCAAACCAGAGTCCTCTACAAAAATTAAGTCTAAATCAAAAAAAATTAGTAAAAAGTAATCAATAGTTGTATAAAGCTTCTATGAGTCGTAATTTTGAAGAAAAAATGAATAGTCTTATCCCTATGGTTGTTGAGCAAACCAGTAAAGGAGAAAGAGCCTATGATATTTATTCTAGACTTTTAAAAGAAAGAATAGTTTTTTTAGTTGGCCCTGTTAATGATGCTGTAGCATCATTAGTCACTGCACAATTATTATTTTTAGAATCTGAAAATCCAAACAAGGAAATAAATTTTTATATTAACAGCCCAGGAGGTTTGGTAACCGCAGGCTTAGGTATTTATGATACAATGCAATATATTAATTCTCCTGTATCGACTTTATGCATAGGACAAGCATCTTCAATGGGTTCATTTTTGTTAGCAGCAGGAGAAAAAGGCAAAAGATTTTCTCTTCCAAATTCAAGAATAATGGTTCATCAACCCTCTGCTGGTTTTCAAGGCCAGGCAACTGACATTCAAATTCATGCTAAAGAAATATTATCTTTGAAAGAAAGGCTCAATAAAATTTATTCTAAACATACCGGAAAAAACATAAATGAGATTTCTGAAGCTTTAGAGAGAGATAATTTTATGACAGCGGATGAAGCAAAAAAATTCGGTCTAATTGACTCCGTTGTGGAAAAAAGAAAATAATGCACTAGATATAGCTTATCTTACAACTTCAACTTGATATGCTAATCCTGGATAATTATAATAGATGTATTGATTCGTTATGAGTGAAAAAAATAACAAAAACATTCTTTACTGTTCTTTTTGCGGAAAGAGTCAACACGAAGTCAGAAAATTAATTGCTGGCCCAACAGTTTTTATTTGTGACGAATGTGTTGAGCTCTGCATGGACATTATCAAAGAGGAAAATAAAAGTTCTTTTATAAAACATCAAGATGGCGTTCCTTCACCAAAAGAAATTTGTACTGTACTTGATGAATATGTCATAGGACAGAAGCTTGCAAAAGAAATTTTATCAGTGGCTGTTCACAACCATTACAAAAGACTTAACCATGTAACAAAAAATAATAAAGAAGTCGAATTATCAAAATCTAATATTTTATTAGTTGGTCCAACTGGGTGTGGAAAAACCCTTTTAGCTCAAACTCTTGCAAGAATTTTAGATGTTCCTTTTACTATGGCAGACGCAACAACATTGACAGAAGCAGGTTATGTCGGAGAAGATGTAGAGAATATTATATTAAAATTATTGCAAGCTGCAGATTATAATGTTGAAAAAGCTCAAAGAGGAATTGTTTATATAGATGAAGTAGATAAAATAAGTAGAAAATCTGAAAATCCTTCTATAACAAGAGATGTTTCTGGAGAAGGAGTACAACAAGCATTATTGAAAATAATGGAAGGTACAATAGCTAGTGTTCCTCCTCAAGGTGGAAGAAAACATCCTCAGCAAGAATTTTTACAAGTAGATACAACAAATATTCTATTTATCTGTGGAGGAGCATTTGCTGGGCTTGAAAAATTAATTGATAGCAGAGGTAAAGGAAGCTCAATTGGATTTGGAGCAAAAGTAAAGAACTACAAAGAACAGCCTTTATCAGAAATTATGAAATTGTTAGAGCCCGAAGATTTAATTAAATATGGTTTAATTCCTGAATTTATTGGAAGAATGCCAATTATCGCTACTTTAGATGACTTAGATGAAAAATCTCTGGTGAAAATTTTAAAAGAACCAAAAAACTCTTTAATCAAACAATACAAAAGATTATTTGAGTTTGAAGATGTAGAATTAGAATTCAAAGACGATGCAGTTTTAGAAATTGCTAAAAAAGCTATTTCAAAAAAAACTGGCGCTAGAGGTTTAAGATCTATTTTAGAGAACATTCTATTGAAAACAATGTTTGAATTACCTGATATGGAGGATGTAATTAAAGTGACCGTAGACAGCTCTTCTGTTAAAGGCAACTCAGAACCCATTGTCACATACGGTAAAAAATCATCAACATCAGTAGCCTAAACTTTAATTTGCTTCTTGAAATTATCATATTAATTGTCATATTAAGTATTAATGAAAAGTTCTTATTTAAAACCCTTATTACCATTGAGAGATATAGTTATATTTCCATCAATGGTCGTTCCTTTATTTGTAGGTAGGGAAAAATCAATTAAAGCCTTACAAGAAGTAATGAAGGCTGATAAATCAATAATTTTGGTTACACAAAAAAATTCAGAGGTCGACGATCCTGAGAGCAAAGATCTTTATCAGTACGGCTGTTTGAGTAAAGTTCTACAACTTTTGAAATTACCTGATGGCACAGTTAAGGTTTTAGTAGAGGGAGAAAAAAGAGTTAAAATATTAAAATATGTCGAAGAAAAAACAGATTATTTAAATTGCGAGGTAGAAATAATTGAAGATCAAAATGTTACAAAAGATCTCGATCAATTAGCAATAGGTCTTGTTAAAAAATTTGAAAGATTACAATTATTAAGTAAAAAAGATGTGAATGATAGTTCTTCAAATATAAAAAATTTAAAAAATCCTTCTCAAATAGCAAATAATATTTCTGCTAACTTAAACATTCAAATATTTGAGAAGCAAGAACTATTAGAAATAACTGATTTAAAGAAAAAATTAGAAAAAATTCATTCATTTATTGAAAAAGAAACAAGTGTGATCTCTGTTGAGAAAAAAATTAGAGGAAGAGTAAAAAATCAAATGGAAAAAACTCAAAGAGAGTATTATTTAAACGAACAATTGAAAGCAATTCAAAAAGAGTTAGGCGAGATAGATGAAGGCAAAGACGAAATGACCTCTATATCAAAAGCTATTACAGAGGCGAAAATGCCTAAATTAGCAAAAGAAAAGTGTTTATCAGAACTGAAGAAATTAAAAGCAATGAGTCCGATGTCAGCAGAGGCTACAGTTGTGAGAAATTATTTAGACTGGATGACAGAGCTACCTTGGTCAAATAAAACTAAAACTAATACTGATTTAGTTAATGCCCAAAAAATTTTAGACGAAGATCACTACGGATTAGAAAAGGTTAAAGAGAGAATTATAGAGTTTCTTGCAGTGCAAAAAAGAATTCAAAAAATGAAAGGTCCAATACTGTGTTTAGTTGGACCACCTGGAGTAGGAAAAACTTCTTTAGGAAAATCTATAGCTAAAGCTACTAATAGAAAATTTATTAGGATTTCACTTGGAGGAATCAGGGATGAAGCAGAGATAAGAGGCCATAGGCGAACTTATATTGGCTCATTACCAGGAAAAATAATTCAAATGATGAAAAAAGCAGGTACGAAAAATCCTCTATTTTTATTAGATGAAATAGATAAAGTTGGAAATGATTATAGAGGAGATCCATCTTCTGCTCTTCTCGAAGCTTTAGATCCTGAACAGAATAAAGAATTCAATGATCATTATTTAGAGGTAGATTATGACCTCTCAGATGTTATGTTTGTAACAACTGCTAACACTCTTAACATTTTACCACCATTGCTTGATAGAATGGAAGTCATTAGATTGTCTGGGTACACCGAAGATGAAAAAGTAAATATTTCTCAGAAATTTTTAATTCCCAATCAAAGTAAAAATAATGGTTTAAAAACTGAGGAGTGGGCTATAGATGAGGAAATTAATAGAAAAATAATAAGGAACTACACTAGAGAGTCCGGAGTAAGAAATCTTGAAAGAGAAATTTCTAAAATAGCGAGAAAACTCGTTAAGAAAATTGATAGCAAACAAAAAATAAACAACCCGATTAATGAAAGTGACTTAAAAGATTTACTTGGCGTTCAGAAATTTAATTACGGAGAGATAGAAGAGGAAAATAGAATAGGAGTTGTTACCGGTCTAGCTTGGACAGAAGTTGGAGGAGAAATTCTTAAGATCGAGTCTGCAGTAATGCCCGGGAAAGGCAAAATGCAAATAACTGGAAAATTAGGTGATGTGATGCAAGAGTCCGTAAAAGCAGCTAAGTCATACATAAGATCTAAAAGCTTAGACTATGGAATAATACCACCAATTTTCGATAAAAAAGATTTTCATATACATGTTCCTGAAGGAGCTACACCTAAGGATGGACCTTCAGCAGGAGTAGGAATGGTAACTTCAATTATTTCTGCAATTACAGAAATACCAGTGGATAAAAATGTTGCTATGACCGGAGAGATAACATTAAGAGGATTAGTTTTGCCAATAGGTGGACTGAAAGAAAAATTATTGGCTGCTCACAGAGCTGGAATTAAAAAAGTTTTAATTCCTATTGAAAATAAGAAAGATCTTGTTGAGGTTCCTAAAACTATTTTACAATCAATGGAGATATTACCAGTTAAAAACGTAGATGAAGTTCTAAAGGTGGCATTAGTGAAACCACTTAAAAGAGTAGAATGGGTTGAAGTTGACCAAATTTCAAAAAAAGCTAAAGAAAAAGAGGAATTAAGTAGACATTAATTTTTAATCAAGCCAAATCTTAAACTTTTCCCTATTATCTAAAATATATTGCGGTAAAAAGCCGTCAGTTTCTTTTATCAGTTTAACACCTGAACTCCATTTTTTCTCTCTTTTATCAGCACTGTGGTCATAAAATATTTTTTTTTGATTAATTATTTTTTCTACATCTTCAACCCCCATCCCGCTTTCTTCATATTCTAAATGATGTAAAAAATTTTTCATTTTAAAGTCTATTTGTTTTGGAGATTTTATATTCGTAAAATGCCATCCCCCGTTTTCTACAAAATTTATATCGTTATATTTAGTCTTTGAAAAAATTAAATCTAATCTCCAAAGCGGGTATTTTTTAGATTTAACATTTCTTAACCATTGAGGGCTTTTTAAATGTTTTTTTTTACACAATTTTGAACCATACCACTTAAAATTTTGATGTAATAAATTAAATTTGTAATAATACATTTTTTGTTCAAAAAAAGTAATTTTACACTTATATTTGAAATTTTTTAGATTAGGTATTTCATCTACGTCACTAATAAGTACAAAAGTATCATCATTGAAATTTTTGATTGCGGAATACAAATGATTTCTTTGAAAATTTTCTCTCAATAAAGCGTTATCTAATATTTTTGAATTTTTAGTTTCTTGATTATCATTTTGCTGGATTAACCTAAGATTATTTGGTTGTTTTGTGAGTGGAATATAAATTATTTTGTCTTTAAATTTTTTATAATTATCGATATTAAACTTTAATTATCTTTTTGTTCCGTTATGATTAAAATTTGCCTCACAAATGACAAAATGAGATATGTATTTATCTAAAATGTTTAGACGAATATCTAAAATCATTTCTTCATCAAAGAACATAAAACAATCGATGAAATTCATTATAATTGAGTTATATTAAAACTTATTATAAGTAAATATCATCATTTAAATATGGCAAAAAAAATAATCATTACTGGCGGTCTTGGATATATAGGGACTGAGCTTTGTAAACTCTACTCTGGCGTGAGCTGGAATCACAAAATAACTATTATTGATAATAGGTTTATATCACATCGAGTCAGTCAATTACGTAAATGGAATATGGAATTTATTCAAGGAGATATTTTAGATAAAGAGTTTGTAAAAAAATACTTTATTGACGCCGATGTGGTTCATCATTTAGCGGGAGTTACAAATGTGCCTAGAACTAAGCAAGACTCAGACCCAGCACAAGATGAAAAAATTAAACAAGTTGGAGTTGAAGGGACACAAAATATTTTAAATAGCATAAGTCAAAAATGTAAGATTATTTTTCCATCTACCCACGTTGTTTTTGAAGGGATTAATGATGTGAGAAAGGATATTAATGAAGAAGAAATTACAAAACCTATTTTAGCTTATTCTTCCTCCAAAGCTATGAACGAAAATCAATTAAAAAAGTCTGGAAAAAATTATGTAATACTTCGATTGGGTTCTGTTTACGGATATTCCTCTGATACCATGCGTATAGATATTATGCCTAATTTATTTTCAAAAATTACATCACAAAACGGGACCTTAAAACTTTTTGCTGGAGGCAGACAACTTAAAAGTCTTGTACCACTTATTGACGTAGCGAGATGTTTTAAATTTATGGAGGAAAAAGACGAAATCAAATCGCAGATTTTTAATTTAACCAAGGATACCGTTACAGTAAAGAGCGTAGCACAAATTTGTAAAAAATATAACAAGAAAGTAGAGTTGAAAGAGACGAATGATGAAGTTCCTAATTTAGGATTTTCATTATCAAACAAAAAACTAATCAACAACGGTTTTAAATTTCTTTATAATCTTGATGAAAGTATTAAAGAAATGATCACAAAATGGTCTGCTCAAAATTTCATTAAAGATTTAGAATATGTAAAAGATGGAGAAAATTTATTTAAGGATGAAAGAGGTAAAATTAGCAATCACGAGCTTACTGAACCTATAAATTTAATAGGATTGATTGACTCAAAAAAAGGAACTATTAGAGCTAACCATTATCATCCCCAACAAGAGCAAAAATGTTTATTTATTAAGGGACAAATAATTGAGATATTTCAAGATATCATAAATCCAGACTCTCCAAAAATAACCCAAGTAATAAATGAGGGACAACTTTCTGTTATTAAACCGAATGTTGCTCACGCTATGGTTTTTACGAAAGATACCACTTTTTTAAATTTAGTTAGAGGAGAAAGAAACCACGAAAATTATGGTATCACTCATACAATAAAAAATGTGTTTGTTGACAAGAAAGAAAAAAATTTACTTTTAAATTGTTACAAGTTTGATTGTAGATGTTGTGGAAATAAAAATTTAAAACGAGTTGTTTCTTTAGGATACCAACCTCTTGCTAATAATTTAATTAGTACAAAAAATGAGAAATATGAAACTTATCCTTTAGAAGTCAATTACTGTGAAAAATGTCATAATTGTCAACTTTCTGTTTCTGTTGATCCTAAAAAAATGTTCTCTAACTACTTGTATACCTCTTCAACTTCTAAGATTTTTCGAGGGCATTTCGTAGATGCTGCAAAAAAATATGTAAAAGAATTTAAATTGAAAAAGAAAAAATCTTATATAATTGATATCGGTAGCAATGATGGTGTTGCTTTGAAACCATTTTTAGACTTAGGTTTTAAAAATGTTTTAGGTATTGAACCTGCAAAAAATTTAGCCAAAATAGCAAATAAAAATAAAATTAAAACTTTTAATGGATTTCTAGAGAGTAAAAATTTAAAAAAAATAAAAAAAAACGCAGACCTAATATTGGCTTCAAATGTATTTGCACATTCTGATAAACTCAAAGACATGGCAGAATGTATGTTGAAACTAATAAATAAAAAAGGCACTATCATTATTGAGGTTCAGTATTTAATAAATACTTTAAAAGATTTAACTTTTGATAATATATACCACGAACATTATAATTATTGGTCTCTGACGTCGCTAGTAAATTTCTTTAATCAATTTAATGTAAAAATATTTAGATGTGAAACAATTAATACTCATGGAGGTTCAATAAGAATTTATATAAGAAAGGGTAAAGAAGTAAAAATTGAACGGAGTGTAAAAAAAATGTTAAGGGAGGAAGAAATTTTTGGTATCAAAAAATATGATACTTACAGAAAATTTGGGCAAAAAGTTTATGAAATAAGAAAAAACGTAAGAAAAAATATAAAAAAAATGAGAAAAGAGAACAGAAAAATAATCGGTTACGGTGCTCCAGCTAAAGCGACAACTGCTTTAAACTTTTTTGGCATATCAAATGAAATAGAATTTATTGTAGAAGATAATAAGTTAAAACATAATAAAATAATTCCTGGCGTTAAAATTCCAATTAGAAGTAAGTCATATGTAAAAGACAAAAATAATACCTTAATAGTATTAGCTTGGAATTTTTATGAGGATATTAAAAAAAATAATTTTAATCTATCTAAAAATATTATTAACATTAAAGATTTAGAGACTAATAAGTTGTCATAAGATCTTTCCACAATTCATAAATATTTCTCACGCTTTCAAAAAAATAATTTAAATAATACTCAGAGGCCGGTATTTTTGAAATTATAAACGCCTGTGAAAAATATAAAATACGCGATAACGCCACCACTAAAAAAATAAATACAATTATTGAGTTGTAAAATCCGAAAGAAACTTCTCCTTTTTCTTTTTTACTCATTTTGTTTATAGGCTGCGTGTCATTAATTTTGATACCATGTTTTTTTGCTAAATATTCTGGTGAGTACAAACTAATTTCTCTTGTCTTTTTTGGAGTTGTTTTTTTAATTTTTTTTGGTTTTTTAATTTTTTGTTGGACTGGCTTAAGTTTCGAAACTACTTTTTGTTTTTGTGGTGGAGAAATCGATTGATTTTTTTTGATAATCCCCTCAGGGAATTGTTTCCATTTATTCCCGCATGAACCACACTGAACCATTCTTCCAGATGCAGTTATAGCACTATCAGGAACAACAAATTTTTTACCGCAGGAATTACAATTCAAAATCATACAATGTCAATAATACTGCTATTTATATAAATTACACTACAATTTAAATACTTTTTTACTTTATAAAGTTTTTATTGTATATCTCG
>MDTA01012797.1_pt1 | contig 11234 bp, 15 predicted proteins | sample 811151 | NCBI WGS metagenome assembly MDTA01 (sample SAMN05326648, study PRJNA326480) | marine metagenome | isolation source: seawater | place: Indian Ocean: South | collected 2010 | reverse complement strand
TGGTTTTGCAGTTTGTGTACCTGTTGTTTGATCTGGTGCTGTTCCTTGTTTAGGTTCTGTATCTGGTTTTGCTTGATTAGATGCTGTCCCTTGTGCCTGTTGTGTCTGGCCAGTTTGAGTATTGGATGCTGGTTGTGTTGGAGCTGGAGCAGGAGTGCCTGCCTTTGCATTAGTTGTTCCAGCATCTTGTGTTGGAGCCGCTCCTGTATTAGCATCAGCATTTGGATTATTTTGTTGTGCTTGTCCTTGTGGCTCAGTAGTCGGCTCAGCGGGTGCGGTTGGTTGAGCTGGTGCTCCACCTTGCATAGCTTTTAGTGTGCCTGGTCCAGCATCACCATCTACTGCAAGTCCTTGTTTTTTTTGAAAGGCTCTGACTGCATTAGCAGTTCCCTTTCCATATACACCATCTTCAGCACCTGCATTGAACCCGTTAGCATTAAGCCATTTTTGTAGTTCTACAACTTCAGGAAGTTTGTTTGCACCATAACCGCTTTTTTTCCAAAGACTTTGGTCAGTAGCAATACCAGTTACTTCTGATACAATTTCCCGCCAGGCTACCATTTCCTACAACTCCAGTACCTTGCTTTTGTTCTCGGTCCTGGGTTGTCGCAGTTATGTCTTGCTCTGAAACTTCTGCGTCTAGCAGGATTCGACTTTTTAATCTTCATATTAGGATCGCCGAAGTTTACTTTCTTTATGTTCTTTGTTTTTGGATCTCTAACATACACTTTGAATTTTTTTACGTCTCCACGCATTGGTTTGCCGAGTTTTACTTTACGTCCTTGATATTCTGCTTCGTCTAAATCTTCGTCATCTTCGTTGAACCACATAACACCGTATTCTTCAAAAAAGTCATCACCGTCGTATGTTTCTTCTGATAAATCAAATTCTTCGTCAGTTGATATCTCTATATCAAAATCTTGATAACCTTCTGAAAACAGATATTTGCTTAATTTATCTGCATATGTATCTGCCTCTTCATTGGTTAATTCTTTTGCTAAAGGTATCTCTAATACTCTGGCACCTTGATCTGTTTCTAATACATTTAGATTTGGAAAAATAGATTCGTCTAAATTTTCATTTAAGTTATCATCTTTTTCAAATACTATTCTTACAAAATGTTCCATTCTAATATCCTTAATGATTTAATACAATGCTATTTACAGAACCGTCTGTCCAATCTGACACAAAAATTCTTATCCATACAAAGTTACCTGTAAAGTTTTTGATAAATGATCCTGTGGCATTATCGCTTCCTGTACTATCTCCTAAGTTACTGTGTATTGATGTTGATAAATCAAACCAATCAGTTGACCCAGGATCTATAGCCAATGTGCCTTGTGCTACAATTTTGCCAATAAAACCGTTTACATTGTATTGAACACTATGTAAACCGTCTGATCGACCATAGTAACCGTCACCTTTTAGCTTATCAGATGTGCGAGTTGTCACGGTGCTGTCACCCGGGTGGGTGAGTTGCGTGTTGTTTGTTGAGCTTATTACAAAATTAAATGTTTCACTGTTTGCTGGCATACAATTATTTATCTATATTTTGCCTGCTAACAAGTTTGTCTATTCTTGCAAAACTGGTTCCAGCAATAAGATTACATAGCATTAGTGTTGAATCATTTTTTACATACATATATCTACCTGCTACATAACCGTTTCTTCTTATTTCGTCCTTGGTATCAGATGTAATTTTGACTTTGTTACTGTTTCTATCACACCAATCTGCAAGGGCTGTAGGAAGTGTGTTATTCCCAAATGTAATCTTATATTCATGCGGACAATCTCCGTCTACAATAATTGTATTATGATTATCTATTAAAAACTGTGCAAATTTAGGATCTGGTTGATAAAATTCAGTAATGCAGTCAAATTTCTTTATTAATGATTTAATCCAACTTTTATCATTTGAATATATTTTTAATATACTTCCTTCAATTCTTAATGTGTAATCATTTGTGTAGCTTGTGCATTCGTTAAAAAGAGTTCTTATAGCAGTGAAATCGTCCTGCTTAACTTGTTTTTCACGTCGCATAGTTTTTAACCATAACGGCATACCTGCTTCGTGCGATCTCTGTAGATCATCTATAACAGATTTTGCATATCTAAAGTTTTTATTCCTAAAGATTGATACTAATGGATTTCTAAATGATAATCCATAAAGATACTTGTTATAAAATAGTTTTTTTGTTTCAAACTTTTGCAATTTTCACCTTTTTATAATTAAGTGTTAAAGATTTACCCTTGACAACGATTTTACATTCGCCGCCGTCTTTTAGTTCACCAAATAACATAGCTCTTGATAAAGGTTTTTTAATGTCCCTATCTATTACCCTTTGTAATGGTCTAGCTCCCATTTTTGTATCATAACCTCTATCAACAAGATAATCCAATGCATCATTATCGATAGTAATTTTAATACCTTTGGCTTCAACTTGTTGTCTAAGTGTAACAAGGAATTTGCCTACAACTTTCATCATTGTTTCTTTGCTTAGTTTTCCAAATGTTACAACACCATCTAATCTATTTCTAAATTCAGGTGCAAAGTATTGTTTCAGTTCTGTGTCCTCATATTCAAAATCAAAGTCGTCACTGAAGCCTATGGATTCTTTCTCCGCTTGTTCGGCACCTAAATTTGTAGTTAAAATAACAATAGTATTTCTAGCATCAGCTTCTTTACCATTACTGCCAGTTACTTTTCCGTTATCCATTATTTGCAGTAAAATTTGTGATACATCTGGATGTGCTTTTTCTATTTCATCTAGTAGTAATACACAGTTAGGATTTTCTTGCAGTTTAGTTATAAGTAAGCCGTGATTTTCTTCATATCCTACATATCCTGGAGGAGATCCTATAAACTTTGCAATAGCATGTTTTTCTTGATATTCACTCATATCAAATCTAACAAGTTTAGTGCCTAGATGTTTAGCTAATTGTTTTGCAGTTTCGGTTTTACCTGTTCCTGTCGGACCCATAAAAATAAAACTTCCAATAGGTTTATTCTCATCTTTCAATCCTGCTTGTGCAACAAGTATCTTATCGACAAGATCTTCAATAGCTTTGTCTTGACCATATACACTTCCTTTAATGTTCTTTTCAAGATTAGCTAGATTTTCTGTTTCTCTTTCAGCAACTTGTTCTGCGGGTAAATTAACAATTTTTGCAAGTTCAAACTGAATGTTTTCTTCACCAACATTTCTTTCTACGTCTTTATCTTTGAGATTAAATCTACTACATGCTAAATCTATCAAATCAATTGCTTTATCGGGCAATTTCTTGTCACTTTGATATTTTACACTTAATTTTATAGCGGCATCTATGGCGTCTTCTGTAATTACAGTTTTATGAAATTCTTCATAATACTTTTTAATGCCGTTTAAAATATCCATTGTTATCTCTTGGGACGGTTCGTCAACTGTAACACGTTGGAACCTTCTCATAAGTGCTCTGTCTTTTTCAAAGTATTTTCTGTATTCTTCCCAAGTGGTACTTGCAACTACTTTTATGTTTCCCTTGCTTAATGCAGGCTTTAACATATTTGCAAGATCGTTTGAATTAGGTCCACCACCCGAGCCAGCACCACTTATCATATGTGCTTCGTCTATAAACATGATAGTTTTGCCTTTTCCTCGCAATCCTGCTAATACAAGTTTGAACCTTTCCTCAAAATCTCCTCTGTATTTTGACCCTGCTAACAAACTACCAATATCTAAATTGTATACATTGTATTCTTTCAAAAATTCTGGCACAGTTTCATTAACAATATTCCAAGCAAGTCCTTCAGCAATAGCAGTTTTACCTACACCAGGATCACCTACTAATAGTACATTGTTCTTGTTACGTCTACCTAAAGCTAATGCTATTGAATCAAGTTCTTCATTTCTGCCTATTACAGGGTCTATTTTATTTTTCTTAACTTCTGCATTAAGATCTGTAGTAAAAGCTCTAAGAGCTCTTGCACCTTGACCTGCCATTTCGTCTTCCTGCAGATCATATTCCATTTCGTTACTTAGATAATCATTCAGCTTGTCTTTGTTAATGCCACCTTTTTCTAAGTAATAGTTTGCAACAGATTTTTTCTCAGACAAAATACTTAAAACTACATCTTGTAAATCTATGTGTGACCTGCCACTAAAAAGGGTTTGTGTAAAAGCTCTGTTTAAAACTCTCTCAACTGATTGTGTTTTTTTAGGTTTATGCTTTGCATCCTCAATAACAATATCTTCACAATTATTTTTCAAATGATGCTCTAAATTTGTTTTTATGTAATCTACATCTGCTCCAAAACCTTTTAGCATATTGTATAGAGTTTCACTACACATAATACTAAACAATAGATGCTCTATTGTAACATATTCATGTTTTAAATTTTTAGCATCTTTTATTGCTTTTTCAAATACTAGTTTTAGATCTTCACTAGGTTCTACCATTTATGTATTCCTCGATTCATTTTACTTCTATGTCTATAATTTTACCTTGTTCGGCTCTTGCCGCTTCAAGTTGTTTTTGCCTATTGTAAGTTGCAAGTTCATATAACTTATCATAATATGCCTTTAACATGAGCTCATCAAGAATGACCTTTTCTCTTTGTCTTTTTCTTGTAGCAACAATTTCTTGATGCCTTTCAATCGCCTGTTGTGCTTGAAAGTTATATGGTTGACTAACTAATTGTAAATTTTCAATTTTCAATCGCAGAAATTCCTCCAAAATTTACAATTAGCTAACTTGGCTCCTTCTGTAGGAACAGTACATACTCGTTCATGTCTACTGTTTTCCCAACAATCACCTGTAACTCCTCGCATCTGTGCAAACTTTTCAAATCCGTTATCTATACTCAAAATAACAATGCCTGGCAACACCAGTGTAAATAGTACGATATTTAAAAAAGCTAAACCGAAGCCTTCGTTGTTATATGGTTCATTTGGATTGCTCATATTTTTCTCCTATCTTTTAAAAAAACTTGTTGCCATTTTGATTGGATTTTTAAGTCCTTCGTATGTATCATCGATGAAGTTTATATGCTTTTCAAGTTTATTATTCAATGTAACAATCTTTTCTTCTATGTTATACATTTTATTTTCAATGTCATTTAACTTGGCATATAAGTCATCGTTATTGTACATACCATCACTCATGCTCGCCTCCTGGGTCGTTTGCATCTAATTTAACTTTTTGTCCGTTTATCCACATGTTTTGCCTAGCTCTAGGAAAACTATGATAGCCGCCGAGAAGTTTGAAGGACTTTACAGTTTTATTTAAGCTGTCTGGTCTTTTGTCAGCTTCATTAAAGACTAGTAAAGTAATTGCAGTTCCTGAAATTAAAGCCACGTGTGCTACTGCACTTATGCCAAAAGCAGTAATACTTCCTATCATAATAGCAAATATTCCGCTCCACATAAACGCCAGAATCAAAAATATCATATGAGCTACTCTAGGATCAAGTTTTCGTAAAACAGATCCTTCAATAGTCATAATTGCGTCCCAACTTCCTTTGATCATTACCCACAGTAGTACAGGTGGATATGCTTTGTAACTATTTTTGTTCATTGTCAATACTCCTAATTTACTTATATTATACACATTTTAAGATAAAATGCAAGTTATTTGGTTACATCTCTTTTTATTTTTTGTATTTGTTGTATGTGCCTGTCTTGAAGTTTGGGCGTAATACAACCAATTTCCACATATAAATTCCCTCTTTGTGTTGTTCTAATGACGGGTATTCCGTACCCATTAATGCTAAATGTTGTGCCTGGATTAGTGCCTGCAGGTATTGTTAAACTTATACTTTTGCCTTCAGGAGTATTTACGTCTACTTTAGTGCCTGTAAGTAAATCTAACATGTTTATGTTTACTTTTGTATATATGTTATTTCCATCTCTTCTCCAGCCTGGAGGATATTTTACCTTTATAGATACTTCTAGATCACCTCTTGGCAAGTTGGGTATTGAATCGTCACCGTAACCTTGAAACCGAATAGTATCTCCATCCTTAACTCCTTCTGGAATTCTTACGTCTAATATTTCTGTACGTCCACTTGGTAAATTAAAAGTAATGGTGTTACCTGCACCAGTGAAAACATTTTTAAAATCAATTGTGTAATTTAATCTAATGTTTTTGTTAGTTCGTTGCCTTTGTGGTCCGCCAAATCCGAAAGGCCCCATTCCGCCAAACATTTGGTTGAACATATCATTCATATTACCAGCATTGAAATGATATGTTTGATTTTGATTGACTTGCTGTGGATCTGCTGTGCCAAATTGGTCATACATTTGGCGTTTTTGTGTGTCGCTTAAAACTTGATATGCTTCGTTAATTTGCTTAAACTTGTCCGGATCTCCACCCTTGTCAGGATGGTACTGCATTGCTTTTTTCTTAAATGCAGACTTCAAATCTTTTTCAGAGGCAGATTTAGAGACACCTAGTAGTTCATAGTAGTCCATACAACTACTTATTTAAACAGTAACTTTGCCTTCTGAGATCAGACGTTCTCTGTTTTTTAAATGTTCTGCTTCTACATCATCCTTATTCTGTCCATGATATGATACACCGTAACCTTGTGCAATCATAACCTCAGTAAGTTTTTTTTGCGAATCTGTAGCACCGTCATAAACAAGGAAGTCGCCAAGTATGCGACCAAACTTGCCTTTTTTATCTTCACCTGATTTATCTATTTCTGTTTTGAGGACTTGCATAGATCCAATAGGTAAAAAACTTTTTACAAATTCTTTTGATGCTAATCCAAATTTCTTTTCAACCTTGTCCCTAGTTCTAGACTCTGGTGTATCTATACCCATCATTCTCACACGTTCTTTGTGCATCCACACTCCAAACCCAAGATCGATATCAACATCAACAGTATCTCCGTCTACGATCCTTAATATTTTTGATCTATACTCGTACATTTTTTATCCTTTTTAATTTCTGTTTGCTAAAGGATTATCAAGAGCTCTCTGTAATTGTCTTTCCATATCTGCTTCTAGATCTTTTATTTTGCCTTCTAAAAGCTCTTTGGTAGAAGAGTTTTCTCTTATAAGCATGTCTTTCTGAGCAACATATTGGTTTAGTAAATCATCTCTTTTTGTATCAAATCTAGTTTCTGCATCATCAATCAATGTTCTAGTTTTTGTTTCAACTTCATTGATGTCATCTTCTACTTTGTCAATTATTTTTTCTAAACGTACAATGTCATCTCTCAAGCCATTCTTAATATCTCTTGAATAATCTAAAGCCTCGTCTAACTTTGTATTTATTACATCCATACGTGCATTTACTTGCCCTGTATCAATGTTGGCAATGATCTCTTTCATGTTTGTATAATCTTTCCAGAATTCAAATCCTGCCCATAGTCCACCACCTAGTGTTCCTAAAAGAGGCAGAATAAGTAAAAGTTTTCCTCCACTTAACTTCACACCCCCGTATTCAACTTCAGCCATTGTTCCCTCCTATTTTAAGTTATATTGTAAGTCTTCCATCGCACCAAACTTAGGGTCATTTAAAAACCATCTTGAAAAGTGATGGTCGACTGTGGGTTTTGGTGGATAAAAGTTAGCCAAGTCCATGTTCTCTTTATCGTTATAATCAAATCCTGGCACAAAAGAGATAAGTGCCAAAAGTTGTCTTTGTACAAGCATTTGCTGTTCTATTGTCACTGCTTTTTCTATTTTCTTTGTAAGTTCTATTGCCTTCTTTGCAATTAACATTCTCATTTTATCATTTCTGCTAGTTTGCTTCTTCTCTGCTTTTGGTTCTTCCTTGGTCTCCTCTTTCAGTTGTGCAATTTCTTTTTCAATATCGTCCTCTTGTTCAGTCTTTCCGCCTATGCTTCCGTCTTTCTCTCCAGGAGTTGCTTTTGACTCTTTGCCTTTATCATCTTTTTTCTTTGCTTTTTCATTTTCTACTTCAGCATCTTCGTCAGATTCTTCTTTTTGATTTTCTTTAATTTGATCTCCTCTTGGATCATCCGCATCTGCTTCTTCTTCTAAACTTGCAAGTTCCTTTTCAATATTATCTTCTTGGTTTGTACTTCCATTGTTAGCACTAGATTCAAGCTGTGATAGTTCTGCTTCGATGTTATCTGCCATGTTCATATTACCACTAAGCGATTCAAGTTCATCTAATTCTCTTTGTATACTATCCTCCATTGCAGTGATATCGTTTTGTACGACTTCAACATTTTGTATTTGAACTTCTTCTACAGGAACTTCTATAATTGGTTCAAAAAATTGTGGAGTAGGCAAACCGTCTATTTGCACTCCTGTGTTTTCTGCAAAATTGGTTGTTACATCTGTATCTAAGATATCAGCTATTGGATTAATATCTATGCCGTCATCTACTATCTGGATAGGTTCAATATAGCCTATGCAGTTTTCATCGTACTGTGGATCAAAACTACATTGTTGATTGAAGTATGCAATATCATAACCAATACAAGTTGTATCGTACAATGGATCAACATTACATTTTGCTTCCTTATAACCTGTGCAAGTAGCATCATACAATGGATCTAATGCACATTGTGAATTCAAATATGCAGTTGCATAACCAGGACAACCCTTGTTATACAATGGATTTAATGAACATTGCTGATTGAAATACGCAGTTGCATAACCAGGACATTGCGGATCATGTAATGCACTTATTGAACATTGCTGATTGAAATATGCAGTTGCATACCCAGGACATTGTGTATTATATAAAGCATTTAACGAACATTGTTGGTTAAAGTACGCAGTAGCATATCCAGGACAGTTTTGATCATGTAAAGCATTTAATGAACATTGTTGGTTAAAGTATGCAGTCGCATAACCTGGACAGTTTTGATCATGCAGAGGATTATTTTGACATTGCTGATTATAGTAAGCTGTTGCATATCCAGGACATGACGGATCATGTAATGGATTTGCCGAACATTGCTGTGCCAAATAGGCCGCGGCATATCCTTGACAAGTAGGGTCAAATAACGGATTTTGTGTGCATTGCTGATTAAACAACGCAGTTGCATATCCAGGACATTGTGGATCATATAAAGCATTGTTATGACAAGGATTAGTTGAAAAAGTCAAAGTAAACTCTGACTGAGCAACATTAAATTCTGGTCCGTATCTTCCACTCCAACTTGCACTATCACTGCCTTGTGCGAGTATGTTTACATCAGAAAAATATGATGGAGGTAAAAATTGATTAGGAAAAGTTTCTGAACCTGAATGAGTAGTCCAGTTATGAGAATGTCCGTAATCATACGTATATGTTTGATATGTGTTGCCATTAGAATCTAATATCTCTACAGTTATTTCAAAATCATCTATTCCTGGTTGCTGTGTATAGATATTAGCATTACCATTCTTGACCCGCCATTTATAAGTAAATCCATTTACTTGTATACCTGCCTGTGTAAGTGCAGTATTGATAGCTATAGTTGTGCTGATAATTTCATCTTCGCCGCCCCAGATAAATCCACTGTCATTAGGTAGTCTATTAGGTAAACTTGGATTTGTTGTGTTAGGTATACGGCTTCCGCCCCAATATCCGGTTCCATAATTGCCTGTCCAGTTTTGGGCACTGGGATCTAATAAATCAGTTGTGTTTTGAGTTTGGGGAGCTGTGTTTACAACCTGTGCTGTTGCTATGCTATAATAAAAGCAAAAGCAAAAGAGCACTACCAATGATGGCACCTGCTCCAACAGTCGCTTGTTTCTTTTGAACATCTTGCTTAGTCTCCAATACTACAGGTTCAGGAACTTTATCTGGATTGGCTTTCCATTCATCTGTCGCCTGGTCACCAATTTTTCCTAAGAAAGGACAAGGAGTGCCTGCCATCTCCATTGCATCATATACTCGTCTATCTTGGCAAAGTACAGACACAGCCGCAACCTTCATCCCCATATCATATAGAGTTTTCGATATCTTCAACCTTTCACAGTTTGCATCTCTTACAGTTTCACCTGTCGATATACCTAATATTTGAGTCTGAACGGCACCGGCAACTCCAACTGTGCATAAATCACTTGAAGAAGAATTTACCGATGGTGTAATTGCAGACGGTGGCGGAGATATAACAATCGTTTTACCTTCTGATGTTACATTCGAATCACTTTTAGTAGTCGTGTTAACATTGGTTTCGGCTCCCGCTGACATTGAGCCAGTAACCATGGCTAAGAGCGTTGCCAAAACAATTAGTTTAATTTTCATAAATGTATTTCCCTCACTTTACTGTAGGTATTTATTAAGTAATCGATAACAAAAACCGATTACATAAAGGAACAACCTGTAAGTAATTTGTCATTTTAAATCGTCAAAATTTTGACGGTTTTTCAGTGTATTTAGTTATTTTCTGCTAGAAGTGTATAGTCCAAACCAAGCCGCTCCAGCACCTACAACAATGGATATCAATCCTGATTGTTCTAATGTTGGATTATCCAAGCTCATGAACCATATCACACATTTATATAATAGGATTATATAAGTTGTTATAAAGATACGAGGAAAAATTCTCCAACTATCCACAGCCCTTGCCATATGAATTAATTTAGCATATGGGTTTGGTCCTAAATCTTTTACACTTGTGTCTACTTCTAAATCTAGCTTAACCTTTTTACTTACACCTTCACTACTGGCTGGTACAACTACTTTAGCATCTTCTGTCTTTCGTGGTGCTTTAGGAGTTGCTTCTAACTCATCTAGACTTTTTCTTGGCATTATTTTCTCCCTCGTTGTTTTATTTCTTCTATTGTCTGGGTATTCCTTTCAATAGCTTCGCTGTTTTTACTTATGTATGCATCTTGTGCCTTATCTATAAGTTCTTGCATTCTTAATCCTCTTTCAATATCAGAATCTAAATGCAAATCCTTGTTGATAATTTTTTCTAATTTTAATGCAGGTATACGATCGTTTGCCACATACCTCCATGTATAACCTCTAGCACCATAACACCCAAATACGGTTTCACGTAGTCCTATTTTTACAATAATAGATTGTTCACCGTCTAGTAATACTTCGTCGCCCTCGTTGAATGCAGGATTGAAACGAAACTTCAATCCTTGCATAAAGTTTGTTGCAAAATCTTTAAACCAAAAAGCGGCAGAAATACTGATAAGGATAGCAATCCAAGGAACCAGCATAGTGGCAAAATCCAATCCCAGCTTGTCAAACGCATCCATTTATTTCTCCAGTTTCCTAATTCTTTCTTCCAGTTCATCGATCTTTTTTGTTACGTGAGGATATTTCTT
>MDTA01225069.1_pt1 | contig 11235 bp, 9 predicted proteins | sample 811151 | NCBI WGS metagenome assembly MDTA01 (sample SAMN05326648, study PRJNA326480) | marine metagenome | isolation source: seawater | place: Indian Ocean: South | collected 2010 | reverse complement strand
GTTCCTGCAGATTGGCCTCCCCGTTCTGAGGCGGACAACATGGAGCCAGTTGAGAACCCGGTTCGGAAAGGTGGTTTAAGGATTCATAACGCAAAAGAACTTCACGGTTCACCCGGTCGGATATACCCCTTGGCCAAAGCCCAAGAAAAAGCAATGCCGCAACCAAAAAGCCAGCCGGGATCATCTCAGAAACACTTAAATCATAAATAGGGGAAGACTTTACATAATCGGAAAGTTCATCGCTGTGCTTTCCATAAAAAACCTTAGCCACTGCTCTCAGCCCAAAAATTGCGGATATGATGATTCCCAGGGCAGACAGAACAAGGAATAACTTGTGCTCCTTATTTTCGCCTAGAGAAAGAAATACTCCAAATTCCCCCCAAAAGTTCCCAAACCCTGGCAACCCGATGGTGGCCAGGGATCCTGCGATGAAAAAGCAGGCAAGAAGAGGAGCGTGCGAGGCCAAACCTCCTATCTCGTTCATTTCAAAAGTCCCGCTTCTTCGGTACACATACTGGGCAACCAAAAACATTAATGAAACCGATAGCCCATGAGCCGCCATAAGCATGACGGCAGATCCCGCACCTAGGGAAGAACAAACGGCAACCCCCAAAAAACAATAACCCATGTGCATGACAGAACCATTTCCTATCATACTCTTGAGATTTGTTTGGGCAATGGTTATAAATCCAACAAACAATACATTCCCCAAAGCCAACCAGAGTAAATAGGGACTCCATGAAAGTGCACCCTCGGGAAGAAGTGGGGCAGCGATCTGGATCAATCCATACAATCCAAATTTCTTCAGAACCCCGGCATGCAGCATAGATACCGAATTCGGTGCTGCCTCATAACCGCGGGCTGCCCAAGTATGAAAGGGGAAAAGAGCCACAAGGATGCCGAAGCCAAAAAGTAACATTCCAAAAATTTTAAACTGAGTGGATTCCCCCATTCCCATTTCTGAGATCGCTAAAGACAACGAGGGGAAATCAAAGCTTTTGGAATCCACCATTACATTGAGGGCGACCAATCCACCCAAAGAAACCAAAGCTCCCAATGTCAGGTAAACGGTGAGTTCCAAAGCAATACTGCGACGATCGCGTCCTCCCCAAATTCCAATCATTATAAAAGTTGGGATCAATGCAAATTCATGGAAAAGATAATAGAAGAACAAATCGACGCTCGCGAAGAGTCCCATCAAACCGGATTGCATGAAAAGCAACAAAGCCAGATATAATCGAAGCCTTTCGACCCCAGAACCGATGGCGGCCAACCCTGCCCCAAAACCGACAATTCCAGCCATAGCAAAAAGTGGAGAGGATACGCCGTTTAATCCCAAATGAAAATTGATCTTTAGTTCCTGTAATCCCATTCTGGAGTACAGCACCACAAAGTTGTATCCGTTTAGGCTTTCGTCATAACGTAGAAAAAGGAGGATTCCCGCTAGGCAGGGAAAACCAAATGCGAAATAAGATAGCTTTTTGGCAAATTCATCAGTCCGACCCAAACCAATCAATAAGGAACCCGCCGCCAAAGCGGGAATAAGAATGGCTCCGAGAAGAAGAATTTGGTCAAGGCTCATCAATCTGTTTCCTTAGTTTCCAAATAAGCCTGACGAGTAAGCCAAGAATCCCAGTGTCCCCAGAATGAACCAAAAGGTGTAGGCGTGAATCCGACCAACATAAAAGGCTTTGCCCAAAAGAGCAAAGAGAGCGGCCAATCCGGCCGATCCCCGAACCATCAGACCCGAGATAAATAAAAGCTCCAAGACCTCAACAAAACGTGCACAAGGTTCCTGCACCCGCTTAACATAAACATTATAGGCCTCATCAAAGTAAAGCTTACTTGAGCATAAAAGGAAAAAGCCAGGCACTCTGCTCTCAAGGGGATCCGAGTTTTCAACCTTTGAAAACAGAATTTTGGCAACGATCCCCCCTGAGACCCAGGCAAAAGTTCCCAGCACAATCATCAAAAGATGGTTGGGCATATTCGCCACTAATTCCAAGTCGCCGAGAGAGGCCCGAATCAGACTGAAAGGATAAAGACCATGATAGCCTCCGAAAATGGATAAAAGTGCGAGAATCACCAAGGGGGCGGTCATTAGGTAGGAACTCTCGTGGGCTTGCTTTGCGTATTTGGTTCTGGCCTTGCCCTCAAAGGTAATGAAATAAAGCCTGAACATATACACAGCGGTAAGAATCGCTCCACAGTACAGAATTACAAAAACCGGCATATTCGAATTGTAGGCCCCCAATAGAATCGCATCCTTACTGAAATAACCGGAAAGAAAATTAACCCCGGAAATTGCCAAAACGCCAACAAGGAAAGTCAGTGCCGTAATCGGCATCTTTTTTCTCAAACCCCCATAGTTAAAAATGTCCTGTTCGTGGTGGCAGGCATGAATTACAGAACCTGAACCTAAAAACATCAAAGCCTTGAAAAAGGCATGAGTCATCAAGTGGAACATAGCAATACCGGGCATACCCAAACCAAAAGCCGCCGTCATGTATCCCAATTGGGAGAGAGTCGAGTATGCGAGAATCTTTTTGATATCACGTTGGACCAAAGCACAAAAACCCGCGTACAACCCCATACCAGAACCTAAGAGTGCAAAAAGGCTCAATGCTTGATCAGTGAACAGGAAATCAATCCGCACCAACAAGAAAATCCCTGCTGCTACCATGGTTGCGGCATGAATGAGTGCGGATACTGGAGTTGGACCTGCCATTGCATCAGGCAACCAAACATGCAAGGGGAACTGTGCGGACTTGCCAATGAAGCCACAGGCCAAAGCCAAGCCCAAAGCGGTGGAAGTAAGACTGGGGTCGAACGAGGCCAAATCGCTTAGTTCCATCAAGTTAACGGTACCAAAAATCCAATAGGTTAGAACAATTCCAATAAGAAAGCCGAAATCACCGATTCGGTTCACAATGAAGGCTTTCTTCGATGCATTGGCAGCCTCTTCCGTGTTGAAGTAATGGGAAATGAGCAGGTAAGAACTGAAGCCCACTAACTCCCAAAACACAAAGATCATGATCAGGTTGTCAGCCAAGGTAATGCCCAACATCGAAAACATAAAAATGGAAAGGCCTCCGAAATACCTGGGTCTGGCTGCATCATCCGCCATATACCCCAAACTGAAGATATGAATGAGCAAACCTACGAACGCGACGACAAAGAGAAGCAGACGAGCAGGACCATCAACGAGAAACCCAAATCGTAACTCACAATTGGCCAAGGTCAGCCAAGTGGTGTCCCAGGTAAAATCTTCTCCTCCGTTGGCAAAAATTAGGTAACAGGCAAAAACTAAAATGCCACCTGCCGATGCGACCGAAAGCAGAGATGCAACATTCCCCTGCTTCCTGAGAAATAACAGAGTAACCAAAGCCGAAAGCAATGGCAAAAGAAGAATACCAAAGGCAAAAGTCTCCATCGATTAATTACGCAAAAGACTCATATCCTCCGAAAATACGCTGCCTCTTTTTTTGTAAAGGGCGACTAACAAAGCCAAACCGACCGCGACCTCAGAAGCAGCCACTGTCATAATGAAAAAGACGAACAAACTGCCATCCAGATTCAAGCTCGTCCGAGAAAAGGCCACCAAAACAACATTAACACCATTCAGCATCAATTCCAAGGACATCAAAACCAGAAGTAGGTTTCTTCGAATCACAACCCCCAAGAAACCAACGGCGAACAAGGCACCCCCCAAGGCAACAAAATGATGAGGTGTGATCGTTTCCATCCCCTTAGCCTTGCTCAGGGTTGGACTTTTTACTCAGGATAATCACCCCGACCATAGCCGCTAACAAAAGGAATCCCGAAACCTGCAGAGGGAGCATGTATTTGGTGAAAAGACCATAGCCGAAATTTTTCACATAAGTCGAAAAGACCAGACTTTGACCATTCACAAGAGATGAATCTTCAATTGCAGGCCAAACTTCGTGATTGGATACGACGCCCGACTGCATGACAAAATTTAACACCAACACCAAGAGTAATCCGGCGGCAATCGAGCCGGCAATACCTGACACGACTTTTATCTTAGAGGCCTTCCCTCCCTCGGGTCCAACATCTAAAAGCATGATGATAAAGAGAAACAAAACCATCACCGCACCCGCATAAACAAGCACCTGTAAAATGGCCAAAAAGAATGCTTCCAACAAAACGAAAAGTGCTGCCACTCCAACTAGTGAGGTAATCATAAACAAAGCCGCAGGAACCGGATGTTTTGAGAAAATCATCGAAACGGCTCCACCCATAGACAAGGTGGCGAAAAAATAAAAAAGTAAATCTACAATATTCACAAGACAGGCGATCAGGTAAAAGAGAACAAATAATGATCAGACTCCTTGAAATCGAAAACCGGCCAATCGGACAATCCCAAAAAGAAATCGAGCCTAGTGAGCATTGCCCTCAAGCTCAGCCTTTCTTTTCTTGTCCCATTTATAATGCTGATCAGGCAGAGTTCCACCGAGTTTATAAAGCTTATCCTTATGGTTGATCAACTCGTCTCGGTTGAAACCGGATAGGGAATATTCGTTTTGAAGAAAAATGGCCTCCTCTGGGCAAACCTCTTGGCAGTATCCGCAATAAATACAGCGAAGCATATTGATTTCAAAATCCTCAGGAGCCTTTTCAACATGCTCGCGAGATTCTTCCTCTTCAGGAATCTCTCCCGGAGTAATCCGTATGGCTTTGGGTGGGCATACGAATTCGCAAAGTTGACAGGAAACACATTTCTCTCGACCATTGGGGTCTTTGACTAAGGTTGGAACTCCACGATAACCCAGAGGGATTACGGGCTTTTCCTCCGGGTATTGTAGAGTGACCTTTTTTTTGAAGAGATTGGAGAAAGTCGTTTTCAGACCGGTCGCAATCTGAGGCAAGTAAGTACGTTCAGACAAAGACAGGGGCTTTCTTTCAAGTACAACAGTTTTGGCCATATTCTATAGGGCGTTGAGGGCCGATTGGTCGATCCAAGTGATGAGAATAACATAAAAAATTAAGTTGGCCAATGAAAGCGGCAATAACTTCGTCCAACCCAAGTTCATAACTTGATCGTATCGAAAGCGAGGAATTGTCCAACGAATCCATATAAAGAAGAAGATTAGAAAAGCGGTCTTGGTCAGAAACCACCCGATACCAATCAAGGTCCCAACCCAATTGGCAGGCCACGGGTCACTCATCCATGGTAGAAAATGCCACCCGCCCAGAAAGATTAGGGTAAAGATAGCCGAACCGACAACGATGTGAGCATATTCCGCGACAAAAAAGATTCCGAACTTAAAACTTCCGTATTCCGTATGAAAACCACCGACCAGATCAGTTTCAGATTCCGGCATATCAAAAGGCAGGCGGTTCGTTTCAGCGAATAAAGCAATAAGAAAAATAAGGGCGGAAAGCGGTTGAACCAAGAGAAGCCAAGCAGAAGCACTTTGCGAATTTGCAATTTGCACTAAGCTCAAGGAAGAAAACAAAGAACCGGGCTCGCTGGTCCACAAAAAAACCGGAAGTAGGGAAAGCCCCATTGCCAATTCATAGGAAATCATTTGAGCGGAAGACCGAATCCCACCGAGGAATGGATATTTACTATTGGAGGACCAACCCGCTAAAACGATTCCGTAGACTCCCAAAGAGGAAACTGCTAAGATGAACAGGATTCCCACATCCAGATTGGCAAGAATGAGTGGTGTTTTGTTACCTTTTGAATCCACGAACTCTCCGAAGGGCAAAACCGTCATGGTCGTAAGTGCGGGAACGAGAGCGACCAGCGGAGCCATGTAATAGTAGACCTTATTGACATGACCGGGCACAATTTCTTCCTTGAACAAAAACTTCAAGCCGTCCGCCAAAGGCTGAAACATGCCCAACCCCCGAAGCAATGGTCCGAAGACGGGAATATGACTCACGAAAGGAAGAACGGTCCGATTGGGCCCCACCCTACCCTGCATCCATGCACTGACTTTGCGTTCGGCCAAAACCGAGTATCCGGCCATGGACATGACCACGCTTACCATCAAGAAGGCAAAAATGCACTTCAGAAGCAAAACCAAGACGAACTCCAAATCCATCATCACCTTGCGGATTCGACTGGTGAGGCTGAGGGAGTATAATGCAAAGCTGCTTTCTCAGCAAATGGGAGGTTTTCCCACTTTGAACCGTCTAACAAAACTGCACCCCTGAGCAGATCAGAAAATCGTATTCCCTTAAAAACTAAATTGGATTTTTTGGCCATTTCACTCCATATCTGATTCAGGTCAGAGGAATATTGATTTTCAGAATCCAAAGACTCTAATAGTTTACAAAAAATCTGCAAATCCGGAAGTAAGCCTGCGGGACCGGGGACTGATTGCTCAAAGGACTGGGCAAAGAAGCCGCGATTGATGAAGGACCCTGATTTTTCAAACGAGGTGAGTGCGGGCAAAACCACATCAGAGAGTTCGCTTGTGGAATTTGTATGAGTACCCAAGTAAATTACCTTCACTCCCTTAAGGGACTCCGCTTCCACCGCTCCATCTTCTAAATCTTCATTGATCACGAGTAGACAATCGAATTGCTTCTTGCGAAGAGCTTGGTTCAAGTCGGAGAGATTGTCTTTTGGATATGTTTTAGAGAAACCAGTAGCTAAGGCTCCTCGCAAATTGGGAGTGCGGTCAGCGGAGAGTAAAATCCCGTCATCTTCCCCGAAGTGACCTCTCAAGTACTTTTTTGCTTTGGTCTTCTGACAAATTTGATTAAGGAGGTGAAGTTCCTCAATGGTCGAACGGGCTGAACCGACTACGGCCAACTTTCCAGCCTTTAAAAAACTTGCGGCTTCCGATAGAGCTTGATCCAACTTTATGGGTTGCCCCTTCACACTGGGTTCCAACAAACGATCTTTTGATTTCACTCTTTTAAAAAGAGCCCGACCGCTATCCGTCATCCAACTGTCATTGACCAAATCATTTCGTCTGGGAGTGATTCGGTAGATTTCGCCTTCTCGGCTAGAAACCAAAGTGTTGCACCCGGCACTGCTTTCAGGGCAAATACTTTTGGATTCCTTGAGAAACCAAACCCTCATCTTAAAGCGAAAATCCGTGCTGGTCAGAGCTCCAACCGGGCAAATATCAACCGTATTCAACGAATAATTATTAGCCAGTTCACGACCAGGGAAGCAGGTAAGAGTTGAAAAACTGCCCCGATCAATAAAACCAAGCACATCATCTTTCGCCACTTCCTGAGAAAAACGAATACAACGAGAACACAGGATGCATCGTTCGTCATCTAGAGTTACCCTTGGCCCAAGTCGCGTACGCTTAGGCTTCACATTCTTACGCTCCACATATCGGCTGTAACCACGACCGTAATCAGTCGCAAATTCCTGTAATCTGCATTCGCCTGCTTGGTCACAAATCGGACAATCCAAAGGATGGTTCACTAACAGGAACTCCATAATGCCCTCTCGGCAACCCTTCACATTATCAGATTCCGTGTTAACATGCATTCCTGGTGAAACATTCGTGGCACATCCAATCACTGGCTTGGGAACCCATCCAATCTTGGGGCTCCCGTCTTCATTCAAAACCGCTTCCCCCGATGCCCGATCTCGCATGGGAGTGCCCATCTCAATCAGGCACATTCGGCAATTTCCCGCGACACTTAACTGAGGATGATAGCAATAATGAGGAATTTCATTGCCGTGCAGAGCCGCAGCATCCACCAGATTCATTCCAGCGGGAACCTCCACATCCTTACCATTCAAATTGATGGTGACCAGTTCGTCTTTTCCGGGCGATATCATGAGATTTAAATCAATTGAAGGGGAGGCTTCTCAGGCTGCTTAGCTTTTTTGATGAAATCATCGCGGAACTTAGATACGAAACTTTGAGTCGGCCATGCGGCGGCTTCTCCAAAAGCACAAATCGTTCGACCCTCGATTTGATTGGCCACCGAAAGGAGCAAGTCCGCATCTTCCTCTCGAGCCTGCCCTGAACACATTCGTTGGGTTATTTTCCGCATCCACAAAACACCTTCTCGACAAGGCGTACACTGGCCGCATGACTCGTGAGCGTAGAAAGCATTTACATTCGCCATCGCCTCAACCATATCAACGGTATCGTCCATTACGATGATGCCACCGGAACCGGACATACTACCTGCAGCCATAGGTCCGTCAAAATCAAGAGGTATGTCATTAATGCCCCAATCAAACTCCGTTCCATCCTTGAGCTTACCCTTGAACCGTTCATCCGCTCGAAGTACTTTGGCGGAAGAACCACCAGGAATAACTGCCTGAAGAGAACGCCCTTTTTCCAAACCTCCGCAAACATCGTAAATGATTTCCCCCATAGTCAGGGCACCACATTCGAATTCGAAATAACCCGGGTTCCTCACCTGTCCGGAAACGCACCAAATTCGGGTACCGGTGTTGTTCGGCTTTCCAATTTTAGAAAAGGCATCACCGCCCATTTCCATGATATGCTTAACATTGCATAGGGTTTCAACATTATTGACAATCGTCGGGCATTGATAAAGTCCTAGCACAGCCGGGAAGTAAGGGGGTTTAATTCTTGGATTGGGTCGTTTTCCCTCCAAGGATTCAATCAGTCCGGTTTCCTCGCCACAAATGTATGCACCTGCACCGCGATGGACGACTAGATCACAGGAATAATCGGTTCCGAGAATTTTTTCTCCACAGAACCCTTTTTCCTTAGCCTCTATAATTGCACGGTCGAGAATTTTTGCACCTTCAAAAAATTCAGCCCGAATGTAGATGAACGCTTGTTTGGCTTGGATAGCGTAAGCCGCAATCATCATGCCTTCGATCAATTGATGAGGATCCTTGTGCATGATCTGGCGGTCCTTGAAAGTACCCGGTTCGGACTCGTCCGCATTGCAAATCAAGTAGATGGGTTTACCAGACTTTCGGTCCAGAAACTTCCACTTCATGCCCGCAGGGAAACCCGCTCCACCGCGACCGCGAACACCTGACTTCAGCACTTCCTCACCGATCTCCTCAGGTTTAAGCTTAAGTGATTTTTTAAGCATTTCGTAGCCACCTTCGCGGAGATAGCACCCAATCCCGTTGGAATAGTTCGGGTCATCAGCATGCTTAAGGATAATTCTTCGTTCCTCTGCTACTTTCTTTTTGATCATCGATTTTTGTCTGGATTCAGCTGGATTTAGGAGGATCCTTAACCAGGTTTTGCTCATAACTCACGAATTTCTTCGATTGATCTAATTTGCCTGCGACCAAAAGATCAGCTAGATTTGCGGCATCCTCCGAATTGACATTTTCATAGGTCTCTTCGTCGACCATGACAACTGGACCTTCCCCACAATCCGCAAGGCATTCCATAAATTCCAAGGAATACTCTCCGTCTTCTGAAACATGGCCCTCCTTCACGCCCAATTTATACTCCAAGGTTTTGCAAGTGGCATAGGAACCTCTGAGAGCACAAGGTAGAGTTCTGCAGACACGGACATGCTTTTTACCCCAGGGCTTTTCCCGCAACATAGGGTAAAAGGTAATAAGTTCTCGAATGTTGATCGGTTGAAGTTCCAATTTTTCTGCAATCCATTCACTTGCCTCCAAATCAATCGCTCCCAGTTCATCTTGAATAAGATGAATAACCATAAGAGAGGCACTCCTTTTTTCGGGGTAGCGAGCAATAATCTCATCAATTTTATTGTGCGTTTCTTGGGAAAGTTTCATCTGCTAAAACAAGCTATCGGTCGCATTCTCCCATAACGAAATCCAAGCTTCCAAGAATCACGGTAATGTCGGCAAGCATATGACCGGGAACCATCTTTTCAAGAATACTAAGGTTACAGAAACTTGGAGCCCTTATTTTCAAACGATAAGGAACACCACCACCTTTCGAAACCAGATAAAACCCGAGTGCTCCCTTTGGATTTTCCGCTTCGAAATAAGTCTCCCCGGCAGGTATTTGGGGACCCTCCGTCACAATCATAAAATTCTGAATAAGCTCTTCCATGCTTGAGAGAATCTTTTCTTTGGGTGGAGCGAAAATTTTCTTAGCATCTTCGGCATACCAAGCTCCGCCGGGAAAGTCAGAAATTGCCTGCTTGATGATACGCAAGCTTTGCCTGACTTCCTCAATACGCACAAGGTAGCGATCATAACAATCTCCTTTGGTACCAATGGGAACATCAAAGTCATATTTTTCATACCCGGAGTAAGGCTTGTCCTTACGCAAATCCAAATCCACACCGGCGGCACGCAAATTGGGGCCGGTCAATCCGTAAGCGATGGCATCGCTCGAAGAAATTTCTCCTATCCCTTCAGTCCGATCGATGAAAATTCGATTACGAGTCAGAAGTTTCTCAACCTCATCGGTGGCTTTGGGCAATTCATCACAAAATTTCAAAACTCGGTCCAACCAACCTTCAGGTACATCTCTTGCTACTCCCCCTATTCGAGTGTAAGAGGTAGTGAAACGGGCACCCGTAAGTTCTTCAAAAAGAGTATAAAGCTTCTCTCTTTCAGTAAAAGTGTACATGAAGGGAGTCCATGCTCCAGCGTCCATACCAAAAACACCCATACCCAGAAGGTGACTGGAAATACGAGCCATTTCACAAATAATTACTCGAATTGCCTCACAACGCTCAGGAACTTTAACCCCGGCAAGGTTTTCGACAGTTAGGGCGTAAGCCACATTGTTTGCCAAAGGAGCGAGGTAATCAAGGCGGTCGGTGTATGGAATAAATTGATTGTAAGTCATGTTCTCGGCGATTTTTTCGTCGCCCCGGTGCAAGTAACCCAAAACGGGCTCACATTTTTCAATCGAGTCACCGTTCAACTCCATCATAAGGCGCAAAACCCCGTGAGTGGTGGGGTGAGATGGCCCGACATTCAGGGCCATTCTTTCCGAACCTTCCTCGGTCAGGGCTGCACGGGCACCAACATCTCCGATGGTCATCTCTTTGGTTGTGGTGGTGCTCACACTGGTTTCTCTTTCTTCTCAGTCCAACTTTGGTCTTTGGCTCTGGGTTCTGATTCACTCATAAAACCTTCCTCTGAGGCTACGAAAGGGCCACCCATCATAGGAGCTGGTTCCACCTCGGCCTTAGTGACTTCCACAACATCGGCAGCAGGTAAATCAGTTTCGATTCCGGCGAGAGGAAATTCTTTGCGTAGGGGAAAATATGGATATTCATCCCACATGAGAATTCTTCTCATATTTGGATGATCGGTGAAAATAATACCAAACATATCGTAGGTTTCCCTTT
>MDTA01202234.1_pt1 | contig 11235 bp, 8 predicted proteins | sample 811151 | NCBI WGS metagenome assembly MDTA01 (sample SAMN05326648, study PRJNA326480) | marine metagenome | isolation source: seawater | place: Indian Ocean: South | collected 2010 | reverse complement strand
TTCATATAATAGTTTTATGTCTTTTATTCTAACTAAAATATAAGTGTGATTTATTTAGATAACAACGCAACAACACAGGTTGACCCAGCGGTCTTTGAGAAAATGAAACCGTATTTTTTAGATAAATTCTATAATGCTTCTAGTAACACGCACTCATTAGGGATTCAGGTTAAAAATGTTGTTGAAGAATCTAGAGAATTAATCGCAGAACTAATTAATAGAAACCCTCAGGAAATCATATTTACTAGTGGGTCTACTGAATCAATTAATTTAGCTATAAAAGGTATTTTTCACGAAGTTCAAAATGGAAATTTAGTAACAACATCTGTTGAACATAAAGCAGTATTAGACGCAGCTGAAAGCATGACTAACAATAAAACAATTTATATCAAACCTAATAGATTTGGACAGGTCACCCCAGAGCAGATCGAATCAATAATTGATAAAAACACCAAACTTGTTTCTGTTATCTCAACAAATAATGAAATTGGTACGGATATTAATTTGAATGATATTTTAGAAGTTATCTCTGATGAGATTGTTTTTCATACTGATGCAACACAGTCCTTAACACATGATAAAGACGCACTTAAAGCAATTGGTTTGTTACAAGAAAGAGTAGATATGTTTTCAGTCTCAGCACATAAATTTCACGGACCAAAGGGTGTTGGGTTATTAATAGCTAATAAAAAATCACAAGACAATCTATTTCCAATTATTCATGGTGGTAATCACGAAAGAGGCTTAAGAAGTGGAACGTTGAATGTACCCGGAATAGTTGGACTTGCAGAGGCTTTAAGAATACAAAACAAATGTGAAATCTCAGTTGAAAAACTTCGTATCGAGTTTGAAGAGCAATTAATTGTAAAGCTGCCTGAAGAAGTAAAATATTCTATAAATGGAATGAGGCCTACCTCTCCAATTTTCAAAAAACAAGATGGTGTGTTTGAAAACGAATTGTCAGGTCACCCTGGAAATATAAGTATTACCTTTGATGGCATACAGGCAACTTCAATAATTGCTGGAGTTCCTGAACTCGCCATATCTACAGGTTCGGCATGTACATCAGCAACCCAAAGCCCTTCGCATGTTCTTCAGGAGATAGGTTTAAGTTTAGAAGAGGCGCAATCAACGATTAGAATATCTTTAAGTAGGTTTACTACACAAGAAGAAGTCAAAGATGCAACAGACATGATTGCTGTCGCAGTAAAAGACTATTTAGAGAGAATTTGATATGGACCAAGTAAAACTTTTTGAAACTGACAAATTTATTAAGTCTTATGGAAGGCACCAAAGCTTTTACCCAAGATACGGTTGGATAACTAGAGGGTTTCATGCAGTAAAGGAAAACCCTAGTTTTTTTAGCGATGAAAAAGCAGGTATTTATATTGGTGTTGGTAAAAACATGGTTTCTTCCATTAAATACTGGTTACAAGCTTTTAAGCTTATCGAGCCTTCAGACGATGAAGGAGCACAAAGAGGTGATTATAAAACAACAGTTTTTGGGGAAAGCATCATTGGATCCAAAGGATTAGATTTTTACCTACAGGACATAAGGACACTCTGGATTCTTCACTGGAAATTATTGGAACCAGTATCTTCGGCGGTTTCATGGTATGCAATACTAAATCACATGCCGTCAAACGAATTATCTCTCAACAAAACAATTGAGTTCATTGATGAATTTTCTAATGCAAATAAAGAAATTCTTGGTAACTACACAATTGGCTCAATAAAGAAAGATGCACTTTGCTTTTTTGGAATGTACTCAAGTAACAAAAAAGATAATTTCGATGAAGGACTTATTTCTCCATTTTCAGAATTAGGGCTTCTTACACATTTAGGTAGCAGTAAATATGAATTTATAGTTGGAAAAAAACCAAGCCTTACTTCTGAGGTAATTGTTTGGGCATGTAAAGAATATATGACACTAAATAATTTGGAATCAGTTACAGTTCGAAGACTTGCCGTAGATGAAAATTCTCCCGGAAGAATATTTAAATTATCTGGCAGTTCAATACAAGAGTATTTAGAAGACTTCCTTAAACAGCAACCAGGAAGTATTGTTTTAGATCAAACTCTAGGAACATCGACATTGAAAATTGACAATTATAAAAAGTTGTCGTTAGAAAGTCTATTTAAATCATGAGTCAAACTTTTAATAAATCTTCAAATATTCAAAACTCTAAGGACTTTCTTGCTTTGCTTGATGCGTATATTTTTTCTGAAAAATCCGCAGATGCTCTAAACAGGATTTTAGATTCAGTTAGTAATAGAGGATCGACAAAAGCTTTTTCAATAACTGGACCTTACGGAACGGGAAAATCCAGCTTTGCTATTTTATTACGTTCTCTACTAGGTAGTGCTAACTCTTCGAACTATAAAACAAGCTCAAAGAAATTAGAGAAACACAACAAACATCTATATGATAAATTATTACAAATACGAACTAAAAACAGAGTCTCAACAAAAGGTTTTGTGTATATACCGGTTGTAGGTGAAAAAAGAGACCTTGTGTCTTCTTTTGGAGATGCGCTATTGAAGCATTTTGAAAGCACAGAATACTCAAAACCAAAAAAGTGGACTACTACAAATGTCATGGGACTTTTAAAGACAATTATGAAGACATCTTCATTGTTAATTATTATTGATGAATTCGGAAAGTTTTTAGAATTTTCAGCAGAAAAACCTGAGTCAGAAGATCTATATTTAATGCAATTAATCGCAGAAGAGATCTCATCTTCAAAAAATAAAAACTCAATATTAATAACACTTCAACATATGTCATTTACTGACTACTCAATTTCACTTTCGTTTACACAGAAAAAAGAATGGGCAAAAGTTCATGGTCGATTTGAAGATATTTCATTTTTAGAGGGGTTAGATCACAATTTAGATGTTCTAAGTGGCTTACTTGATAAATATACTGATTCAAATAAAAAAATTGACACAAAATTAGATACTAAGTTCTCTAAAGATTGGAAAGAAGCTGGTCTTGAAAAGTTAATTAAACTATCTGCAACGAGAATAAAAAAATTAATTAACTTTCATCCCATGGCAGCAGTAGCTTTAATTGACTTTTCAAACAGATTTGGACAAAGTGATAGGTCACTTTTTTCATTTATTTTAAGTGATGAACCCGGCTCATATAAAAAAATTCTCCAGCAAAGGGGAAAACAATATATTACGTTTTCTGATGTGTGTAATTTCTTTTTAACAAAAGGGTATCAAGAAGGTACCTTAGGAAATGTAGATCCTACAACTGCAGAAATTATAAATAATCTATCTCAAGCTAAGTCAGAAAATATGTTGCTTATCGAGGCTGTGGCAGGCTTAAATATCCTCTCACAGTCTTATGACATTAAAACAAATATTGATTATTTATCATTTGCACTTAATAAATCTAGAAAAGAAACAAAGAACGAAATTGAAGAGATTGTTAAAAGTAAAATAGTCACCTACAGGAAATATTCTAAAGAGTATAAACTTTGGCAAGGTTCTGATGTTGATATTGAGCAAACCTTATCATCAGTAAGAAATAAATTTACTCTTGAACCATTAAAATCTCTTCTTCCATCAACTGAAATCTTATCTAATGCTGTAGCTGTTAGGCACTTTCACAATTTTGGAATACTTAGGTTTTTTCAAACCTATTTAATTGAATCTAAAGATGAGCTTAAAGAACTGTTAAAAGAAAATCATAAGTTTGATGGATTAATCTTAATAGTTTCAACCTCAGAACTCTCTGTAAAAGATGTTCCAATGGTTACAAATCTAAACAAGCCTATTCTAAGAGGCTTTACTAAAAATTTAGGCCCAATAAGAGAACTTGCAATCGAGAGGGCTTCTATCGAGCACTTAATTCAAAATTCAGAAACCTATGAAATTGATAAAGTTGCATCACTTGAACTGAAAAGACGCTTTGTAAATATAAATTTACAGATAAATTCCTACCTTCAAGATTTATACTCTTTACTAGGTAAAGAAGTTAAGTGGTACCTTAAAGATAAAAAGATAGAAATTACAACCTCAAAAGACCTATCAGAAGCAATTTCAAAATTGTCCGACGAAACTTATAAAGACAATTTTATTTTATTTAATGACATGCTTCAGCAAAATAAATTGAGCTCACAAGGAACAGCAGCCAGAAGAAATCTTTTAGAGCACATGATTACATATCCTACAAAAGAAAACTTTAACCTAGAAGGTTTTGGTCCAGAAGTCTCAATGTATTACTCAATATTTAATAAAATTTCTGGCAATTTTCATACTTATGACAGAGCTTTTTCAGAATGGAAACTAAAAAAGCCTTCTAATACAAAAAAAGATATGGATGGAAAATTTCAATCTCAGGGGTTTAAAGGAATTGCATGGAAAACTCTTGATAAAGAACTTAAGAAAGTTAATAAAAAAATTACACTAGACAAGCTACGAGAAGTGTTACTTCTTCCTCCATTTGGAATGAGAGAGGGTGTAATTGATTTGTTCTTAGTTGTGTATCTATTTATCAATAAAAATAGCATTGCTGTTTATCAGGAGAATGAATACGTACCTGATTTAACTATTCAAACAATTGAAAAAATGCTGAAAAGACCTGACAAGTTTTTTATTCGACTAATCAAAGATAATAAAAAACTTGATGAAATAACAAATATCATAATTAAAGATCTCGGCCTTAAAGAGCTAGAGAACATAAGAAATGCGTCGACGTTGAGTATTATTGCACCAATTGTAAGAAGTTTTAATAATCTTCCTGATTACTCACGTAAAACAAAATTAATTTCAAAGGATGCTCAACAATTAAGAAATGCAGTATTAATGAGTAAATAGCCAGAAGTATTATTGTTTGAAAAAATGCCACAGGCATTAGGAATGAACTCTTTTTTGAAGTCAAAGACTGTTTCTGAAGCAACTGTGAAAAAATTTGCAAAAAAACTTGAAAAAAACTTATCTGAAGTAACGAACTCCTATCCTAAATTGTTAAAAGACATTGAAAAAGTACTTAGAGATTGCTTACCAACAAAAATTAAAGATTTTAATGATATAAGAGCTGAGTTAAAAGTCATTTCAAATAGACTATCTGAAGTTAATATAGATAAAAATTTAAAACCTTTATTTATGTACTTTCAGGAAGATTCTTATAATAGAGAAGAGTGGTTGGCAGCAATAGCTTTAGCAACTTCAGGTAGGCCTGCTATTACATGGGACGATGATGACTTTAAAAACTTCAAAGAATCCTATAGATTGTTGTTTAATAAAATTTTAAGAATCGAATCACTGTATGTCGAAAAAAGAAAAGCTAAGGAAGGGTTTAGAGCTGTACGAATAACAACTACAGATCAGCAAGGAAATGAAGATTATAAAATTGTAGATATTAATCAAGAGTATGAAAAAGAGTTACTGATCTCCCTAAAAGAAGTTCAAGAATTAGTTGATAAAAATCAGTTCTCTTATGAGGAATTAATTGCATATTTAACAAGTGATATGGTTGGGAGTAAAAAAAGCCTAAAAAAAGAGTTAAAATCAAAGAAAGAAACAAAAAAAGAAATCAAGAAAAAAAATGGTTAGACATGTATTAGGACTCAGTGGAGGTAAAGACTCCTCAGCATTGGCTGTTTACATGAAAGACAGAGTTCCTGATATGGAATACTATTTCTGTGATACAGGAAAAGAGCTTCCTGAAACTTATGAATATATAAAAAAATTGGAAATTCTTTTAGGTAAACCAATAGATATGCTTAATGCAGATAGAGATTTTGATCACTGGATGTGGGTGAATAAAGGGTTACTTCCATCAGCTCAGCTTAGATGGTGTACACCAAACTTAAAAATTAAACCATTTGAGATGTGGGTTGGAGAAGATGATGCAATATCTTACATTGGAATTCGTGCAGATGAAAATAGAGAAGGTTATATTTCGTCTAAGAAAAACATAAAGCCTGTATACCCATTTAAGGAAGATGGAATAACAAAAGATGATGTGTTCAAAATATTAGAAGATTCAGGGCTTGGACTTCCAAAATATTATGAGTGGAGAACTAGGTCAGGTTGTTATTTCTGTTTTTTTCAACGTCAATATGAATGGGTACAACTTGCTGAAAGACACCCAGATTTATTTCAAAAGGCAGTAGATTATGAAAACAAAGTAGGTTTTGAATCAACAGCTTCAGAAAAGCAATTTACATGGACGGGAAAAGAAACTTTGACAGACCTCCTTTAAAGAAAAGATGAAATAATTGAAAAACATAATGAAAAAGTAAAGAATCAATTATCTGTAAGTGACAAAAACACAAATTTAGCTAGTGTTTTAGAAAATGTGCTTGATTCAGATGACGACACGCCTCCTTGTTTAGCTTGCCATATATAGGGTAGAATTATGGAACATGGCTGGTCGTTAGATGTAGCACCCTGGAACAATCTTAGACAATTTACCTCTGACAAAGATTTAAAATGGAAGTCTACTCCTTTTGATAAGTTTTATAAAGATAGAATACCAACATCTTCCGGGGTTTATATAATTTGTGTGAGACCACCATCAGAAATACCTGTATCTCAGAAGTTTTTTTCACCTATCTATGTAGGAAAAGCTTCAGAAAGTATTCGCGACAGGTTTTTGTATCATTTAAGCCCTCAAGCTATGCCAAAAGTCAAGAAAGCTCGACAAGTTTACAAACTTGGGGATAATGAACCAATGTTTCAATTCACAGAAATAAACAAAAAATATGTTGCTGTATTAGAAAGTATATTAATCGATTGTTTTGGCCCAACATCTAATGATGTTCCAGGTATAAGGCTAGAAATCGATTATTTAGAAAAGTAATTTAATAAATTAATGAAAGACAACTCTTTCTTGATTTATTAAATTTTAGAAAGTAGATTTATAATCATGAATATTTATCCAGCAATGAAATTTAAATTTGGCAATTGGGAAGCTTTTCAAATTGTGATGCGGGTAGGTGAGTTAAATTCAAATATAGATTTCGCAAGAGATTTATTTAGAGACTCAACACTAAGCGCTGCACGTCAAAGAGAAATAGATGAGAGTAGAGCAAAGTATTCAATTGGAAGATATTTAGTTCGACCTGACAATGAAAGGTTTTTTAATTCTTTAGTTATAGCAGTAGAAGGTGGAGACCCCCGTTGGATACCTGCACCTATCGACAATACAAGGCAAGATATTTTTGATGACAGTTTTAGTGAAGTATATGGTGCTATTAAATTTGATGGAGATCAAAAATATTATGCCTTAGACGGTCAACACAGAATGGCAGCAATTAACTATGTTCTTACTGACGAAGATTTCGACGGAATTATTCCAAGAGATTTTGAAAAGGATCAAATTAGTTTAATTTTATTAGTTCAACCTGAAGGTCTTACTCCAGAAGAATTTACCCAAAAATATAGGAGAGTTTTTGGACATTTAAATAGATATGCAAAGCCAACTGGCAAAGTATCCGACATAATTATGGATGAAGATGATGTTTTTGCAATATTAACTAGAAAATTAATTGAAGATGGAACCTATTTTAGCGCAGAGCTTAACGAAGAGATGAATGCTTATATTGAAAAAGTAAAAACAAATCAAAGAGGAAGTAAAAGTATTTCATCTGGGGAGCCTTTTTTCACCACTCTTGATAAATTATATGACATGAATATTCTTTTACTTACAAGCCCACCTAGAACTGAAGGAACAGGAACATATAAGACAGAAGCAGGTTCTGATAAAGAATTTAGTGTTTGGGTTCAAGGAGAGGAAAAGAATGTAAAGTGGGGAAGCTCTGAATTTAAAAACAACTTTATGGGAGTAAGGCCTGAACAAGAAGTTATAGATTCTCTATATGATGAATTGAAACTTTATTGGGAAGTAATAACTGAATTACTACCAGATTTAGAAAAAGACCTCACACTGATGAGAGACAATCTATATGATGGGTACACTGAAGGATACAAAGATGATGTCCAAAATCATGCACTTTTAAGACCTATAGTCCAAATACCATTTGCAAAGTATTTAAGGAGCCGACTTGATAGGAAAGGTATTATGGATACAACATTTACTAAAACAAAAATTAAAAATGCTTGGAAACCTATAGGTAAAATTGATTGGGATCTATTCGCACCACCTTTTAGAGGGCTAATGCTAGTAAAAAATGTAACAGCTCAAAGTGAAAGTTGGGCGATGCGCAGCTCAGATAGAGCAAAAGTAATGCCTGTAGTTGAAAAGTTGATTAGATATATATCTGGAGATTACTACATAGAGGACAAAGAAGACCTACAAGAATTTAAAGATGAGGTAAGGGTATGGATAAGTCCGCCAGCTTCAAATGAAGAATTCGATGACTGGTGGAAATACATCGAAAAACAAAAAGCAAAAGCTTCTAATTAAGCACTCTATTTAAATTAAATAATAATTTTGAGTCAATTCTGTTAATAAACTTTAAAGTTTCATCGTTTAAACTAATTAAGTGCACTGTGTTTGTAATCCCAAATTCATTAATATTTTTCAAAAATTCTATAATCTCCTTTTCAAAATCTATTTCAATATGAGCGAATAATGGCAAACTGATTAAATCGACTTCTTCCTTGAAGTAATTAAATCCTTTTGTTGTGTCAAATTTTTTAATTCTTCTTAAATAAGAGCTCGTCTTTTTTGTAGATTTTATAAAATTTACAAGCTGTGCATTTACAAAATTTAAAAAAATTAACTTTGTATCAAGACCAATTAATGAATTATTAATTGAATTTATTAGTGATTCTGTTTTTGTGTAGCTAGATATGTTTTTTAATTGATTCAATAGAAAATTATTTTCATCTTCAAAAGATTTAAAATCATAATTATTACTCAAATAAGTAAGATTTTTATTTTTTAATGTACCGGTGAAGAAATTTATTAAATTTTTATCTATTCTCAAGATCTCATCAATAACTGTAAGCTCTTCTGATTCATCTAAAGTGCAATTATGTTCATGGATATCAACTAGTAATTTTTCTACAGTTTTATACTTTTTTAATTTTGTTCTTACATTTGTAGCTAAGTATGGATAAAGTGCTTGAATTTTTAAAGAGTTTCGTATATCTATATGGGAGTTAACATTAAAACTTGTCATTATCGCAGTTTATACTAAATTAATGAACGAAAATTCTCAAATTAATATTAGTTTTGATAATGAAAATTTACTCGTTAAGTTGAATGATGAAAAAGTAGAAAATTACCAAATCTTAAAAAGAATTGCCTCAATATTAGGCGATGAGCAAAGAGAATATGTGTTCAATTTAGATTCAGAAAAATATACACCTCTTAATCCGAGTGCTTTTACAAATAAAATAGATAATTATTTCATACTTCAAAGAGGTAAAGATCAAAGAATTAGTTATTACTTTTTAGATAATCCGCAATCAGTACCAGATTTATACAATTATCAAAAATATGGCGTAACTTGGTTAAAGAAAGACTTACCTTTGAAGATACTTGCAGATGATATGGGCATTGGAAAAACTGCTCAAGCAATAACTGCATTAAATGACTTAACTAAAGATGGAACTATTTCAAACACCTTAATAGTTGCGCCAGGACCATTAATTGGGAATTGGTTAAAAGAATTGAATTTATGGGCACCTAATTTATTAGTTTCAGTTGGGACACCCTCATCTGAAATTCGGGAAGAAGCTTGGAGTATAATATTAGGAAATAATCACGTTTACTTAACTACGTATGATCAAATAAAGTTATTACCAAAAAGTGTACTTAATTTTAATTTTGATTTAGTAATTGCAGATGAAGCACAGAACTTAAAAAGTCCAAAAACTGATATGTATAAATCAATAAAAAAAATGAAAAAAGATAATCTTTGGTTGCTTACGGGAACACCAATTGAAAATTCAAAAAGCGATTTAGTGAACTTACTAACTCTCAGTCAAAATTCTGGCGTGATCCTAGAAGATAAAAAGCTATCTGAAAGGGAAATTAGATCTTTATCAAAACAGTACATACTAAGAAGAAACAAAGCAGATATATTATCTGATTTACCTGCCCTACATGAAGAGAAAATATTATTAGATTTAAACCTTGTTCAACAAAAGGAGTATAAAAAAATAGTTAAAGAATATAAAACAGGGATTTCGAAGATGAACCCCTTGCAGGTTCTTACTGAACTTAGGAAAGTTTGTGATTTTCACCAAGAAACATCTTCAAGCTCTAAAGTCGATAAGACTATAGAGCTTGTAAAACAAGCATTAAAAAAGGATGAAAAAATTGTAATTTTTAGCTTTAAAGTTGCACCCCTTGAGTTGTTAAATGTAAAACTAAAATCCTTCACAAAACCACTTCTTTATACAGGAAAGCTTTCTAAGGAAGACAGAGAAGACATTATTAAAGAATTTAAAACATCAGACAACGCAAATGTATTGTTAGCTTCAATACAGCTTGCTGGAGTTGGCCTGACGCTTGTTGAAGCTAATAATGTTATTTTTTTCAATGAGTGGTGGAATCCTTCAATCAACCTTCAAGCGAGAGATAGAGTAAATAGAATTGGACAACAAAAAGAAGTTTTTATTAGCAGTTTTGTTATTAAAAATACAATAGACGAAAGGTTGCAAAACATACTAAAAGAAAAAAAAGCAATATTTGAGGGTGTTGTTGAAAAATTAAACGACAAATCTGATTACGACACATTATTTAATAACATGAATAAAAAAGATCTTGAAGATTTAATTTTTTATGGTCAATAAAAAATCAGAATAATTTTCTTTATTGATTACTTGAGGATTAACAACTTGAGCTAAGGCTGATTTACTATCTTGATCTAAAATAAGAACAATTGAATTTCCAGATTCGTATTTTATTTGGTAGTCATCTTTAAACTCTAAAAACACCCTTGTACTTGTAGCTTTAAAAATACCACCAACGTTTCCATTATTATCTACAACTTTATATTTGCTTTCACTTACGTTAAAAAATTTACTTTTTAAATCATGTATGAACTTAAATCCTGAAAAAAAATCAGATGCAATATTATACATAAAGCACCATTTCCCATTTTGTAATTGAAATAAATCAAAGTTATTTAAAGAAAGTAATTTTTTAACAATATCATCAACATTTTCATATTTATTAAATGAAACATCATTAATTGAAGCTAAAAATCTTATTTCCTTTTTTGATAATTTAGTTAAATGTTCCGTAGTCCAGTATTTAGAATCTTGAGTAGGAATTTGTTTTTTAAAGATTTCTTTTTT
>MDTA01101734.1_pt1 | contig 11235 bp, 8 predicted proteins | sample 811151 | NCBI WGS metagenome assembly MDTA01 (sample SAMN05326648, study PRJNA326480) | marine metagenome | isolation source: seawater | place: Indian Ocean: South | collected 2010 | reverse complement strand
TAATTCAGCGGAGCCATAAAAAGATGTGCGTGCTTTGAATAAGGGAAATAGGGAGTAAAAAGCAGAATTAACCCCAAAGCCATCCACCAGGAAACATGCTCTCCGTACACTAATAATTCTATTGGAAGACCGGTCCATAATGAAGAAACCATTGTTGCGCCAGGCTGACTCCAATCAGAGCCATGCATAGCAATCTCAAAAGAGGCTCCAACAAATCGAAATCCAACATGAAGAACAATGAAAAGACCTACAATAAGCGAATCTTTTTTAATTCCCCTCCTTGCAGTATCGCTGAGCATTACCGGTGCATTAATTGAAAGACGCGAGTCTTTTGCAGTAAATCTGCGAAATAAGAAAAACAGAACCCCCAATAAAACAATAACACTAAAGCTATCCACAAAGAACCGGTAAACATCACCAAAGATATTATTTGGCAAAAACTTGAAACCGGGTATCATTCCATACATTACATCAACAACGTTTACTATGAGATACAGTGTAAATCCCCAAGCAACAGCCGCATGAATACCCCCAATAACTGGTCGAGTTTTAAACAAGGTCTTCTGACTGATGAAAATCGCTAAGCCTTTTGGCCAATTCTTCAAAACAGACTTCCAGTTTAAAGGCTGAGTTCCTCGGCCAATTATTTTAAACATCCTTGAAAAAGTTACGTAAGAAAGGCTCATGGAAAACAAAATGAGCAGGATAAATGCTATACGCTCTATAGCAGAAAGCATCGATCTATTTCAAAGCTTCATTTAGCTTTGGAAGAATTTCCAACAAATCACCAACCACACCATAATCTGCTAAATCAAAAATAGGAGCATCAGGGTCCTTGTTTATAGCGACGATATTTTTAGATGCTTTCATTCCAACAACATGCTGAATAGCTCCAGATATACCCAGAGCTAAATACATTTTAGGTGATACAGATTGCCCTGAGCTTCCCACTTGATGAACAGATGGGAGCCAGCCAGAATCAACTACGGGCCTTGAAGAGGAAAGATCTGCGCCAATTGTAGCAGCGAGATCTTTAGCCAGTGAAATATTCTGCTCATCACCAATACCTCTACCAACTGATACAATCAGGTCTGCTGAAGAGAGATCCAAATCTTCTGATGATTCCTTGAAGGGCTCTTCCGATTGGGTTTTAATGATAAATGAATCAAAAGATATATCGCACTCTTCAATCTGCGCACTTCCCGAAATAATATTATCTGAATTAAATGCCGCTGACTGAAAACTAACCAGGTATGGCGGATCTTTCAATGCGGTGACATTCGATAAAAGTTTTGCATTGTACATTTGCTTTGTTGTTACAACGGTGTCGCCATTTACTTCTAATGCTATAGTGTCTGCCAACAAAGGTTTCATTAATTTCGCACTGAGCTTGGGAGCATAATCACGCACCTGGTAAGTGTGTCCAAAAAATATATATTTTGGCGAGTCGCGATCAATTATTTGCCTAACAACTTCTGTGTAACCATCCGATGAATAATCTGAAACTAAATCGTTGGTTACTTTTAATACTTTATCAATGTCGTATTGTGCAGCGGCAGACGCTAATTCATTTGCGTTTGAACCAATCGCTAGGGCTACTATATTAAGGTTTTGTGAGGCTGAAAGTTTTTGTGCTCCAACTATTGCCTCCAAGCTCAAACGATGAATCTTTCCATTTAAATCTTCGAGTACTACTAAAATATCCATAAATGATCCTTACGCTATTTTAATTTCATTTTTTAGAACGTCCACAAGCTTTTCAACGATTTGATCTGTTGAGCCTTCAATCATAATTGTTTCTTTTGAGTTATTGGGTGGATATAGTTTTTTTATAGCTTGATGGGTGCTACCTGAATCAAAGTTAATTTGAGCGATCTCTTTCTTTTTAGCGCCCATTATACCCTTTAGCGAGGGATATCTTGGTGTATTGCACCCTGATTGTACGCTTATACTTGCAGGTAGACTCATCGTTACCCATTGAAAATAGCCAGCTTCTAGTTCGCGCTTAACCTTAATTGTATCATTGCTAACTTCTGTCGACATCGCTAAAGTAGCTGTGGACATGTTTAACAGCTCACCTAAAATAACCCCGGTTTGTCCATAACCCATGTCATCGGATTGTAGTCCTGATAATATCAGGTCAAAACCTTCTTCTTTCAATGCGTTTGCAAGAGCAGATGCTGTGGTCAATGGATCAGTCGGCTCTGTAGAATTTGTAACAACATGTATTCCTCTATGAGCACCTTTAGCTAAGGCTTCACGAATGACCTTTTGCACACGCTCTGGTCCCATGCTTACAATTACCACTTCACCCTGTCCGCTTTGATCGCATATCTTAAGAGCTTCTTCTATCGCATAATTATCGCATTCATTTACTACATAAGCGATTTGACTTTCATCCAAAATCTGTTCAGATGAGTCTATACTAAGTGGGGATTCTGAGCCTGGTACTTGCTTTATTAAAACTGCAATTTTCATAAAAACTTCCAATTTTTAAACACTAGTATTTAAAATGAGTTCCAAATTACAAATTTATTGATTAGTTAATTAAGCTAATTATCAATTTTTAGCACAACGAAAAAATATTTGCCAGTTTTGTAGTTAAGCTGTACTTTTTATGAGTTCAGAATGTTATATTCTGTTCTTATTATTACTAATAAATTTCGAAAAATACACTTAATTGAGGAGAGAATAATGAAAAGACTTCTATCGAAAGTTTTGTTTCTATCTATATCTGCTACGCTTATGTTCACTGCTTGTGAAGATGACGATGAAGGAGTGGTCAACGGAGATATTGTTGGGGAATGGGAACTTGAAAGCTTGAACCTTACCTATGAAAGAGTTGTTAGTGTTCCTGCAGGTGAAGACCAAAATCAAGAATATAAAAATTATTTAGATTGGAGCTCAAACGGTGATGCGGCGACTGAAGCTTATTTTCAAGCTGTAGGCGAGCAAGTACGTTTAGGTGCAACCTTTTCTACTGTTGATATTAAAAACGGGGACAATATTCCTGGATTTCCAAGAACTACTGCTTTGACTAGTCCAGCAGCTCTCGCAGGTTTTGGTGTCAGTCTGCTCCTACAAATTGATGACGCACCAAAAAGAGGCGAAGGTGCAACCTACAAGATTACTGGAACCTATCCAACCATCAGGCAAGCTGATTGTCAAACAACAATCACGGTTGCTTCTATCACAGATCAAGGGCTTTATGTCTCTGATTTTGATAGAGCTGGTGCTGAAAAACCTGGCAACTTTATGATCACTCCAGACCCAACATTGGGTGGAGCTGTTCTTCCTCCATTCTATACTGGTTCATACGAAATCGATGAGCATATGCATGATGGAGTAGCTGAGAAAGTTTTACACATTGATTACATCGATGAAGATGGTCATGATGAGAGATATAAAAATGTTCAGGATAGTTGGAGTGAAGCAGATGATAGAGTCATCACTGGCTATAATCTCCAATTCAACGACGCAGATGGCAACATTGCTTCAGCTGACCCAAATCCAGCAGTATTAAATCCTGCATATAAAGGTGGGTACTTTAAACACCCTACCCTTATGATTGAAGCATTTAGCTATCAGTATACATTTTACTTTTACAATGCCGGATTATCGCTTAGAGCTCAGGTTGCTGATGCAAAAAATCCTCTCACAGATTTAGATGGTGATGGAACCGTTGGTGTTGGTGATATGGTACTATTCATGCATTACGATAATTTAGCTGGTGGCGGTGGTAAAACTCCACTAGGAGTACCTTTTGCTAGCATGGTTGACAGCTCAGATCCAACAATGCCAAAAATTGTTGATGACAGTGGAACCGTATTTTCTGGAGCCAATCCCAACGCTGGTGGAAAAATGTATTTTGCAACTCGTGAAGGGCTTTGTGTACCTACAAACGAGATTCTTACTGTAAAGTCTGTATGGGCTGCGCACGAAGAATAGATTAAATCGTTTTAAGTGTATTAAAAAAAAGGGGCAATCATTGCTATTGCCCCTTTTTTAATTCAATACTCAAATGAAAAAATTCCTCGTTTATCCCCTACTTTATATTAGCTCAATCTTTGGGCAATTCTCCGTTACCGGTAAAATTTATGATAAAAAATCACGCTCTCCTTTACCAGGTTCTAATGTTGTTTTAGTTGGTACAAATCTTGGCGCAGCTGCTGATGCAGATGGTAATTTTGAAATAAAGAATGTCCCTGAAGGTAGCTACGAAATCTTGGCTACTTTCATTGGCTATGAAAATTATAGAAGTAATATTAATGTCAGCGCATCCAACCTTAATGCTTTTGAAAATATGAATATTCAACTATCTGTTTCTGCAATCCAGCTTCAAGAATATGTTGTAACCGCTAGCAGAGGTAAGCGTGAAAAAATAACTGATGCACCTGCAGCAATTTCTGTTATATCTGAATTAAAAATTCGCAGCGAGAGCAATCCAAATCTTGGTGATTATTTTAAAAACATCAAAGGTGTTGATTTTACCGCGTCAGGAATGGACAGCTATAACTTAAGTGCAAGAGGTTTTAACTCTAGCTTTTCTAGTAGACTGCTAACTTTAACCGATGGGCGAATGGCAAACGTACCTTCATTGCGTTTAATTGCCTATAATACTATTCCTGTAACCTCCGATGATGTTAGTCAAATTGAAGTGGTTCTCGGTCCATCCTCAGCTTTATATGGACCAAATGCCCACTCGGGCGTTGTCAACATCATAACAAAAAGGCCAGCTCAATCATTGGGTACCGTTGTCGGATACACCACTGGTACTCGAGAATTTAACAAAGCACAAGTTCGACATGCTGGTAAACGCAATAATTTTAGTTATAAAATGTCAGCAGTAAATTTTACCGCTCATGATTGGAACTACATTGAGGTTGATGAGAAAAAAGAGCATTATCGACAATGGAGAGTAGATGGATTGGATGGTGAAGAATTAGATGATCTATTTGATATGGGTCGCGCTGAATGGGATGGGTGGGATATAAAAGTTGATCGCGATGGAGATGGTGTTACTGACACCACCTATTTTGGCAAAGATAACATTCTTAAAGACTCGAATCTTGATGGTATAGAAGACCTTCCCGATTTTGATATTAAGAACCAGCGCTTCGACCTTAGAATGGATTATGATTTTGCTGATGATCATTTTGTAAGTTTGAACTTTGGACACGCTAAGGCCACAAATATTAATATTACAGGCATTGGCAGATATTTAGCATACGATTGGATATATAATTTTTACCAAGGTCGCTGGATCTATAAAAATTGGTTTGCTCAAGCCTACCTTAATACAAGTAATTCTGGCGAAACGCGCAATCTAAGGAATGGTGAAATTGTTAGAGATGAATCGCGATTCTTTCATTTTCAATTTCAACACTCAACCAACCTAGAAAGGTTAATGAATACCCAATTTGTTTGGGGTGGAGATTACCAGCGTACAATGCCAGAAACCTTTGGAACAATCTTACCAGATGGTACTGGTGGTCGCAGACCAATTAGTTTTCGACGCGATGGAAAAGACAACGACAAAGATGGAAAAATTGATGAATGGGATGAGCTTTTTGTCACTAATGAATTTGGACTGTATGCGCAATCTCAAACCAAGCTTACATCTTATTTAGAGTTAGTGCTTGCAGGTAGAATAGATCTACATAGTGGCCTTGTAGATGATAAAAATGGTTTTAAATTTTTAAATGACCCACTTGATGGTAGTACTAAAAATTACATTCCTCAGGTATCGCCAAAAATTGGTCTACTCTTCAAACCTAGTGAAAATCATACATTTCGCCTAACGTCCGCAAAAGCATTTAATACTCCAACCTCGCAAGGACTTTATCTTGATGTTAAAGCAGCGCAATATAGTATCTTTTCCGTAATGGCCAGGGGAAATGCTGACGGTTATTCGTTTTTTAGAGATTCCACAGATAATTTAATGTATTGGGATGTTAGAGCTAACTCTAAGACTGAATTTCAGTTAGCAAAAATACCTGAAGGGGCAATGCTATACATACCAGCAGTTCTTGGTCGCCCTGGAACTGAGGTTAATGCAGATGACTACAGAAGTATTAGTAAGATTGAATCTGAAACTGTATGGACGCATGAATTTGGCTACTCTGGGATAGTTTCAGATATGTTCAGAGTCACTTTTGACGTGTATAATAGCACATACTCTAGTTTTGTAAGCGACCTAACTTTCATTACACCTGTTGTCCTAGACACTTCTAAGAATGGATGGTATGGCGTTGATAATCCCGATGCTGAAATTATGGGAGTTGTTCCTACAATGCAGCGAAGCAATTATGTTGATGGTGGTGATGGAGTTGTTGGAAGTAGATATATACCCTATGGCAGCGCAGAATGGAATGATGTATTGAATATTACAGTAATTGCTGGAGCTAATAGTGAAAGGTCTAATATATGGGATCTTTCTCAGGCGCAAAGACAGGGAAATTGGATGGATATCAATCAAAATGGCGACACACTGGGAGCTTACATCACTGATGACAAGTGGCCTATATCTCCACCTATCGTTTTCACTAACATCAATTATGGAAAAGTTAGTCTTTGGGGTATGGATGCTAGTATTTATGCATTTTTATCAAAAAATGTTACGCTTGACTTAAACTTTTCATTCATAGGTAAAGACAAATTCTATAATAGACTCACAAGGGGATACGACCCGATAAATGCTCCAAAATTCAAGCTAAATGGTAAATTGGCTTATATCGCAAAAGAGGGATTATTTGGAAATATTGGAGCCCGCTACATTCCTGAATTTGAATGGTCATCAGGTGTCCATTTTGGAATGATTGAGAGTTACTTTGTACTTGATGGTATGTTAGGTTACCGCTTCAATGAAAGATATGATCTATTGTTAAACCTTAATAATATAAATAACAATCTCCACAGAGAGATTATTGGCGGTCCAAAACTTGGCAGACAAGTTACACTAAAGTTTAACGCAAAATTTTAATTTAACTTCGTCTTCAGTATCTATTGGTCAATAGATACTATCACTCTTCCGGTTTGTTTTCCATCGTAAATCATACGTATTTCTTCCTCTAACTCACTCAGGCCAATCGTTCTTGAAAACTTATCTACGTCATCTATGAGCCAATCTGTTGAAAGCTTTTTCCATAAAAGTTCTTTTTGCTTTAGATCACGCTCTGCTGAATCTGCACCTAAGAGCTTATTTCCTCTTAATATAAATGGAAAAACATTCGTGTTAAAATTTACACCACCAACATTGCCACAACATGCAATGACACCATCTCGCCTTAAACATGTAAGAAGTCCAGATAAAATTTCTCCACCGACAACGTCAATAGCTAAATCGTAAATACCTTTTGAGAGTGGCTGGCGAAATTGATCAAATAGCTCTTTGCGCGACAAGATGGTGTTTGCACCCAAACTGCTCAGAAAATCGGCAGATTCATTTTTTCCAGTAACCGCTGTTATTTCGGCACCCAATTTTGAAAGCAATTGAATAGCGATCGATCCTACCCCTCCTGTGGACCCTGTAACCACAGCATGTCTTTTTTTAATCTTACTATTCTTTGACAAGAGATCTATGCATAGTGCTGCTGTTAGACCAGCAGTTCCAATGGCCATAGCATATTTTAAGGATATTGTTTCAGGAAGCTTAACTACCCAATCACTTGGAACTCTAATACATTCAGAAAATCCTCCAGACGTATTCATTCCAAGATCATATCCTGTGACGACCACTTGATCACCTTCATGAAATTTTTTATTTCTAGAAGAAATAACAATTCCAGAAGCATCAATACCCGGAGTATGCGGATATATTTTTGTTACGCCTTTATTGCCAAGCGATGAGAGTGCATCCTTATAATTTAAAGATGAGTATTTAACTTTAATCGTAACAGCATGATTAGGTAATTCTTCAAATTTTTTTGTTTCAATTCCTCTAGAAAAAACATCATTCTTTTTTTCTCTTACAACAAAGGCTTTGAAGTCTTCAATCACACCATACCCATCTTTTTGCATATGACCTGCAACATAATCTCATCTGTACCTCCAGCTATTGATGTGAGTCTACCATCTCGGTATATCTTAGATGCAGGATTTTCCCAGGTATAGCCCATACCGCCCCAATATTGCAAACAGACATCAGAAACTTCTCTGCATAATCTACCGCTTTTTAATTTTGCCATGGATGCAAGATAGGTCATATCTTTTCCAGACATAAATAGTTCGCAAGCCTGATAAGTTAGCGACCTTAACGCTTCTACTTCAGTTTGTAGCTCAGCCAATCTAAAATGAATTTGTTGGTTTTCTATAACAGGCTTTCCAAACGCAGAGCGATCACTACAATATTCAATTGTATTATTAATACATTTTTCAAGAACAACGACTACGCTTACCGCTAAAAAAAGTCTTTCTTCCTGCAATTGTTGCATTTGAATATTAAAACCATCTCCCTCCTTGCCTATGCAAAATCTTTTGGGGACCCTCGCATCTTCAAAATGGACTGGCGCTGTATCGGAGGTTATTTGACCTAATTTCTCAATTTTGTTGCCAACGGTAACTCCTTTTGTAGATGCAGGAATCAAAATCAAGGACTTATTTTTATGAGAATCCTCATCACTTGTATTTACCAATGTGCAAAAAAAATCAGCCTGCTTTGCATTGGTAATCCACATTTTTTCACCATTTATTATATAATCATCTCCATCAGTTCTCGCAGAAGTTTTGATCGCAGCAAGATCTGATCCAGCCCCAACTTCACTTAAAGCAAGGGCTGCTACATACTCCCCCTTAATAGCTGGAGCTAAAAAATCACTTTTGAGCTCATCGGTTCCAAAACGATCAATTGAAGGTGTAGCCATATCGGTGTGCACACCAATAGCAGTAATTACTCCTAAATCCCAAGCATGTCCGAGTGCTTCTGCAAATGCAAGACCATAGCTGTAATTGAGACCCATCCCTCCATAGGCTTTACTTTTTGTGATCCCCAACAAATCAATTGACCCCAATTTTTTAAAAAGACTATGCGCAGGAAACATTCCAGCTTCTTCCCACTCATCTATAAACGGATGGATTTCGTTAATAGCAAAATCTCGTACAGTATCCATTAACGCAAGATGTTCTTCGGTGTATAACATAATATTCTTTCTTAGTTATATAGCATAATTAAAAAGATATGCAGTCCTAATTTAAATCAATCTTTTCAAATCGTAATAAAACTTTGGCTTTTCCTGAAATTCTCTTTTCACCATTTTCATTTACCGCTTTCAATCTTAGGGAATAAATTATATTCCCATGACTATCCGTATTCTTTCTAATTATTCTTCCAGTACACGTGATCTTGTCATTTAGATGGGTCATAGAAACAAATTGAGAGCTAAAATCGGTCAACGTATTTTGTGGAAAAGTATTGGTAAGCATTCTTCCTAGGTATGACATTATAAGCATTCCATGTGCAATTATATTTGGCAATCCAAATTGCTTAGCGAAATCACTATCTAAATGTATTGGGTTAAAATCACCAGAAGCTTTGGCATATGTTTCTAATGACATCCTAGAAACATTCTCGATATATAATGGTGATATCTGATCACCGATCTTAAACTTTGTGATATCTTTAGAACTCATTTAATTGCCAGTGTTGATGCTGACTCTGCTATTTTTATACTGTTGTGATTTGTGTATGTTGAACGAAAAACTATAAATGTAGTTTCCCCATTTTTTCTCTGGAATATGTCCTCAATATTATATTTCATTTCAATTACATCGTCAGCATAAATCGGATGAAAATAACTATACTCTTGACCTGCGTGCAATACGCTGCTCAGGGGAACATTAATCTTCTCTAAATATTCATATGGATTTTCCTGATACATAGCGATAACAGTTAAGAATGTTGGAGGGGCTACTATGGTTGGGTGACCATTGTCTATAGCTTTACGCTCATCAAAATATATTGGATTAATTTGACCTGTGGATCTAGAGAACGCTATTAATATTTCCTTTTTTACCTTGAAGATAATAGGAGGGTATTCTTTACCAATTAGATTTTTATTTAAAACTTTTTTCTCCATTTTTTATCATAGCTTCCAAAAGCTGCGGCGGGGAAAATCTTTTGCCATATGCCTTGCACAATTGATTCGCTTTATCGCGAAATTTTTTAAGACCATAGTTATTTACAAACTGAATCACACCTCCAGTGAACAAAGGGAACCCCCATCCGTGAATACTTCCTATATTGGCATCAATATCTGACTCAATAACTTTTTCCTCTAAACAACGTACAGCTTCAATGGATTGAGAAAAATAAAAACGCTCAACCATCTCCTTCTGGCTCATTGGTTTTTGTGAAGACTGAAAACGTTTTGCAAGTCCGGACCAGATATATTTTTCACTGTTTTTAGGGTATTCATAAAATCCCTTTTCGTGAGCTCTGCCAGGCCTTTTGGCATCGTCTAGCATAAAATCTATAACCTCATTCCAAGGAGCATCTGATTTTGACTCAGTCTCTATATTCAGCTCTTTAATTGATTGGTCGCGAATATCAGCTAATAACTGTATACTAATTTCATCGATCACTGCCAGTGGTCCAACTGGGAAACCAGCTGCCTTTCCAGCTGATTCAATATCAACTGGGTGGTTTCCTTCTATCAAAAGCGACATACCCTCTTGTGCATACCTCTGAAAGACCCGCGTTGTATAAAAGCCTCTGCTGTCGTTTACAACAATAGGTATTTTTCCAATTTTGATTGCAAAATCAAATGCTTTAGCTAAAGTATGGCTCGAGGTTTTTTTGCCCTTTATAATTTCAACAAGCTTCATTCGATTTACTGGTGAGAAAAAATGGACCCCGATGAATTTTTCAGGATTATTTGATTTTTCAGCTAAGTTTGTAATGGGGATAGTTGATGTATTTGATGCAAAAACTTTGGGATTTAAAATATTCTTCTCAGCTTCAACGGTCACGCTTCCTTTCAGTTTCTGATCTTCGAAAACTGCCTCAATGATAAAGTCACAACCATTTAATTTACTATATTCATTTGTTCCGGTTACTCTGCCTATAATTTCTTTAGAGGTTTTTTCGCTAATAGATTGTTTTTTAACCTCACTCTGCAAAATATTATTAATTCTATATAATCCCTTATCAACACTTGATTTACTTATATCAACCATTACTACATCAATACCAGCTTTGGCAGATACATAAGCAATTCCATGACCCATCAAACCTGCTCC
>MDTA01002776.1_pt1 | contig 11235 bp, 17 predicted proteins | sample 811151 | NCBI WGS metagenome assembly MDTA01 (sample SAMN05326648, study PRJNA326480) | marine metagenome | isolation source: seawater | place: Indian Ocean: South | collected 2010 | reverse complement strand
TTTCACAGTTATTTGTATTCAAAACATTCCCAGATCCGAGCTGTGAATTTAATCTTAAAATTTTAATAAATTTTGATTTTTTGTAATATTTTAAAAGAGCTTTTCTCAAATCATTGCCTGTTTTACCAGGTTTTAAATAAACATAAATTGAAGTTAAAATTCCTCTAAAAGTTGGTAATAGATGAGGGTTAAAAGTGTAAACAACTTTTCTTTTGGTAAGTTTAAATAGTTGTTGGTCAATTTCACAAATATGTCTATGATTTTGTATCCCATACGCAAAAGTTGAGTGGTAAAGATTTTTATGAGTAAATTTTTTTTTCAAATTTTTTCCTGCTCCTGAAAAACCTGATTTAGTATCAATCGTTATATTATTAGTTTTTATTAAATTTTGATTTATAATAGGTACTAGTGGCAGTTGAATAGAGGTAGGATAGCAGCCTGGATTAGAAATAATTCTGTATTTATAAATTTTATTATTATTTAATTCAGGAATTAAATATAGAGAGTCCTTGATAAATTTTTTTGCTTTGTGTTTAATTTTGTAATTTTTTTCGTAAATTTTAAAATTTGAAATTCTAAAATCAGCTGATAAATCAATAAATTTTATCTTTTTATATATCAAAAATTTTTTAGATATCAATTTTTGTGCCTCTCCGTTTGGTAAAGATAAATAGACCAAATCCAACTTAGACCAATTTATTTTATTTACAGAGGAGATACTGGGTAATTTTTTCCTAATTCTTTTATCAAAATAATTGATTTTCTTACCTAAGTTTTTAGTTGCACATAAATATAAAATATTTATTTTTGGATGCTTCGATAGCATCAAAACAAGATCCAACCCTGTATATCCAGTTGCCCCAATTACAGCAACATTAATTTTATTTTTCATCGATATAATTCTTATATCACTGTCTTAATTAATAGTTAAATTTAAATGATTATCTCTTAGAAAACTGGAAGCTTCGTCTAGCTTTCCTGTGACCGTATTTTTTACGTTCAACAACTCTTGAGTCTCTCGTGGTGAGCTTATCTTTTTTTAGATTTTTTTTTAAATTTTCGTCGTGTAAAATAAGAGCTTTTGAAATACCTAAAATTATGGCTCCTGCTTGTCCAGATAATCCTCCACCTTTTACTGAGCACTTAACATCATAATTAGAGGCAACCTCAGATATTTCTAAGGGTCTTGTTACGATAATTTGATGAACTGGTCTTTTGAAATATTCTTTCATTTTCAAGCCATTAACGTGAATACTTCCCGATCCTTTTTTTACCCAAACTTTTGCTATTGATTTTTTTCTTCTTCCAGTAGCATATTTACCATCTTTAAAATCTAACTTTGTTTTTAATGTTTTTTCAGATGATAGAGTATTATTTTGCATTATTTAATAATATTTTTTTTATTGAGTTTTTCAAAATTTATTAATTTTGGTTTCTGTATTTCGTGAGGATGGTTGTCTCCGTTGTAGATTTTTAATTTGGTAAGTTGTTTTTTTGCTAATGGCCCGCCTGGTAGCATTCTTTTAACAGCTAGTTTTAATATTTGTTCAGTTTTATTTTTATCTTTTAATTCAGACGGAGTAGTTTCTTTGATACCTCCTGGATGGCCTGTATGTCTATAATATTTTTTGTCAGAAAATTTTTTACCAGAAAATTTTATTTTATCTATATTTGTTACAACAACAAAATCACCATTATCAATGTGCGGGTTAAAAGTTGGTTTATTTTTTCCTCTTAATACTTTCGAAATATATGAAGCCAGTCTGCCAACAGCAGCGTTTTCAGCATTTATTATATACCAGTCTTTTTTAACGTCTTTTTTTTTAATAAATGGTGTCATGATAATGGGCGATAAATACAGACAATGTTTAATAAAGTCAATTTATTTAGATATCAAATAATATAGATTTAACGTGGTAAATACTAACAACACACCTGTAATTTGATGTAGCGAGGCTAAATAGATATTTAGACCACCAATAAGCGTAAATATACCTAAAAATATTTGTGAAACTAAAATTAATATTAATATTCTTAAAGTAGAGTACAATTTAAAAATTTTATTTTTATAAATATAAATTGATAAAATGAGAACATAAAAAATTATTATATATGCTAGGTTACGATGATAAAATTGTACCAATGAATGATTGTCAAAATCTATCAAATCATTAAAATTAATTATAAATAAATCATTAGGGAAATAAGTCTCTCCCATCAGAGGCCAAGTTTGATAAATTTTACCCGCATCGAGGCCAGATACAAATGCGCCAATAATAATCTGTGCAAAGATAAGAATAATTAATATTTGAAAAGGAAAGTTTTTTTTTGAAAATTTAAAAAAGGAAACATAATGCTTAGTGGTAAAATTTTTAATCAACCAAAAAATCGAAGAAATAATTATTATTGCCATTGATAAATGAATTGATAATCTATAATGACTAACCGTTGTGTCTGAAACTAAACCGCTTTTTACCATATACCACCCTATTATCCCCTGTAAAATAATTAAAAAACTAATAAAGAAACAAATGTTTAAATATTTTTTTTCAATTTTTTTAGAAAAATAAAAATATATAAGTGGAACTAAAAAAAAAATACCTATTATTCTAGCTATAATTCTATGAGCATATTCCCAATAAAAAATTATTTTAAATTCATCTAAACTCATATTGGAGTTTAACAATTTGTATTGAGGAATTTGTTTATATGAATCGAAATATGATATCCATGAATTTTCATTTAATGGTGGTAAAATTCCCTCAAAAAGCTCCCATTCTGTAATTGATAATCCCGAATTAGTCAGTCTTGTTAATCCACCAATAATGATTATTAAGAAAATCAAAGCTAGAGAAAGATTTAGCCAATGAAGAAATAATTTGATAATTTTTTTCTCGTTTAAGAACATATTATATAATATATATTTAGTTAAACATCTTAAATTTTAAAATTGTCGCTATGATAAACAAAAATATACTATCTATCCGAAAAAAATTAGATAAACTCGATGATAATTTACTCAATATCATTAAAAAAAGAACTAAATTAGTTGATGAGGTTTTGAAAAATAAAAAGTTTAAAAAAGATATAGTAGATAAAAAAAGAATTTCATTGATTTTAAAAAATATATCAAAAAAATCTAAAAATAAGAAAATAGACCCTCTTATAACTTATAAAATCTGGAAAAATATGATTAAGGCTTTTATTGATTACGAATTTCGCAATTTTAAAAGAAAATAGTTATTTGCTATGTGGTGGGAGTTTTTTTTCGACAAAATACTCATGTTTACGAGTATTAGGGTTATATTTTTTAAGTTTTAGTTTTTCTTTAGCTTTTTCACCTTTAGTAGGTTTTTTTGCATAGTAAATAAACTTACTATCAGGATTGCTTTCAGGAACCATGCGAACTTTAAGGTGAGTTTTTTTTGCCATGTTTTCTTATTCGTTTAATTTTATCTAAAATTTTTTTACTTTTGTTTTTTAAATTTTGTTTTAAAAAAGTTATCTTTAAACTATCATTGTTACTACCGTCAAGTTTATTAATATTTGAATTCAGTAAGTTTTTAACCCCATTAATCGTCATACCTTTATTTTTTAATAGAAATTTTATCATTTTTACAGTTTCAACTTGTTCAGGAGAATAATATCTTCTGTTATTAATCTTTTTGGGGGTAATTTGTTTAAATTGTTTTTCCCAATATCTTAAAACATGATTAGAATTTTTGCTATTATTTTTAATGTTTAATATTTCTGATAACTCAGTAATGCTAATGAATTTTTTCATTCAAAATTTCTAATACTTTTCATTAAATTACTTGATATTTTAAAGGATATTTGTTTTCTCGCTTTAATTATAAACTTTTCTCCAGTTTTAGGATTTCTACCTATTCTTTGTCTTTTATTTATTAATTTAAAAGAACCTAAATTTTTATAATTTATCTGACCTTTTTTCAAAAAATGTTTTAATATTTCTAATAAATCATCAATTAATTTTTTTGAAAAGTTAATTGAAAAGCCAGTTTTATTACTTAGATTTTTAATTATATCTTTTTTGGTGCAATTAGTCTTTGTCACTTTTTATATAATTTAAATTGTTTTTTATTTCATTCATTAGATTTCCTTTTACAATATTATAACACAAATCTATTGAATAATAGAAACCAAGACCATCAGTTCCACCGTGACTTTTTACTACTGGTCCGTTTAACCCTAAAAATATAGCTCCATTATATTTCCTTGGATCTAATTTTTCTTTGAATTTTTTCAAGGAAAAATAGGAAAAAATTAAAGAAATCTTGGAAAAAATATTTGCAGTTAAATATTTTTTTAAATTTGAATTAATGAATTTGGCTGTCCCTTCAGCTGTTTTTAATGCAATATTACCTGTAAAACCATCTGTTACTATTACATTAGACTCTCCATTCATCAAATTATTTCCCTCAATATATCCATTAAAAATAAAATTATTTTCTGAGCTAAGACTTTTTAACTTTTTGAAAGCGCCCTTAAGTTCGTCTGTACCTTTTATTTCCTCAGAACCTATATTAAGAAGAGCAACTTTAGGTATTTCATTTGGAGATAATGATTTTGATAACGCAGAGCCTAATTCAGCAAAATCAATAAAATTATTTGCATCACATTCAATATTAGCTCCTAAATCTAAAACTATACTTAGGCCTTTTTTATTTGGCCATAATCCAGCTAAAGCAGGTTTACTAATATTTTTCATCATCTTTAAAATCATTTTAGAAATAACTAATAAAACTCCGGTGTTGCCTGCAGATAAGCTTATATCAGAATCTCCATCAATCTGAGATCTAATCGATTTCCACATACTTGTATCTTTTGAATTTTTAATTGCCGTTAGAGGAGTGTCATCATCTGAAACAACAGAATTTGTATTTGTAATCCTTATTTGATTAGAATTGATTTTTTTATCTTTCAAATTTTTTTTAATTTCAGTCTCATTGCCAAATAAATTCAATATAAAATCATCTTTAGTTTTATTTTTTTCTAAAAATAAACGAACACCTTCAATAGTTTTTTTTGGTGAGGATTCTCCACCCATTGCATCAATTGCAATAGTAATTTTTTTATTCATTTGAAAATTTTAAATATCTAAAATCTTTTTTCCGTTGTAAAAACCTGATTTTAAATCGATGTGATGAGATAATCTATATTCACCGCTTTTTTTATCTTCTACTACATTTACTGAAGATAACCTATGATGAGATCGTCTCATTTTTTTCCTAGATATTGATGTTTTTCTTTTAGGTACAGCCATATTATATTCTATAAGTTTTTAGTTCTTTTAGCATATTATCTGACGGCAATTCAAAGCAAAAATCAAAAAAATTTTCAAAATATTTAAGAAATTCATCAAAAGTAGTGTTTTTAACCTCTTTTAGTTTAGGAAAATATTTTATTAATACTAATGAATTAATTTTTAATTTTTGGCTATTATCAAAGTCTTCACCTATTTTAAGAAGAATGTCGTATAGAATTTTATTTAAATCTTTCATTTTTTTATTTACAGATACATCTCCAAAGCCTAGCTCTCGTAAATTATATTCTATATTATAAAAAACACCGTCATATAAGTCTTGATTAAATTTTTTACCTTTTTTTTTTGAAATAATCATTAAAATTGAAAAATGAAAAAACATAAGTAAAATTCTAGTTTCAAAGGTGTCGTCAAGTTTAATCTTTTTGTAAAAAAAGATATTTCTAGATAAATTAAGCAATATATTATACAAGTCTTGTGAATGTCTTTTTTTATTAAACATATTATATATACATTAATAATCTTTTTTCTTACTGCATGTCAAATTCAAGAACAAACTAATAATCATGGGATATTGTTCTTAGAAAATAGGTCAAAAAAATTACTTGTTAATAAAACAAATACTAATGATGTTATAAAAATAATGGGAAGTCCCCAAATTACATCAATTTCTGATAAAAAAACTTGGTTTTATATAGAAAGAACTTTATCTAAAGGAAAATTACACAAATTAGGGAAAAATGTTCTTAAAAAGAATAATGTTTTAGTTTTAGAATTTAATAAATATGGAATATTAGAAAATAAAATTTTTTTAGATAAAGAGGATAGAAAAAAACTAGCTTTCTCAAAAGACATTACCAATAATGAAATTACTCAAAAAAGTTTCATAGCCAAATTTTTGTCAAGTGTAAGAGAGAAAATGTATAGTAATAAATAATAATTTAATGTGCAATAACTGCTAAAAGTAAAAGAGCTACTATATTTGTAATTTTTATCATTGGGTTTACTGCAGGACCAGCAGTATCTTTGTATGGATCTCCAACAGTGTCACCAGTCACAGCGGACTTGTGTGCTTCGGAGCCTTTGCCTCCAAAATTGCCGTCTTCAATATATTTTTTTGCATTATCCCAAGCACCTCCACCTGCAGTCATAGACACGGCTACAAACAGACCTGTAATAATTACACCTAGTAACATTGCTCCTAGAGAAGAAAGAGCTGCTTCCATTCCTCCGATTTGCAAAATCACAAAGTAAAGTATTACCGGTGATAGTACTGGTAATAATGATGGAATGATCATTTCTTTTATAGCTGCTTTTGTCAACAAATCTACAAGCTTTCCATAGTCAGGTTTTCTTTTTCCTTTCATTATGCCCGGAATTTTTTTGAATTGTCGTCTAACTTCGACCACAACAGAACCACCAGCTCTACCAACCGCTTGCATACCCATTGAACCAAATAAATAAGGTAACATCCCACCGATTAACAAACCAGCAACAACAAAAGGGTTTGACAAATCAAATGTGACAATTACTCCCTCTAAGGCTGAACCTTTTACAGTTGAAAAATATTTTATATCCTCTGTGTAAGCAGCAAATAAAACTAAGGCACCTAGACCTGCTGAACCAATAGCATAACCCTTAGTGACTGCTTTCGTTGTATTACCAACCGCATCTAAAGCGTCGGTTGTTTTTCTTACGTTCTTAGGTAGCTTTGACATTTCAGCTATTCCGCCAGCATTATCAGTAACAGGACCATAAGCATCTAATGCAACAACCATTCCTGTTAAAGCAAGCATTGCTGTTACTGCAATTGCAATTCCGTATAATCCTGCGAGCTCATTAGTATATAAAATTCCTGTTACAATTATCAAAGCAGGTATTGCAGTTGCTTCCATTGAAACTGCTAATCCTTGTATAACATTTGTTCCATGACCAGTTGTTGATGATTTAGCGACAGATTTTACTGGTCTATAACTTGTTCCAGTATAATATTCGGTTATCCAAATTAATAATCCTGTAATTACAAATCCAACAACTCCACAAATATATAAATCCAATCCATTAAATGTTTTACCTGAATTGCTATAAATTTCATTCAAACCTACAATTGAATTTGTTACAGGATATAAAATTAGAAGAGATGTTATAGCAGTTACAATGAAACCTTTATATAATGCTCCCATAATATTTTTACTCTTTCCAAGTTTAACAAACCAAGTACCTATAATCGAGGTAAGTATACACGCACCGCCAATAGCCAAAGGATAAATCATCAAATTGAAATTGGTAGGAAAGAAAATTGAGGATAAAACCATCGTTGCTACAATTGTAACAGCATAAGTTTCAAATAAATCTGCTGCCATTCCTGCACAATCGCCTACATTATCACCAACATTATCTGCAATTACCGCAGGATTTCTTGGATCATCTTCAGGTATACCAGCTTCTACTTTACCAACTAAATCAGCACCAACATCAGCACCTTTAGTAAATATACCACCGCCTAGTCTTGCAAAAATTGAAATAAGTGAAGCGCCAAAACCTAATGCGACTAATGCATTTATTATTTCTCTATTACCAACGTTTAGATTAATAAGTATAATGTAATAAAAAGTTATTGCTAATAAGGCTAAACCAGCAACTAACAGACCTGTAATTGCTCCAGATTTAAAAGCTATAGTTAAACCTGATTGTAAGCTTTGTCTTGCAGCCTCCGCTGTACGAACATTTGCCTTAACAGAAATAAGCATCCCAACATATCCTGCAACACCAGATAAAAATGCTCCAATAAAATATCCAATACCTACAAGATAACTAAAAAAATAAGTAACTATTGCTAAAACAATTATTCCTACTATCGCGATTGTTTTATACTGTCTGTTTAAATAAGCTTTGGCTCCAATTTGAATAGCCTCAGCTATCTCTTGCATTCTTGAATTACCAGAACTAGATGCAATAATTTGACCTGATAATAAATAACTATAAGCTACTGCTAGAACTCCGATGAAAGCTATTAAGTAAAGTAATTCTAAATAATTAGTCATAATTTAAAGGGCATAAATGCCAAATAAATATTAAAAACGCAAGCTAAACTTCATTAAAAATATCAATTTTTACTCTTCTTTTCTTAGTTCTTTGGCTATTTTATCTAGAATTGCGTTTAAATAACCAATTTGAATTTTCTCCAAAAAGTGTTCTGAAGTTAATAAATATTCTTTAATAATTACTTTTTTTGGGGTGTTATGTTTAAATAAAAGCTCAAAAATAGCAGCAAATAATATAATTTTTAAAAGTTTATCGGTTTTGGACAGATTAATATCTTTGCTTAGATGTAAATTAATAGTTTCTTCTATTAAACTAATTCTTTCCAAAGTACCTTCAACAACATCTTTTATAAATTTCTTGTACTGGCTTTTAGGATACTCAATTTTTGCTTCTGAATTCATTAAAGAATTATAAAGTTTTTGAATGATCTTAATTCTTGGTGATGAATTTTTAAATCTTTTTAGGTTCATTATTTAATACATATAGGACCGCTTTAGCAGCTTCTGAACCTTTATTAGGTTTTTTATTATTTAATCTTTTACTTCTTTCTTGAGCTTGTTTTAAGTTAAAAGAGGTTATAATACCATTCCCGATAGGTTTTCCGAAATCAATTGAAAGTTTAATAATCGCACTAAAAGTCGATGAACTAATTAAGTCAAAATGAGGCGTTTGACCTTTTATTACACATCCAAGAGCTACAAAGGCATCGAATTTTTTTATATTTTTTTTAATTGCCACAGGAATTTCATGAATACCTGGAACTTCAATTATAAAAACTTTTAATTTCGCTTTTTTAAAAATTTTTTTAGCACCTAAAACTAAATTTTTTGAAATATCTTTATAATAATTTGAATTTATGATTAAAATTTTTCTCATTTTACAATTATTTGCTTCTTAATTTTGAGCCCAAAACCTTCAAGACCAATTATCTTTTTTTTACTTCTAGAAATCAATATCATGTTTTTTACATTCAGATCTTTTATAATCTGTGCTCCTATACCATAATATCTTAAAGTATTAATATTATTCTCTTTGTAAATATTATTTCTGTTATTTATAATTAATAGTAGAAAATTCTTAAATTTTTCCATTATTTTTAAAGATTTTTTTACACTTTTATTATTTAAAATATTTTTACTTTGTATTGAATTAGATAATACTCTGACTGGAATTGATTTTTTTTGATTTAATATACCTTTGGTAATAACAACATTAACATTATTTTCTAATTTATTTTTGTAATTAAAAACATTTACTCTACCAATTTTTTTGATAATCAATGATTTTGATGTAAGTCTTTTGATCAACTTTTCGTATTTCAAACGATAGGATATAAGGTCTTCAATCGAAGCTAACTTTATTTTATGTTTTTTTGAAAATTTAAATAAATCGTTCAATCTTGCCATTCTACCATCTTCATTCATAACCTCGCAGATAACTGAGCTAGGATTTAAATTAGATAATTTAGAAATATCTACTGATGCTTCGGTATGACCAGCTCTTTCTAGAACTCCTCCATTTCTTGCAACCAATGGAAACACATGGCCAGGGGACACTATTTCACTTTTCTTAACTTTTGGATTAATAGCTGTTTTGATTGTTTTAGCTCTGTCTTGTGCTGAGATACCAGTAGTAATACCTTTTTTGGCTTCGATTGAAACCGTGAAAGCTGTTTGCATTCTTGATTTATTTATTGAAGACATTAAAGGGAGCCCTAAATTATCTACTTGTTTTTTTGTTAAAGCTAAACAAATCAAACCTCTTCCATGTTTAGCCATAAAGTTAATGTTTTTAGAATTACATTTAGATCCTGGTATAATCAAATCTCCCTCATTTTCTCTATTTTTGTCGTCAACTAGTATAAACATCTTTCCTTTTTTTGCGTCTTTGAGTATTGATGATATTTTTGAAAATTTGCTTTTAGACATTTAATTAGAATATTTATACATATATTTACTTAATATATCTAATTCCACATTTACTAAATCATTAAGTTTAAGATTTTTTAAATTTGTTAAATGTAAAGTATGTGGAATAACATTGATTTCAAAAAAACTTTGATAAATTTTTGAAATAGTTAGTGACACACCATTTATAGAAATCGATGCTTTCTGTATTAAATATTTGTTTAATTTTTTTTCTATAATTTCAAATTTAATAATCCAACTTTTATCAATAAATGATATTTTTCTTATTTTTGCAACTGTATCCACATGACCTTGAATGAAGTGACCAGATAAACTCTGTCCATATATTAAAGATTTTTCTAAATTTATTACTTGATTTAATTTTATATTTTTAAAATTGGATCGATTTAAAGTTTCATTTGAAATATAGAAAAATATTTTATTTTTTTTAATTTTTTCAATAGTCAAACAAACACCATTACAACAAATCGACGAGCCAAGGTCTTTTTTTTTGAAATTAATTTTTGTCTTTATTCCTATTTGAATACTATTTTTGTTTTTTCTTAAATCTGTTACTTTGCCTGTATTATAAATTATTCCATTAAACATAATTAAAATTCTTTCTTAAAAAGCTTATCACTGCCTAAGTTAATAGAAAGTAATTTAGGTGAAATATACCTTATAAATTTTGAGGAACTGTTATTTCTACCATTTTTACCCAATTTGCTACCACTTTTAAATATATAAAGATCATTTATTAATTTATTTTTAAATAAAGTATTCAAAAAAGTTAAACCAGCTTCAACTAATATTCTACCATATCCCATTTTATAAATCTTTTTGTAAAATAAATAAAAATCATTTTTTTTTTTTAAATCATTAACTAGAAAAATTTTATATCCCATTTTCTTTTAAACTATAGCTTTTTTAGAATTCTTTTTATATGTAACTAAGAAAGTTTTTCTTTTTTTAAGAAGATTATTTAAAGAAAGTCTTTTT
>MDTA01130038.1_pt1 | contig 11236 bp, 11 predicted proteins | sample 811151 | NCBI WGS metagenome assembly MDTA01 (sample SAMN05326648, study PRJNA326480) | marine metagenome | isolation source: seawater | place: Indian Ocean: South | collected 2010 | reverse complement strand
TAGTTTTCATATTGATTACAAAAATAAAATTTTTAATATTCTCTCAATAATTTTTATTTATTGCAGATAATGCTTAAAAAGTAATTAAAGTAAAAAAACATAAAGAATTCAATGGTAGCAATAGCTTCAACGTAATTACAATGCCTAAAGGCTGAAGAATTTTTATAAATTCTTCCATTTTTTTTAACTTTTGCTTAATAATATACAATATTTCCTTAAAATTTCTCACCTTTTTTAGTTTCTAAATAATTTAAATACTATGAAATAAATAAATTTATTTCATAAAAAATCTTATATTCATTTAAAAAATTAAGATTGACCACTTTTATAAATAAAGTATCTATCTTAAAAAGATATAAACAGAGGAAACATGGCTAAAAAGCAAATTAATTATTCTGACCTATCACCTAAAGAGCTTGAGCTCCTGAAAGATATGTATATAAATCTAAAAGTGAAAAGCATGAATAATGACGAATTAAAAGATTTTGCTTTTGAAAATATTTCTCTCCAAATTAAAAATACTATTGGAAATGAAGAAGAATTAGATGCTTGGAATGAGATGAAAGAATTTTTTAAAGATGACTTTGATGAAAAAATTAGTGGTATTCAAATGAAGATGAGATCAAAACATGCAGATAATCTTTATTTAAATCCTGAAGTAATAAAACTAGAGACTGAAGACAAAAAAGAAGATAAAAAACTTGATATGTGGGAAGATTAAAAGAAAAAAAAAGACCCTAACAAGGGTCTTTTTTAGATTAATAATTCAAGTGTTTCCTTGTTTCCACTGAATTATAATCTTCTCCTACACACAAATTAATAATAACTATTTTTTTTTATATGTGGGAGTGATTAATGTTTATCTATTTCAACTGGCACATGTGACAGTTAGTAGCTAAAGGAGTAGCCGAGCATTATTAGAAATACTCTCAAAATAAAACTAAAAAATTTCATATCTTGAATAAATTTAGCCAAAAATCACTTTCTAACAAATCTCGACTGACACCATATTCATTCATAGACAGAAGTAATATTCAATTTATTTCAAAGGCATTTAGTTAAGAACATAACTTTTCAAAGTAATTATAAAAATTAATTGTGACCTTAATATTGAGTTGTAAATATATCCTCTGCTAATAAGAATTAGGAACCATCTCTAAACTTTAAATCTTTCTCTTAACAAAAAATAAATATTTTAATAATCTTACTTATTTTAGTTGAAATTCATTTATAAGTATCTCCTTTATAAGATTTAAATCTGATGTAAATGGACCTTGAATATCCGACTCCCCTGAATCCAGACAATATTCAAATACCTTTAAAGTAGCGAGATATATTTGTTCCTTAGATGCTCCAATATCTTCAATCCCACCCTTTCCATAAAATGAATAAACATATTCCTGAAAATTCTTCATGTTTTCGTCTAAAGAAGAAGAATTCAAATCCATAATGATTTATCTCAACAAATTTCTTCTAAAATAAAAGAATTGGATGTTATTTAGTATCAGAATGATTAAATTTACATAATTATTGTATTAAAATTTGCTTTTTAAATTTTTTATTCAATCAACTAATTTAGTTTTTAATTACTTACAAATCAATCTCAAAAAAATTCGAAATAACCCAAAGAGTAATCTTAAGTGAATTTAAAAATAATATTTTTAGAAGGAATCATAATTGGTCTTCATAAATTATCAAGATATTCTCAGACTTTTTATAACAAAAGATACTTTAGAACCTTTCATATAATTAATTTCACTTTTAAATAATGATTCTTCATACACTTTAAGATTACAAAAGATGTAATTATAACTGTTATTTTTACTACAGTAAAAATTGTTCTAATAACAACACTATAATAAATTATATTTTTTAAGATCTTTGCAAAGAATGTACAAGAAAATTTAAACTGATATTTATGATAAATAATTTATTATGAATACTATAGTAATTAATACACATATTTTCCCTCATTCATTATGAATAAGTTAAAGATCTTATGATCATTTTTCTAGATCATCTTATTAGAATTAAGCCAAAGTCAAAATCGCAACGAAATTAAGTGGATTTACCCATTAATAAACAAACTGTTTTAATTACAGGTGCCGGCAGAGGATTGGGTTCCGCAATATCCAAATCTTTTCATAGAGAAGGTGCAAAAGTAATTATCAACTATAGACAATCACATGAGAGTGCGAAAAGATTGTGTGATTCCCTCGGAGATAATGCGATCTTAATTAAAGGAGATATCAGAAGCAAAAAAGAAGTCTTACAAATGAGTAAAGAATTATCAGAACAAAAAATTATTATTAATACCATTGTTCATAATGCAATTAATGATTATAAATTTAACGGAGAGCAAAGAAAAAAAATTGATGAAATAGATTGGCAGGATTTTCAAAATCAAATTGAAACTAGTCAAAAAGGTTTTTTAAATTTACTAAATATCTTTTCACCAAATATGAAAAAAGACCACTTCGGAAGATTTATAACGATAGGAACAAATTTATTTCAAAACCCTGTAGTTCCCTATCATGATTACACTGCGGCGAAAGGGGGATTATTATCAATAACAAGAACCGCTGCTATAGAGTTAGGAAAATTCAATATAACTGTCAATATGATTTCAGGTGGACTTTTGAAAATGACAGATGCTAGTAAAGACACTCCCGAAGAGGTCTTTGAATATATAAAAAACATTACTCCTTTAAGAAAAGTAACTACAACTGAAGATTTTTCAGATGCTGTATTATTTTTTGCATCAACTTGGTCAAGAGCAGTAACTGGACAAAATCTGATTGTTGACGGGGGATTAGTCCTAAATTAATTAGGACATTCAATGAGAAATACTTAATAATATAAATTGATAATAATTTTTTCTATAAAATTTCATTAACTAATGGAGTTATTAGATAATCCATTCCCATAATTTTTTTAATAATGATTTTCAATATATTCATGTTTAAATACAATATCTAGAAATCAATTACTTTAAACTAAAATATAAATCTAAATAATTTAATTAAAAGAAGACCTTAATCTATCAAATAACACTCAGTAAAATTAATGAAATATAAAACCCCACCAAATATAATTTTACATAAAAGCAAAGAAGTAATATTTTATATTTCAAATGATTGTAGTAACCAAATAGATATTGATTTATGGACAAAACAGTTAAATATTTGTGGATATAAAGTATTAGTAATAAAAAGTAAATGTATTTTTAATAGACTTAAAAACGACGCTTCTCTGGGTAAAAATTAGAAATAAAAGTTAACGTAAATATCTTATTTTGATTTTATAAATCAATATTTATTTAAATTAATAAAGAAAGAAGTAGCAATAATAAAAAAATAGTCGAATTAAACTTTGGGACAGAATATTAACCTGAATATTTAATTTGCATTCGTTAATAAGTTAAGAGATATAAAATATAGAAATATATTTTTCCCTCATATGATTAATAAAGTATTTTTTTCAAGGCAGTATAAATCTGAATAATTTAAGCATAAACAACTATATTAATTCTTGATTAATTAGTAGATAATAAAGAAGTAGCAATATATACAGGTCTTATGAAACCAGCTACTTTATTTAAAATCTTACCCAGATTTCTAAATGCACTTAATCATAAAGAAATGCATTCTAAAAATTTAACTGATAATTATGTGAAGCATAATTACTGGGATCAAGAATGCTTAGAACATCCAACGAATAATTCTTGTTTGATTTACTGCGATTAGGTAAGAAACTTTCTAACAAAAAACTTATTTGGAATCAATTTTATATTTCGATTTTCTTAGTTAAATCAATAAAATAATTCAACTATTACATATCTAAGAAATTACTTGATTTTTTCTGCTACAAATCTTTTAATTCATCATATTCAAAATCTTTTACTTCTCCAAAAGATGTATTTATTTTAATCTGTTTGGGATATCCTGAATCTTCTGCAATCTGCATCCAAAAATTTTTATCCCTCTCATTAAATTTTGCATATTCTTTAAACCAAATTTTTAGTCCTTTGCACTTTGAACTATCTTCCTCCTCGTCTATGCCAAAAAAATAAAATATTTCCATATAATTTCCAAAAAATTTATCCCCGTACCAGTAATCCATCGTTCGTTTTGAACCAAATTCATCAATAAAGAATGCTTCATATTCAAGAGATTTGAAATCATCAAATAATGTTGGATTTACGTTATAAAAATCATTACCAACAATAAGAGTTATTTTTTTATCAATCATTAAATTAATAAATTAGTTTCTCTAAAGAATCTTAAACAAAAAATAAAGTAGGGTGTTTTCTCGCATTAAATATTAATGCACTCTTGCCAAAATAGTGAAGATCCTTTAAAGCCATATATTTCCTTTTTAGTAGAAGAAAAAAAAGTAGTGATCTATAAGAATAATCATCATATAAAATTTTTAATTAAAAAGAAATCATATAAATATTTATAATTATGATTTAGTTTATGTATAAATACATTTGTCTGTGATTAAGAAGATTAAAAATCCAATAATTATTCTGGGAGGTTTTCTCGTAACTTCAGAGGCTTATAATACTGCTAAAAATACTATTGAAAATATTTCTGGTAGGAAAGTATATGTAGTAGATATAACTAGGAAAGATTGGTTAAAAAGCAATTCAGAAGCAGGATGGATAAATATTTTGAATAAAGTTAAGGATAAGGTTGCTTTCGCCTTACAAGAAAACAAAGTAAAAAAAATTGATCTCATCGGACATAGTTCGGGAGGCATTATGCTGAGACTTTATCTTTCAAATGAGCCATTTAAGGATGTAATATATGACGGGCAATCAACAACACAAAATTTAATTACCTTAGGCAGCCCACATCAAGCTGTTAAAGCAACTTCATTGAGAAGATTTGTAGATAAAAAATATCCAGGGAATTTTTTCAAAAATATTAATTATATTTCTATTGGAGGTGAAGTAGAAATTAATTCAAAGCAAACATCATTTTTAACTAAACTTGTTGCAAGAAATTCATATAAATCAATTTCAGGAGATAAAAATGAGAATGGAGATGGTTTAGTTCCGTTATCCTCATCACTTTTAAAAAATTCGCAACAAATAATATTACCGGAAACAGTACATGGTGGAATTTTTGGAAAGAAATGGTATGGAAGCTCTTCAAAAGTTAGAGAATGGTGGAATCAAATAAATTTGAAATAAAGTTTTTTAATAATTAATTTCCCTAAAAAAGACTACCTTGAATTTCTACTTTATCTTCTTTGCATTCATTATTAATCACTTTGGCATATTGTTCTGAATAAGCACAGTTTTTACATGATGGGTTTGGTTGTGGGGTTTCACTACTATTCATTAAGTGGACCATCTCATCAATTTTGTTTTCAATCCAATCGATATTCCAATTGTATGGGACTAAATATTCATCAAAATTCATTCTTTTATTAAATTCTTGATCATTTCTCTTTGCATTACAAACTAAGAAATAAGAAGTTTTATGGACATCAAAACCCATACCCAAAAGAAGATAAGCATAAAAATCCATTTGAATTTTATATCCCTCATGATAAGGATCTTCAAGATACTCTTGTTTGTCTACTCTTCCAAGTTTTGCCTGTGACTTGTAATCTACAACAATTAATTGCTTTGAGATATTGTGCTGCCAAATATCATCTACTCCTCCGGTTAAAATAATATTTGAATCCTTATGACGAATCATCAATCCTTTATGGAGAGAATCCCTCCAATTATCAATTTCTGGATGGTCAAAAGGGATTACATTAATTAATTTATTTTCGATAAATAATCGATGAGGAATTTGTCTTTCTCGACAAAAATCGAATTCCTTTTTTAATAATATATCTGTTGTTTCATTCAAGGTCCATCCTGGACTGCCTGGAGGATCTAAACCTTTTACTCGATCCAAATAAAAACATCTCTGACAAGTTAAAAAATTTGAGAATTTTCCTCTACTAATTTTAAAATCTTCTTTTTGATTAGGTGAATAGCATGAGCAGGCTCTAGATCTTAAGCCAGTAGCTTTAATAGGTTCCTTTTTACTATTTCTTTTTAAGTCAATCATTAAATTTACAATGAATCAAAGTAGTTTCATCAGTTACAGATTATCTAGATTAATAACTATTTTCAAAAGTATTTTTTTTAAATACATATTTGAGTAATTCAAAAATATTTTGACTAATGAACAAAATAAATCAAATCTTTATTCATTCATTTCTGATAATTCAATAAACCTTTTTAATTAATTAAATTATTTTAGATAATTTTTTTAATATAAAATTATTATCTTTACAAGTAACGGACTTCCATATAAAAATTTCATGAGAAATGCTAAGACAGTACTAAAGAAAAATTTTACAGAATCAATGAAAATAATAATACATTTTATTCTTTTTATTTAACAACATATCTTTGTACAGAAAGTTAATCAAATCTTCCAATATACAAAAATTAAAATTGTGGATCAATATCATCATATTCATATTCTTCGTCTTCATAAGAGACTTCATACCATCCCCACTCTTTAAAAGTAGTATTCCTATTATTATCTTGATCAAAAAATGCTAACTCTTCTTCTTTATATCTATAGGTAAAAGATTCATTTCCACCAATTCTTTCTTTCTCTTCATTTAACTCCATTGTTTCTAAATCTATCTTATAAATCAGAGCACTTAATTCACAAACAGTTACATAAACTGAAGTCAATAGAATCTCATTTTCTTTTAACCAAAACTCTACATAATTAAAAAGATCTGTAAATCCTTCAAATCTTCCAAATTGGGGTGTAAAAGTAAAATATTCAGTGACTGCATTATTGAATATTTCTACTGCTGCACCTTGAAACTTATTAAAGGATAATACTTTATCTTTAATCCATAAATTGCAACAGGCATACTCCCTCATATTTTTTTCTTCACAAAAAATATATTCTCTTCCTTTAATATCTGTCTCAAACTTTGACATATAAAAATTTTATTATTTTTCTAACTATTTGAAAAGATACCTCGAATTTAAAGATAAATAAAGAGACATATTTACCACTCATCTTTTTGAAAACACTAACTTATTTCCCTAAATATTTGAAGTTTATTTAAATTAAATATTTTTTTAATCTAGTCAATTAGCGAAATACATTGAGAAGAGCTAAAAGCATTATAACTAAGCAAAAGCCACCATTATATTAAAAGAAAATTGAGTGAAAATATAAATCTAGGCGTTATAAAGAAATTACAACTACTTTTATTATTTTTTAATCAAAAATATAATGAGATATTTTTTATAATACATTAAATTAATTCACAAGAAAAATTTACTATAAATCGATTACATGATGAATAAAGAAAGTTGATCAAGTATGATTCCTACATTATGCATTTCGATAAAGAACCTCCAGCAATTTGTAATGGATATGTAAATCTGAGAATTTAAAGAATAAACTACTAAATTCTCAATTTATTATTTAAAAAAAATTTTTAATATTGAGTAATTTTTAATTAAACAAATTAAAATTCCTAGAGAGGAATTATTTAATATATGAAATTGAATTGATATCTTTAAAATTTACTACATCTTTTGAATATTGCGTTGCAAGAATATATGCCATATATTTTGTTTTCTTCCCATAAAGGTGACCCATACTCTTTGTTAATTGCCCCATATCTCTTATATTTGTAATTCCTTCTTTTAAATACTGTTCTTCGGTTAGATCAATAACATAATTCCTACATTTTGATTCTAACCACCAGTGATAATCCCTCATCTTGTTATCAAGAGGGCATAAGACTTTATATAAATCAAAATTTTTATGGAAAAACCTATGCATTACTCCAGACACCAAATAACTCCAACCTCTCGTTAAATTATCCTTATCTCTATTAGGAGGGCATTCACCATTGGTATATTTCCTACTAATATCTATTTTGCTTAGCTCTAATATTTCTTTCTCAGAAATATTTAATCCCATTGGTCTTATAAACATTTTTAGAATTGATTCAGATATTGAGTGAATATTTTTAATTGATGCAGGAGTTGTTAAATCGCCTTTAATAAATTTTGCTTTTGGAAGAAAAAGTTTTACATTATTTATAACTTTATCATTCTGAACTAATATTCCTTTTCTTGATGTAATAAATAAATCCATTCTTAAACTATAAAATAAATTTTGAAGATTTTAAAATATAAAATGTATGCATAATTGTAAATTTGAATTCAAAGAGTCAGGAGTAAGACAAAGTGCATAGATATGAAATATTTTGTAAAATATAATATATCTTTAAGTCTCAAAGAAATTCGACCTCAAACTTGTTGATTATGCATTGTTAATTGATAAATTCTAAAAGCAAATAAAGATTTTAATTAGAAAGAATATATAGATCATCTAATTAGCGCTTATTAAAAAATTTATTAATTCACCTTATTTTAAAATTAGAAACTTATTCTACTCTTACAAAAAGGAAAAAATTATTATGTAATTTTTTTATAATATTATTTTGGCAGATTTAAATCTTTTATTTTTATTCTTCATCTTTAAAAAAATCAATCCTAACATCAAAAGTAACAATTACTCCTATACTGATAAGCAATAATCCAATCGCAATTTGAGGTGAAGGGAAACTCATACAAAACGTCTTTAAGAAATAACATATCGTATTTTCTCAAATATCTAAGAATGATTGATTTATATTAATTTTTTGTAAGCAACTAATTAAAAATAGCAAAAGTTAAAAATGATCTTGATATTTTATTACGCAGTAGGAAATGCAAATAATCAAAGGCAAGAAAGTGAAATTAGAGCAATTGTCAATAAAAGAAATTCTGCTGGATGGAAATTGATCTCGACAAGTACAGCAATTTTGGAAACTTAAAACCAATTTTCAAATCTTTATTTATTTTGGGAGAAATTAATATAATTAAGAATGCATGTATTTAACTTGTTTTAAGATTAATACACACAAAAGACTGCAAATATCAAATTATTAATCACCTAAAGCTTCGTTTAACTAAAGTAGTGAGTTCAACAAAGTTTTTTCTTGAATTTACATATGTAACAGTTCAGTAACAATCCACTTCAACCTTTCGCAGTAAAGGATTATATGTAATAGGTTTAATCAGTGTGAAGGAGTGGTTTTACTGAATAAGTGGAAACAAGGATACACTTTATTCATTAATACCTTTAAAAGACCTCTAGAAATAGGGGTCTTTTTTATGTTTAGAAAGATCTGATTTTGATTATGAGGTGATTGATCGCCAATTAGGAAGAATGAATCATCTAAATAGTAATCTAAGTCATGATAGACTTTCAACTCTAATAGATACAAGAGAAAGATTCATAGAGTGATTTTCTAAAACTTTAATTGAACAAGGATTAAATTTTTACCTCAGTCACAATAGATTAAACAATTAGAATTAGTTGGATGCTTCATGCATTCTTGCTCCCAGAAGTTCCTAATCTCAATTGGACATTTCTCAAGTTCTTAAGGAGTTTCCTTCATCTTTTTTCCTGCATAATTAAATGCATTTAAGTATCTTGGAAGGATTGAAAATTGATTGAATAGTTTCATGATACCTCCTAGATCTGTGCTTTAATTATCCTCCTATTTTTATTAGATTTAAAGTTAGGTTTTAGGATCAAGAATGCATTTGTTAATAACTATTGACTTTAGTAATAATAGATCACTCATACTCATTAATAATACTTTCATTTTCTTTTTCGCAATACATACATATAGGGATCAGATTTAAGCAATTTCCTTTAATAATCAAGCAATCTTTCAGTTGCAGGTTATTCTTTGAATTTAGTTCCATTTTTATAAAAATAATTTCGTTTAATTTCGATTGAGAATCATCAAAGGATTAGTTAGTGTCATAAGTTCTACTAGATCTTTTTATATTGACGCTCAATTTGTATTGAATTTTTAAAGTATTTTTGCCCAAATAATAATGCTTTATGATTCTCAACTCTATATTTCTTACTTGATAAGACAAAAGAGAATACAGAAGTCATAGGAACTTGAAGGACCACTCATTTAGGAAAAAAAATTCAAGACTCGAAAGGGACAAACAAATACCCCTTTATTTTTGTCATTTAAAACAATTGTATGAACTTGAATATATTTTTGAGAAATATTTTTTAACTCTATTAATTTTAAAGCCTTTGGATAATTCAGTTGTGGAACTGATCCCTTAAGAAAGAAAAACATTAATGGGAATTAGTGCTTTATATATACTTCTTACTCTTTAAATAAATGACCTTGAAAGATTGTTCACTTTCAGGGTCATTTTTGTTTTGAAGGGTATTTTTAATTTTTAAATTTAAGGGTAGTTTTATTAACCTAAAAGTATCGAAATGAACATTTCAAGATAATACTTTCATAAAAAAAAGGCCCCTATTCCTAGAGGTCTTTTAAAGGTATTAATGAATAAAGTGTATCCTTGTTTCCACTTATTCAGTAAAACCACTCCTACACACAAATCAATATTACAGGAAATATTTTTTTAGGCAATATTAGGAGTTAGGTCATCAAATTGGCACATATGAGTAACATTGAAAAGAATTTAAGTCATTAAAAAAACACCCTAATCTTTTGAATCGGGGCGTTTAGTGATCAGAAATTTGTGTGTGAGGAGTTTTCTGATATTAATAATCTAATCTTAAAAGTATCAAATTACTGCAGTATTAATTACTAATTAATCTAGAAGAAACTTTATGCAGACTTATTTAGGTAGATCAGTCGCATAAGTAGATCAAATATATCTATTACTTATAGTTGGAAGTTTTGTGTCGCAATACATAATGCAGGGATTTGATTTGAACATTTTCCTATAGTCATCATGCAATCTTTTAATCGCAGATTTTTCTGTTGACTTCATTGAATGTCTGATGTAATCCATCTTATTGAATTTTCTATTGAGAATGGTAAATGGAGTTCTAAGTTTCATAAATCCTCCTTGATCTCTATTTATATTCTCACTCAATTTTCTTCAAATTAAAATGGTGGTTTTTGCTCAAGTAATAATGCACCTTTACTAAGGTATTAATACCCTATGAATTTCAAATCAAAAGGAGGATAATAAAATAGTAGAGATTTAGGAGGTTTTATGAAACTAACAACTCCGTTAACTGCACTTAGAAATGCAACTTCAGATATGTGGAGAATGCATGATTTTAATTACAAATTGCCAAAAGAAGCAAAGCAAGATTACTGGGATAAAGAATGCATCAAT